>MDTG01363301.1_pt1 | contig 11922 bp, 10 predicted proteins | sample 811421 | NCBI WGS metagenome assembly MDTG01 (sample SAMN05326645, study PRJNA326480) | marine metagenome | isolation source: seawater | place: Pacific Ocean: South East | collected 2011 | reverse complement strand
TGGACTGCATCCATCGCGAGACCCTTGATCGTATTAGCGCTCAGTGTTCCGAGGTCCATCGAACCCTCCATGATGGTGGAAGGGCGTATCTCGGCCGGAGGCCGCCAGCACCTTTCTTCCGTGTTACAAAACGGGCCCACGATTTTGGAGAACCACCGTGTCACAACAAGGCATCACACCGCGTGCATCCGACTACTCTCAATGGTACCTCGACGTCATCGCAGCAGGCGAACTCGTCGACAAGTCACCCGTACGCGGCTGCATGGTCATCAAGCCTCATGGATACGGTATTTGGGAATCCGTCCAGAACGATCTCGATGCCCGGTTCAAGGCCACAGGGCACGTGAACGCCTACTTCCCCATGTTTATCCCCCAGTCGTTTCTGTCGAAGGAAGCCGAACACGTCGAGGGGTTCGCCAAGGAGTGTGCACTCGTTACCCATCATCGCCTGCGGTCCTCGGATTCTGGCGGAGTCGAGCCTGACCCTGCCGCAAAACTTGAGGAGCCACTGGTGGTTCGTCCCACTTCGGAGACCATCATCTGGCACATGTACGGCAAGTGGATCAACTCCCATCGGGACCTGCCCTTGCTGATCAACCAGTGGGCGAACGTCGTCCGGTGGGAAATGCGTACGCGACCATTTCTTCGCACTGCCGAATTCCTGTGGCAGGAGGGGCACACCGCGCATGCCACCGAAGATGAGGCGGTGGAAGAGGCCACGAGAATGCTGGGGGTGTACAGCGACTTTGCACACGAAACCTTGGCCATACCGGTCGTTCCCGGAATCAAGTCAGCCACCGAACGATTTGCCGGGGCCGAGGAAACCTACACCATCGAAGCCATGATGCAGAACGGATGGGCGCTCCAAGCCGGAACGAGTCATTTTCTTGGCCAGAACTTCGCCAAGGCATTCGATGTCACCTTCCAGAACTCTGACGGCAATCTTGAGCATGTCTGGGCTACCAGTTGGGGTGTATCGACACGTCTTGTCGGCGCAGTCATCATGGCCCACTCCGACGACACTGGCCTTGTGCTTCCCCCAAAAGTGGCGCCCGTCCAAGTAGTGTTGGTCCCGATTTGGCGAAAAGATGAAGACAAAGAACGCGTTCTCGCCTTCGCCAAAGCCGCCAAAGATCGCCTCGACGGGACGGTTCGGGTCCACCTCGACGACCGAGAAAAAATGAAGCCGGGCGCGAAGTATTTCGAATGGGAGCGGAAGGGTGTACCCCTGCGCCTCGAAGTGGGTCCACGCGATGTCGACGGGAACGCCGTATTCTGCGCTCGTCGAACCGGCGGAAAGAAGTTTGGCATCCCTGTGGACGACGACTTCGTGAGCGTAATCGAGGCGGAGTTGCGCGGAATTCAAGACGGGCTCTTGGCGAAAGCAACACAGCAACGCGACGCTTGGACATTCCGAGTCGAAACCTATGCGGCGATGAAAGACCAGATGGCCAAGCAGGCTGGTTTCTACTTGGTTCCATGGCACGACGACGCCGTCACTGAGCGTGAGATCAAAGACGACTGCAAAGCAACCATTCGGTGTTTCCCGCTGGACTGCCAAGATGAAGCTGCCGGGCGGACGTGTTTTTATTCTGGCCGTCCCGCAACCCACATGGCCATCTTCGCCCGCGCCTACTGACGCGATGACGCCATCGGGCCAACAAACAAGCGGTATCTGGATTGGGTTCGCCGTCGCAGTGACCGGCATCGCGCTAGCATGGGTCAACATCACCAACGCGCAAAACCTTCAACCGCAGTGGAGCCAAGACCTCGCATTTTTCCACCAATGGGTGCACTCCGCAGCCAATGGCGGCCCTTGGGCAAGCCCACTTATCCTTGAGCCACAAGGGTTCTTCGAACAGGTCCATACTCACCTTTTGCTCCCAGCCGTCGTGGGTGCGTACTGGATGGTTCCTCGGCAAGAGACGCTGTTGTTGATTCATAGCTTCGGGGTGGCACTCACGGTTTGGCCCACCTGGCGGCTCGCGGAACGGGCCGGCGGTCGAGTCCATGGCGTTCTTATTGCTCTTGCCCTCATTGGCTTTGGGCCATTCCTCGCGGTGGGCGTTGCGGACTTCCGACCCTTGGTCTTTGTGATTCCTGCGATCACCGGCATCTGGGCATCTGCGTATGGCGGATCAATGCGGGGATGTGTGGTGTGGGCCATGGTCGCCCTGCTGGCTCGCCAGGATTCAAGCTATTTGTTGATCTCAACCGGAGCCGTGCTGTGCTTGCTGCCGTGGGGAAAGAGCCGGCGCATCATTGGAGGTGCTGTTTTAGGCATTGGCCTCGTTGGTTTTGCGTCCTTTGCCTTTCTGAAGCCGGAGATGTTCTTTCATATCAATCTGGGCGGTCAGGCAAGCTTCCCGACTGGATCCGAACTGTGGGACAACCGAAAGAGCTTTGTCGCGGCGTTCGCACTAAGCCTATGGTGGCTCGGAATCCGGCGGCCTGCACCGCTCATCGCCTGTCTGCCCGTGTTCTGGGGCATGCTCACAACCGCGCGGGAGTGGCACCTGCTCACGGGCCCGGGAGCCCACCACCACGCGTTCTGGCTCCCCTTCGTGATTGCCTCCGTCGCCGTCGGCACTGCCGGCTTCTTTCGATACCTTTCTGCAGTTGGCCTCATCGTGATGGGGATCGTGTCCTTCCCCTACCCAGTAGCCACAGAAGCTCGACCTGAATTGTCTGCGCTGTTGAGCCGTGTGAACCCAAACGCTCGTGTCGCCGCAGACTACGACACCATACATCGCCTCGCCGGCCGGGCCACCCTCTGGAATGTAGACCAATTTTACGTGGAGGAGCGCCCCCGCCATTGGGCGGACTCTTGGCCACTGACGGTGGATGCGGTCGACGTCATCGTTGCTCCGCCGGACCACCCGGTTCTGAATCGTATCGATGGCTGGCTACAAACCGCATCGACGAGCACTCATGTGATGGTTTCTCGCCCCTAAGGACAAATGGATTCACCAAGCGCCTTCGATATGGCGGCACGAAGAGAACCCGTTTCCACGACAGATTGTCGAAACCGATCCCACGCAGCGGCCTGTGTGGCCGTCACAGTACCGGGATCCGCACAAATCACCGGCTGGTCATCCCACCCATGAAACCCACATGCATCCACGGTGGGCTCACCATGATCGTGCCACGTATGGGGGGTGAACGGGGCCTGACGGGTTTGGACTCGATTGGTTCCCCCGGCGACAATCAGGGAACCCGCCGCCAATGCTCGCCCGCCTGCACCTCGACACGGTGGATGTTCACACGCCGAGGAAACGAATGCCTCATCGGCCACAACCCAGTGGGAGTGTACCGCTGCATAGTCATACACCCCGGTCCGTTGATTCCGGCATCTTGAGTCGCTGCCCACCTGTGTTCCCGTACACATTCCATCGGTAACTTGGTGCCCAAAGATAAAGGGACGGTTTTCTTCTAGGCCCGCCACCGCACTCTGAAACTCGGTGAAGGTGCACATTCGCCGCGGACCAAATTGACCGCTCGCCAACAACTCTCTCAACTTGTGGGCGTCCCACACGCTAAGCCCATCCGTCGCGTAATGGGTGCCTTTGCCCGGAAACGGGTGGCTCTCGATGCAAAACGGGTTCACTGCAACGCGACGCACCTGCACAACCGGGTCAACGGTGTCGGTCTGGACCCAACATACCGTTGCGCCCGACTGGGCAGCAATGGCCGCCCCACAACCCTTCTCGGGGGCATCGACCCGTTCGAGATGGGCGGTGGGAACAATGCCATACGGGTTGCGGACCATCCCCAATGCACCCTCTCCCCCAATCATCACGTACCCGGGCGGACAGGCAGAACCGTGGGCCAAGCCGGCGTACAGCAAGCCCGTCAGCAGCATTCAATGCTACCGGCGACCACTCTTTTTACCTCGACGCCGCTTGTTCACGCCGGTTTTCGGCGGCCGAAAGTCTCCGAAGAATGCGGTCGCCTCGATTCCAACCACCGGATAAAATCCGCCGTTGACTTCAGCCTCATCACCATCACGCGGGTCCCAAGTCTGGCGCCCTGGAATGTTCCAGTTCAGGTACGCCCCAACCTCATAACAGTTGCGTTTCGTCCTGAAGTTTGCCGCCGCTTGGCCGCGAAGGATGTAGGTATTTCCCTTCAGTTCACCCTCTCCATTGGTGTCCCACCGTTGTGTCCCGAATCCAGCGCCCAATCCTGCGAGGACGGTGACTCCGTTAGAGGCTGAGCCCACGAAATCGTATTCGAAAGTGATATTGGAGCTCCGAAAATCGCCTGACCCCGACTGAATCCACGCACGGCTTCCCACACGCTGGGCTTTCTTCATGTACAGCACTCCGTGCACACCGAACCCAATGTCGCCACGGGTCTTGTCCAGCACCGAGGTCTTGGAGCCATCTTCATTCTCGACTCGAGTGGCTGCAGGAAAGGACACCGGGTGCGAACCGGGCATGACCATGGTGTTCACTACGGGGCCAACGCCCCACATGTATGGCCCACTCGCGGCCTCAGCAGGGCTGGCCAGCGCGGCCATCAACATCAACAACATTACTTGCTCTCCTTAGCGGTAGCTTGGGGTAACTCTTGGTAAACGATTGTCGGCTCAACCATTCCTTGTCGGCGGGCCCGAGGAGACACCTCGACCCGTACGCCAATGCCCGGTTCGACCTTGAAGCCCTGACCGGCAAATGTGTACTCACCGCGCGGCAGGAGCCCGTTGAATCGTCCGGTGGATGAGCATGTATCGACGGCAGCTTGGACGGCCTTCCGTCGGCTGGGATCAAGTGGAATTACCGCAGCTGTTAGTTGGGCGGTGCGCTTTCGGTCGGCGATGAGCTCGACACGTCCGAAGTTGTGGTCGAGGTCGTATAGCCAGTCAACAACTGCTTCGGACGGGGCATCCGCCGCCGCGCGCATCAGACGGCCATGAACCTCAAGCAAGTCACCCCGTTCGCGAGCCGAGTACGCGGCCATCAGGTGAACGTCCGATGCAGCGGCGCCACCGATCGCGATTAATTGTGTGTACTTGCGCTCGACACCGGCCCAGATCTGGCGACGCCCAAGCCGTCGGATTTCGCCTGACAAGCGCTCAATCTCACCTTGCATTTCTTCTTGCTCAGCTTTGGTAGGCTTGACGGGCTCCCGGGCCGAAACCGGCAGCGCCAAACAGGTTGCGAGAAAGAGTACAAAGTGCATGCGAATGGTTCCCAGAGACTGCTTTAGCCTACCATTGGGTGTAATCGAGCGGGCAAGATTGGGCACCATTCGTTAGTCTTCCTCTGTGAATCCTTTTTCAACCGCCTTCACTCGTGGCATGCCCCACGGGATTGCCGCGGCAGTCCATCTCCCGAAACCCTCTGACGAAATCGCTGATTCAATTCTTCACCGACTGCATGCAGAGGAACGCGAGCATGCTGCGCAGTTGAAGGGGCGGCGGCGCACAGAGTGGATTGGCGGACGACTGGCCGCCCGCGTAGCCGCCCGGCAGCTGGGGGTGGACTTCCCGGCATTGCTGCCCGATCCCTACGGCGCGCCGCAGGCTCCTAAGCACCTTACCGTTTCGATTGCTCATAAAGAAGACCTGGCCTTTGCCTTGATCGCCCGCAAAGCGCATGGGGCTGTCGGCATAGATTTCGAGGTGACTGGACGCGATCGCAGTGCAATTGGCCCGAAGGTCCTCAACGCTTTCGAGCAAGCCGAAGTCGACTCACTCGCGCCCAACCGTCAATGGACCGCTATTCTGTTGCGGTTTGCCATCAAGGAGGCCCTTTACAAGGCGCTGGCGCCGCGCATGAAGCGTTACATTGGCTTTCAAGAGGTCCAAATCTCTGAGTTGGCTAACGGTTCGGCTCAGGTGAAACTTGAACTCCGGGAGGGCGATCCCCCTTCCCATGCCGAGGTCAAATACGAATGGATACCCGCTGGGCTTGTTACGACAGCGCGGGTTCGGTGGGATTGAACCCGATAACTTATGGCCCCTCAATCGAGAAACAAATGACCGACACAACCTCAAGCACCACCGTCATACAGCTTTTCCGGAAATGGCGCAGCGGCGATGAAGCGGCCGGGCAAGAAATGGCCCAGCGGTTCAGTGACTGGTATTACGCAATTTCCACGATTCGCGTACCGGGCACTGTGGGACGCCCCCCGATGGAGAGTGCATGCCAACAGTTTGCGCAAGGCATCGTTACGGTGACGCGTCCGCGTGCGCTGGTCGATTGGGCTCATGAGATTCTCGAAAAGGAGCTGCGCACCTCCGGATACGGTCTTGATGCGATGACGCCGACGGGATCTGATCATCCAAACGCAATGACCCGAAATCGTTCACCGTCTGAGTTGCTGGAGTCCGTCGCGGCCTCGGTTCCCGCGGACCTGCTCAACGTCCTCGCACTCGCCTATGACTCCGAAACATCACTGGCCACGGTTGACGCCGCGGCCGAGGCGCTCGGTGGCACTCCCTTTGCAATGCTGCAAGCCCGCTACGCCATCAAGCGCGCATTGCGCACTTCTCAGGACGTACCATTCGCTGTTGCGCCTGATGAAGCCGACATGGACCGAGCGCCCATCTCGTTGTACGAGGCCAACCGACTGGCCTCTGGCAAAGAAATTGGTGACCTCGAGAAATGGCTGCTGAGCGACATTGACCTGTGCAAGGACATCGCGGAGTTTTCCGCCTTCGTTCACGCGCTCCGTGGCGGGGCGCTCAGCCAGTATGCAACGGCTCCAGCAGCGACCTCGGAAGCCCCCCCCCGTCCTACGCCGAATAATGCGCCGACCCGGACGACCCAGCCGACTCCCCAAGCCCCTGCGTCCGCCCCTGACCCGCTGCCCGCTGGAAACGAGCCTAAGGTCCAAAAGACCCCGCAACAGGAGGCCACTCCAGAGCCGGACATCCAACCGCCTGCAGCCGCGCCCCCCCCCGCGAAGACCGGTGCCATGCGGGCGACCTTGGTCACTGTGGCCACAGTTGTGGCGATGGTCGTCCTGCTGGCCATGATCATCGTTTTTGTACTGCGGGGTTGACCCGTGGCTGGAACATGGACTGTTGATCCGGCTATCCTCTCCAACCTTCGGGAGCGAGAGGCGAGACGCGCCCTGGTCGACGAACGCCTCGATGAAGCCTTGATTGAAGCCGAAGAACTTCTCGATGAAGACCCGGACAATCCAACGGGTCTTGAGATTTCAGGATTGGCTGCCCTGCAAATGGGCGACGTGATGATGGCGCTTCAAGCCCTCGACCGCTTGGTGTCCCTGCACAGCACGGATGCCCGAATCCTGCAGGCCTTGGCCGTCGCCCGGTTTGAAGCCATTGAGTATCGGGGTGCGCTCAATGCTGCCGAGCAGGCCACTATGAAGGACCCGACCCTCGCCGCCGGGTGGTTTTACCAAGGGCTCGCACTCGAGCGCCTCGGGAACGCCACCGCGGCCGATGAGCGATTTAGGACAGCTGCAGAATACGACGGCGAGCAGTTTCCCGTGCCCGAACGCAACGCGGACCTCGCATGGGACGAACTTCTCCAAGCGGGTCTTGAAAAGGTACCAGAATCAATCCGCGACTTTTTCAATGGGGTGCCCATTGTATTCGAGGAATACCCGGCGGTGGAAGAGTTGATCGAACACTACCCCCCAATCAGCCCCTTTCGCGACGCGCTGTACAGAGGTCAGGCTCCCGTCGAGGCGGACCCTTGGAAGACACGACCTCGTCAGATCATGCTGTATACCGGCAATCTGTCGCGCCCGACCCCGGCCCCCAACCTCATCGAAGACCGGATCGCAGACGCCCTTATGCATGAAGCCATGCACTGGCTCGGGTTGTCTCACCTGCCCGGGTAAACGACGCCTATTCCCATTCAATCGTCGCCGGTGGTTTGCTGCTGATGTCATAGCAAACGCGATTAATTCCGCGAACTTCGTTGATGATCCTGTTCGACATTCGCTCAAGAAGTTCCCAAGGGAGTCGAACGATGCTGGCGGTCATTCCATCGGTCGAGTGGACACAGCGGACGACTGCGGTCTGTTCGTAGGTCCTCGAATCCCCCATGACGCCCACGCTCCGTATGGGCAGCAAGGCGGCAAAACTTTGCCAGATGTCTCGGTACAGTCCTGCTCCACGAATCTCTTGGTCGACGATGGCATCGGCTTCCTGAAGCAATGCGACACGGTCTGGGGTGACTTCGCCCAGAATCCGAACTGCGAGACCGGGACCGGGGAAGGGTTGTCGGTACACGCGGTCTTCTGACATGCCAAGCTCGAGACCCAATAATCGAACCTCATCCTTGAACAGTTCCCTCATGGGCTCAATTAGTTTCATGCGCATCCGCTCGGGCAAGCCGCCCACATTGTGGTGGCTCTTGATGGTCGCGGACGGCCCTTTAAATGAGACGCTCTCGATGACATCTGGATACAGCGTGCCCTGAGCCAGCCATCGTATTTCGCCCACGGAATCGACAAGCTTATTGGCCTCTTCCTCGAACACTTCGATAAACAAGTTCCCAATCACTTTCCGCTTCGCTTCAGGATCCACCACACCGGCCAATCCAGACAGAAACCGTTCGCGTGCATCGACCACGGTGAGGTTGAGTTCCGAGAATTCTTGCGCGACACCGTCACGCTCGCCTTTCCGAAGCACGCCGTTGTCCACAAAAATGCAGTGCAACTGGTCCCCAATGGCTTCATGAAGCAGTCGAGCGGTGACCGCCGAGTCCACTCCTCCCGACATGCCACAGATGACATGGTCGGACCCAACCCGTTGCCGAATCACCCTCAATTGCTCCTCAATGAAGGAACCCATTGTCCAATCGCCAGTCACACCGCAGATTGAAAACAAGAAATTCCGAATGATTTGGGTGCCCTCTTTCGAGTGGGTCACCTCGGGATGGAATTGAAGCCCAAATCGAAGGCCATCGGCCCGCGCCATGGCAGCGACCGGACAATTGTCCGACCCGCCGATCACCGACCATCCGTCCGGCGCGTCTGCCACATGGTCTCCATGGCTCATCCACACTTCCGTCGACCCGGAGACACCCTCAAAAAGCGGACTCGCAGTGGTCAACACTTGTGCGAACCCATACTCCCGCCGCTCAGCCTTGCTGACGCGACCGCCCGCATTGCGTGCCAACAACTGCATACCGTAGCAGACACCAAGGACGGGAATATCAAGGTCCAGCCATGACGCATCGAAGGGAGGCGCGTCGTCGTCATAGACCGACGATGGCCCCCCCGACAAAATGAGCCCCTTCGTAGTTTCGAGGGTGCTTGGCGGACCATCCGTACACGGCCGAATCTCACAGTACACTCCCTGCTCGCGTATACGCCGCGCAATCAACTGGGTGTACTGAGATCCAAAGTCAAGAATGAGAATCGTGTCGTGTCCCGGCTGCAAGGTGCCCTCCAACGTGGAGCCCACCGTAACCCTCCAAGAAGAGATTTACCGCTGCAAAGACGCGGAGAATCCACCACCCGTCAATGCGTCGATACTGGCCGTCAGTTCTTGCAGCCTCAACTCATTTTTAATTTGCTCCTTGAGCCCACCCGCTGGGCTCAGGAGCTGTTCCACCTGAAGCCGTCGGCGGTCGAAGTAGACCCGTGTCACTTCGTCCAACACCTTGTCGCGAAGTTTGACGATGTCCTGCGCCTCATTGATCACACGAATTCGCTCCGAACTCATGACCAGCTTGTCAAGGCGCCATGCCAAGCGAACGCCGATTCCGTCATCGTTGTCCGCTCGGGCAGTGTTGTATTGATACTCTTCGTTGTCTACGCTGCCATCTCCGTTGAGGTCGAGGTAGCTCCACGTTGTGTAGGCATCCTTGTCACGGTCATAGCTCAGTGTCACGGCCGGCAGGGCGTAGGCTGTTCTGGATGCGCGCAGCCAGCCTTCGACCAATGCAGGGTTGGTTTTGGTGTAGTTCATCGCCATAGCTTGGACGGTCGAAACGGCGGGCTCGTCGCTAAACTGGCCCAAGACGTCTTCGACGCTTGTGAACATGCCTTTGTTGACCTTGCGTATGGTCAGGTCCGAAGCCAAGTGGCCGCGAAGTGCATCGAGCGTCGCAGCATCCAACTGCAGAATCCGAAGCTCCTCCACCGAACCGAGTCCGTTGCGTTCCGATCGCAGCGCAACAATGCGGTCGGCCTCGCCTCGATCGACTTCATCAATCATCGCCAACTGGTCGGCCGTGACATCATTCAACATGAACCCACGGTTCGCATCGGCACTCATGGACCAAAGAAGAGAGGAAAAAACTAACAATCGCATGGGAACTCCAAATCAGGAACCATCAAGGACACGGGACAAGTAACCGTTTGTATACACATCGAGGCGAGCGGTGGCCTCCAGAACGTCGATCTGGTGTTTCACCTGTTCGCGAAGTGACAGTGATCTCACTGTTCTGCGGGCATCAATCAGCCGCAAGCGAACGAGGGCCAGTTCACCCACAACACCGGCAATGTCGGTGCGATACTGGGTCAGCCGCTCTGAGACATTGGCGGCCATCGGTGCCAAGGAGCCGGGCTCCGAGATGCTGTACACCTCATCGCCGACTACCGTGACCGTCTCGTACAGTGACCCATTGTCGCCCGACACCGCTAAATCGGCCACCGATTGGGATGAGGAACCCGAGCACGCACCGAAGCAAGCGGTCACCCCTACGGCCCAGACGCCACGGGAAGCACCTCGGTTTGAGCGGGCGTCGTAATCCCCGGTGATGTGTCGATTCACCGTTCGTCGCGCATTGATTTGCAGGGATGGGAGAAGCAGGGACTGAGCGAAGGAACCGTGGGTTAGGACGTTGTCCATGTCCATGCCCGGTCGGTTCAGGGCGGTGGCGACAAGAATGCCGACCGCAGCAGAGGCGGGCTCGCTCTCGACGGCCTCCACGAACGTGTCCGGTTCTTCCGTCGCGATCTTCAGGGCAAACATGCCATCGACCCCAGCCACGATGGGACCGTCCAGCAGCAGGCGATTCGCAGAGCTTGGAAGCCCGTTGGCAACCGGACGCCATCGCACTCCGCCATCCGTACTCTCCCATACCCCATCGAGACCGGCGGCAAGGATGTGCCCGGGATGGTCTAGGGCCAGCAGGGAAACGGTCCCCGGCAGCATGTTCCGTGATGTTGCGCGAAGCAGTTCCCCGCCATCATCGCTGCGCAAAACGCCAACAGGACCCGTGACCCAGAGTCCATCGACCCAGTGGGGGTCTACAGCAATGCTCCATACGGGTACATCGGTATCGTAGCGGGACAAGGTCTTGGCCCACCGAAGACCGTCCTCAGAGCGAAAGAGCCCTTCCGTCGTGCCGGCATAGATTCGCCCGCCATCTTGGGCAAAGGCGAACACCTCCACGTCCACAATGGGGTCGTTGACCTTTTCCCACGTTTGCCCTTGGTCAGTGGATATCCGAAGGCCGGCCTCGGTTCCTGCCAAGAAGTGGCCCGCGTGGCCATCTGCAAAGGCGTGTACGCGCGGTACCGACCCGCCTTTGGACCAAGTCAAGCCGTCATCGGTTGATACCCAAAGGCCGTCTGTCCGCGAAACAACTGCCACGCCCGTTACCGCTGTGGAGGCCCAGATTACGGCTCCCGAACGAGGGCCTAAATCAGCGCCATCGCCGCGCTCGTCACCAACCCAAAGGTCCGCCATCTCAGCCATCGAGTCGACCGATTCACTCTCGTCGACTGGGCTGGTCTCGGAGGATTCCTCATCATCGGCATTGTCCTCTTCCTCATCCTCGATCGGATCGCCGTCCCGCTCGTCGATAAGGCTTCTAATTTCCTCCATTAAACCTTCGGCATCCATGAGGATATCTTCCTCATCGAGATCGCCATCAGACTCAAAGGTCCCCCGATCGCTAGATAAAGACTCTTGAATGTCTCCTGCGGCGCTGATGCGGATCACCCCCCCGCGCGCGGTCAATGCCAAAATGCTGCCCTCAG
>MDTG01137751.1_pt1 | contig 11922 bp, 4 predicted proteins | sample 811421 | NCBI WGS metagenome assembly MDTG01 (sample SAMN05326645, study PRJNA326480) | marine metagenome | isolation source: seawater | place: Pacific Ocean: South East | collected 2011 | reverse complement strand
TACTCATTTCTATCAGCCCTTAGATCTCTCCAATAAGTATTAGTATAATTTGGTCTTGTTCTGACATAGGACTTAAAAGCATTTTCTTGTCTCGGGAAGATTGTTTGTTGATATCTCAAAAATTCAAAGTATGAGATCTCGCTATTTGGAGACTCAAGTGCTCCATTGAGATAGAGTTCTTTGATCTTTTCGTATACATCATCATCAAGCTCACCAAGCTCAAGAATGTCATTAAGTCTGGGGTCGGAGAAATACGTGATGTTATTTGAATAATCAAATGACAAACCAAACTTTTCCAAATACTTCTGATCGTCAGAGCCAACGTATTGGCCAAGATTTATGTTAATAGGATAATAGCAGGTAACCAAAGGAGGTTCAACAAATCTCTCGATGTCTCCAAACCTCTCCTCAATCAATAGATTTTTACCATTGACAGTAATTTCTCGTTGTTCGTCAGGTAGACAAACCGTCATTATGTTATTCTTTTTATGATACCTTGAAAGATGGTTGTCGCTTATTCTTACTTGTTTGAAAATTGGAAATCCATAAGGACCATTGCGATGAAGATTTAAGCTAGATAGGGTATCTGTGGAGTCATCGGCAAGACCGCCACGGTTATACCAATAAGTATTTTTGGTACTTTCATTAAAACCAAGAGTATTAGTTTGACCAAATGAGCCAGAATCACCCTCAATAGCATCATAAACTCTAATATTTAAACCAAAATAATCTTTTGTACTCATATCAATCTCTTTTCAATTTCCAATTGTAAGCGTTGCGTATCCCATTTGCTGATGAAGATACGAATCCATTCTCGGGTGCAAAGCCGTAGAATCTGTTGTTTATTCTGTCTCCGGCCAATGATGAAGTAATCCAAGAATTCTGATAATCCGACCTTGGGATTTGGTGTGTCACAAAACCATTATCGAATTGTGAAGATGTCGCAGCAGTATAGTCAGCTTTTGTTTCGTTTCCAAGATGAATTAATCTATTTCTATTGACCTTGTGAAAACTTCCCGATGTTACATAATTAGTCTTCGTTGTTGTAGAACCCACAACTGAATCAAAACCAAATTGACCAGAGTGTCGTCGAAGATGAGTCTGGAGACCAAATCGATTGCCATGAATGTCGTTCAAGCGAATTGTCCCTGCTTCGCCAGAACCAGACCCTCGAACCATAAGGTTTCTAAATGGCATGGCGTTATACGCAGAATATTCTTTCGATGGGACATCAAGATAAATTTCAGACATTGTCTCAAACCCACCGGGAGCAGAGAAACGTGTTGCAATAATTGAGTTTGATCGAACGTTAGGGTCAAATACTTGTTGATCAAAAATTTGACTAGGTATTCTATTAGATCCATTAAATACAGAAACAAGATTTCCAGCACCACCTTGGGCACCCTCAAATCCAGAAACAAGGTTACTAGCTGTTGTAAACGACGAAGATAGTGTAACATTAGCCCTTTGACCAATAAAATTATTATTGGTTATGTTTAAATTATTGCCATCAATCGTAATAGAGACATCGTATCTTGCCTCAAGCTTAGCTTTTATGGCGGCTCTAGAAATTGGGGCTCCCAAATTGCTCCCATCGATAATAAAGGTGCCTGTATTTACACCATTTACAAAAGTAAAAACATCAGGGCCTAGAACACCATCCCCAAAGGTCAATGTATCGTTTGCTGTTATTGTGTCTGCAATGGTAATTGTCGCTGTAGCTTTAGATGCTGCGATACCAATCAACGACGCCTCTTGAGTTGTTTGCGGAAGACTACTATAAAACGGAGACAAAAAGCTACCAGTTGTTAAAGTAGGTCCTCGCCTGTTCTCAAGGCGACCGGTGGTATTGAAAACTTCATAGTTCTCAACAAAGTTTCCAGCACGAACGGACGACGTTGTTGTTCGAATGTTCTTAACATTGAGAGGACGCTTGGCACGTTCTTCACGATAACGCACAGCATATTTGCGAGATGTATCTGGGTAAGGGCCACCGTAATCTGGCCCAACGAAGCCCATTGCGCCGTCTCCTGAGCCTTTTGGATCGGGACACTCTCTTAAGAGCAATCTCCAACCTTCTTCTCGAGTGTATTGACCATCAAGATTATTTCTAGTTCTATAAACTCTGTCAATGCCACCACTAAATCCAGAAACTGTGTTATTGGAGGAGGTAAAAGTCTCACTTATAGTAACATTCCCTACAGTTCCAAAATTATTATTTGTTATCTCAATGTTGTTACCATTAATAGTAGCTGTAACATTAAAATTGGTTTCTAATTTATTTTTAATTTCAATTCTTGAATCTGCTAGACCATCTCCAAAATAAATCTGATTTGGACTTATAGCAGCGGCTGCAAATGTAAATTCGGTCGGACCTGAAATTCCATCCCCAAAAGTCAATTTATCACCAGCACTAGGTTGATCTACAATGGTTATAATTGCGGTGGCATTTGCACCGGCAACAGTTATTCCAGAGTCGCCTTTAAACTTATTCAAATTAACATGGCGTGATTGGTGGCCACCGACCCATGTCTCAGTGAATGGCCCTTGCATTCCAATCTCATTACCCGGAGCATACGTATCCGAATGAAGATTCGAGATCACTACGCCTTGTTTAAATTTTGAGGCAACCTGAGATTGATAACCGGTAGTGACAGATGCAGAAATAAGATTAGCAGGCCATGTAAGTTCGCCCTTAACAATGGCTCTATAGTCGTCAGCGTCTGTTCTTGGCTGAGTTATGCTGGTTGATGGGGTAGACACTCGACGGCCAGTGACAGTTGTGAATCTCCACTTGCGCTTTTCATTTGGTCGCTCTTCATCAGCACAATCAATGAATGCTTCGGTCCCTTGGCCTTCGCCTAAGCCAACAACAAGAACATTTTGAGGAATACCTTTTGGGGAAACTCGAGATGTCGGGCCGTGGATGTATGTGGCATCCCAAACAGCGTCACGGTTCTTGTTCTCGGAGTAGTTTATACCACCATGAATGTTTTTGTCCATTTCTACCGAAAACTTGCTCAAATTCGTGAAGTTTCTTAGTGCATAGGTGCTACCCGCATAGATTGTACCATCTTTGGTTAGCTTTGCTAAATGTTTGACATTATTGCCATTATTTAGGGAATCCAGTACTGTTTGGCGGTCAGTGATGTCTGTTCTTTCTCTTCTGTGTTTTTGCCAAAAACAATTGGTGTCGTATTTATTTACACCGCCGGTGAAATTGCTTACCGTTGTACTACTAATAGAATCACTATTGGTCTTATTTCCTTCTTCGCCAAATTCATTTTGTGTAATTGTGACAGTATCAACTCCATCAGAGACCGCTGTGTATCCAGCATCTGTTGTCTTATTGATTGCCTCTGCGATTGCTGCTGCTGCACGGACCTTGCCAGCGACACCTCCGCCGACACCGTCGAAGCCAACAGTAGCAGACCCGCCACTACCGCCGCCGTCTGCCGATGCAACACCGCCATTAATTGTATAAGTGGTTGAGAAGCCCCTAAAATCAACCAACGTAAATGTATCGGCATTAAAAATTCCACCAGCATCGGAAATCGATATCGTTGCTGTTGCCTTGACCATGCCTATCGGAGCGTGCCCAAACTTCCAATTGTAAAGAAGTTCACTTATACCTTTGGCATATCCTTCGGTTGCTGTCACGTCGACAAGCAATGGGAACTTTCTATCGTATTTATTTCTTTCAAGAAGATGGCTCTCAATAATGTTTCTTGATGTGTCTGAGTATTTTGCTGACGCTGGGAAAAGCTGCTTGAGAGCAAACATAATTGAATTGTCAATCCAGCGATAAAAATCAAAAAACTTTTCGGGCTCGATTCTGTTCTCGACCTTTTCAAAGAACAATCGAGAAAGCTTTTCTATCTCTTTGTATGATCTTTTGTAGCCGTCGATTGGTTGACCGATGAGATCGTTGAACTCAACAAGAGAAGCAAATAGTTTTAACATCTCCTCGGAGATTACGCCCGAGTATGACTTTTCGAAAGCGTAGAAGTTATCGCTTACATCGTCGTCTGTAAACAGTAATGTGTTGGCATCATCTTTAATTGTGATGCCGTCAGACGACATGAGAACGCCAAACTTTCGCTGCTTGGCCGAATAAACGAAGCGCTTATCAAATGCTTTCGCTGAAGATGTAATAAATCCTTGACCCTTGAATGGATACTTGTAGCCGGTGATGCCACCGAGCCATGAGTTTCTTGATGCATTTCCGCCGATAACTTCAAATCCTGAAAAACCACTAACAACATTTGAAGCTGCTGTGAATGTTTCTGACAAAGTAAAATTGCTTTGTGGAGTCTTAAAGTTATTGGTTATCGTCATAGTTGCCGACGTACCATCAAACGAAACATCAAAATCAGACTCTAATTTTGCTTTAACATTGACTCTAGTTTTAGGTGCAAACGGAGGCAAAGAAGGGGCACCTGCGATTTTGATTTGAGTAGTAGCATCCGTAACTGTATTTTTAAAAGTGTAAGTTTTTGCCGGTTTTGAACCATCGCCAAAAGTTAAAGTATCACCATCGGTAGGATTTGTGTCAATAGTTAATGTTGCTGTGGCGAGAGAAAAATTAGAAGAACCTGAAGCAAAATCAAAGCCTGTGAACTCTCCACTTGAGTCAGAGGTTGTTTGTGTGTCCATTCGCCAATGAAGTGCGAGAGTCTCAACATCGGTTAGCTCAAGATTCTCGATGCCCGTGTTCACATTGTCGGGTCGGAATGGTGTCTTAGTACCAACATTATCGGGATTGTAAGAGTGAAGCTTAATGGTCTCGTCATCAAGGTAAGATTGCCAATACTTAACATCCGACACGAGGACATCGCTTTTTATCAGCGTTGAGCCAGTGAAGTTTGTTCGGTGAGCACCAGCATAAAGTCTCTTGCTATTGCAAAGAAGTTGCTTACCAATTGCGTTTGAAATGCTCGAGGACAAAGAAAAATTATTTTGTACATAATCACCGATTGAATTGTAGCCAACAAACTCAATAAAATAGTCTGCACCTGTTGAGCCAGATAAACCATAGGTATAAGGATACTTTTGGTTCCTAACACGGACAGCAAAGTTCCATTTGTTGTTATCGTATAAATTAAAGTATGTAGATGATGTTATCTCGAATCCAAGTGACGACGTGAGCACAAAGTACCCATCTTTGCCTTCTTCCTCTGTCCGAATAGCATAAACTTGAATGTCTGTGTCGAAAGGATGCCATGTATAGCTTGCGGCTGATGATGTGAGGGCACGATGAAAACCATAGATAGATGATGTTAAGAAAGTTGTTGGAAAGTATCCATCATCTCTTTTTGTAAGCTTTAGTGGAAAGAATGTCTCACATTCGACGGTGAGCGCTGTATTTTGTTCTTGAGATCCCTCAGATGATGAGATGTATGTAAAACTTGTATTTGATGACGATACGTTGTAAATCGTCCCTTCAAAATTATCTCTGTTATTAAGATTGAGAAATTTTTTCTCAACTGATGTGTCCTCATAGTTCTCTTGAATAACGTATGTACCGTCGTCTGCATAAAGATTTAAGCGCACAACTTCTGAATCAATGCCAAAGCATCGAAGAAGGTTTCTAAATGATTTCTCTGTACCTTTTGACTTAAGGATAAATGTTAAGTTGTTATAAATGTTGTGGTAAATTCTATTCTTGACATCTGAAATGTTCTGCTCAAAAATCTCATTGTCATCTTTTTGCAACAGATAGTTAATCAGATCTCCATCTGTAAAGAAATCTGGTACCACAAGACCACGAGATTCAACCAATCTTCTCGCAAAGAAATAAGGCTCTTCATCTGTCTGTGGATATTCTTCATCCCTTAACGATGAGAGTTCACCGAGCTGAGCATTAAGATTATCGAAATAACTTGCAAGAATCTGGAGAAACTTTTTGATTTGATCATCATAAACATCAGCATCTTCCTCTTGAAGCCAGCCGGGCATTAATGAAATCAGCTTTGAGGTGCCCTCATTATCTTGAAGTGATCCCGTTGTCTTTAAAGTAGCAAGCGTTGATACAACATCTGGATGATAAGAATAGATGATTGGATCTTTGAATTCACTTCGGGCGATGCCTGATTCAACCAGTGCTGAGCCTGTGGAGCGAGCGGAGGAAATATAGCCTGTCCAGTCACCATTCGCAATCCGGCCAGAATAATCAAGGACAACAGAATCAGTCGAAGATGTTCCTGTAATACCTTCATTAAATTTGTAATAGACTCCGAGCTTTCGGTTGTAATCGTTCTCATTATTGCCTCCACCCAATGGTATAAAGAAAGAGTTGGCGATTTGTTTATCTGTTCTCGATTTTTTCCAATAGCGGAACTCATCCATGTATGCATTGAGTTTACCAGAACCAGTTACATAGTTCGATGGAGTCTGAGAATATGGCTGAGCAACTAGTCCACCTATTGTTGCAATATTCCCATCTATTGTCTGTATGTCGCCAAATGAACCAACATAAGAATTGTCTGTTGCTTTTTTAACGCCATCAACATAAAATTTAGTTTCAATGCCGCCGGAAGATTTTGATAGGAACGTAAATGCATAGTGATGCCAGTTACCATCTGCTACACTTGCTGTTGTAAAATTTGGTATAGGGATCTGTCTTTCATACATACCAACCGTATCAGATCCGGATATAAGTGTTACTATAAATGGGTTTTCACCATTATTCGTGGCAGATGCAGTGAGCGCAATAGTTAATCTACCGTATGTCGATCCAGCGGTACCATTATTAAATAAATCAAAAATGACTTCTTTTTCAGTATCAGTTGGAGAAAAAGAGCTTTTCTTCAACCAAAACTCAACTGTGGTGCCTTGTGAATTTTTTAACTCTAGACTGGAGCCTAAATCATTAGCAGGATCATAATAATTTGATTCGTGAAATTTTGATACGATTGTGTTTCCAATCATACCGCCGGATGCTGTATGTGGTCCGCCTTTGATAAAAATGTATTCCGGTGTAGAAGTTTTACCATAACCGTCAGAAGATACAGATGTGCTGGTAGTGCCTTGAGCAGAGAACTGAACATAACCATTGACTCGAGGATACAAATTTTCAAAGATGTAATCGTCAAGATAAGACGAGGATAATCTGAACTCAATCTTTTCTCTTTCTGTACCATCATAAGGGTATTCGTTGTAGATTCTTTTAAATCCAAACTCATAGTAAAGCTCAGCAGAACCAAACTTAGCAAAGTTGGACGCCGTAGCAAAATCAATGTGCGGCACAAATTGATTGTTAAGGTCGTACTTGGCTTTGACTGTTTGAACAGCTTCAACATATTGCGAAGCAGTAACGGCATTTTCAGCTACGATTACCTTTGTTGATTTGCCTTTCTTTGAAAATAAATCTTTTATACTCATTCTACAACTCTAAATGTAAACTCGTATGGGTGTTCTCGGTATGCTTTCCTAAAGTCATCATATGATGCAAACTTAAATGCGTATTGATACCCCGGTTCTAGAATCGACATGTCAAAATTAAAATAATTACCATCATCGTTATAGGATAATTGTGTGCATTTTATTGATCCAGTAGCATAATCAACAACAATAAAAGAGTCAGCAGTTCTTTCAACTTTATAATGCATCTCTTCAATAATTGTGTTCGTCACAGTTGATTGTGCTACGGTAAAAATGTTTGGAGACCAATCTTTTGGTCGCACAAAAACATTTATGTTTGCTACCTCATCCTTGTGATACTTTTGTTTATGATTTGTTAACGAAATAATGTATTTTAAATTTTGATTTACTGTGGCTGCTGATAAATCTAATGTTGAAATAGAGCCAGTGTGGTATTCAACACCACCGGTATGCCAAACATCACGAATTGTTGTTGCGGTTGTATTAACACAAACAGAGCAAGTATAGATGCCAGTATCAAAATAACCACCAGTAGCTGGTGTATTAATGCATTGTGTTAGCGCAGAGCCTCCGAGAGTCTCATAAAGATCAACAAAAATCTCGCCAGTCCCGACAGCAGGAATATTTTTTAATTGTCCTCGGACATAATTGTAGAGGAATAATGTGTTTAAGTTATCCGCTGCGGGAGCAAGCGAGGATGATGTATAGAAGTTGCCTCGATCATCTTTGCGAGAGTCATCCCACTTGATTTCGATGCAAGGCTTCTTGAAATAAAATTCTGTATTGCGAGCAAAAAAGCGTTTCGTAAAATATGAACGCTGAGATCCTGATGGATTGTGAATGTCTGGGGTGACATTGGCACCAGTAGAAGAGGAAAAATAAGGCTCAAAACTTTGTGAAAGTTTGATGATAAAGCCATAATTTCCATAATTAGAGGCGAGCCATGACTCAACTATGTTTGACACATTAACACTTAGATCTTCATCACCATTTGGAAAACTTTGAGTAACAAGAGTTGCTGTTAGATAGTCTCCGCCAATAGTTGTCCATGATGTTGAACCAGAACGACGAATCCAGTTTGATCCAACCACATCATAAGTTAAATCATCATAGTGATCCATGTCCAATCCAAAGCCCTCTTGCCATGGTGAAGAGACAGCATAAACAGAGATTGTATAATCAGAAGGAAGAGTTTCTTCTGACGGGGCATTCTTCAATGATAAAAAGAAGTTAACAGAACCAGATGCAGGAATCTCACCAGCATCTCGTGAAGCACTTATTTCTGATATTGGAAATTGAATTAAGGCTCTAGAAATTTCTGCTGATGATGTTGAATAATTTCCATAAAGACCGTAGACCTCTAAGATGTCAGACGCTCCCATGTTTGAACCGGTTGCACGAATGGCCGATATGCTATTCGGCAAACGCTTATGTGCATTTGTTATCGTGTTATCAGCATTAGCATAAATCTTTTTAATCATTATTTTGCAATTCCTTTAATGTCAAGATTGGGAAATTTAACTTCGAGAATAGCATTCTTTGGAGTTTTTAGATATGTCCCATCTGCTGATAGCAGTTGTTGAATAGAGATCGGAGAGTTGGCATAATTCACAGCGTTTTTGATTTTAAACTCTACCTTCTGAACGTCGATGACACCTTCGATTTTGTTGAGGTCTCTGAAAATGTTTGAAGAATATAGCGGCTCTCCAATAAACATTTTATCTGCGAACATGTTTTGAACTGTTGCCAAGCAATTACTAAGCACCACGTCTTTTTCATAATATTCATCAATCGAAAGATAAAAGTCAATGCCGATGTTTATAATGTAAGGGTCATAAATGTCAATGCTATCGTTAAGCATTTTCTTTTGCTTTAGCCAAGTTTTGAGATTATTCTTAACGGTGCTGTTAGAGATTTCAAGATTACCATTGCTATCACTCGAGATAACATAAAGACTAAGTCTTCTATTCGAAGATGATGGGTCATTAATGACCGCCGCTCTTTTGATAGAACCAAATTTTGCTGGCATCAAATAAACATAAGACTCATAGTCTTCTCTTGTCACTGCTCTATTTTGAGCTGCCATTGCTCCGAAAGATCTAACTTTTATTTCATCCGTTGAAGGCACTGGTGTGTTTCCAATAATCGGATCTTCATTTGTAACCTCGATTGAACTAAGAACAAATGACGCCTGAACTGAGTTGACAAGTGATGCATCAGGAAATTCATAAAGCAATTCTTTGACGCCCGACATTGAATCAACGGGCACATTGATGTCGTCTGAATCGTTTGCTCCATAAATAATTGTCATTGTTGTATTCTGCGGGGCAACGCCCATTGCATCTGAGTCTAGGAGTTTTGTTGGATCAAAAAATTGATCTGTAATGTAATTTCGGCCTGTAAGTTTAAGCGAAACAGATGACGGATCTGCAACATTGATGTCAGTGCCCTCTTCTTCGTCTGACCCAGCACCAAATGTTATGTACGTGCCAGTTGAGTCCTGATCGATCGTGAATCGGCGAGGAACAACAAACGGTTTCATTAGTGATCTAACGCCATCTTGTCTTGCGTTTTTATTTACAACCTCAAGCATTACGGTATTCTGTGTAAGGTTATCAACTTGATAGAACCTGTGTCCTTCTGCGTCGTAAACTGAAATTATCTCATTTATCGAGGAAGGTCCGATTCTTTCTCGTCTGAATTTCTTGAACGCCCCGATTGCAAGGTTCTTTCTGTATAGCGTTCCGGATTTGATTTGACCGGTTGCTCGAACAGCATAGTATGTTGGTCGTCCGGTCGTTGTACTAACTCTAGCAACAACAACTTCGTTTGAAGGATCAGCAAAGTCGACGTCCTCTGTGAGCATAAAAGTGGCGCCGTTTTCTGAGCTAACTTTGGTTCCTGTTTTAATTCTGAACAAATAATTTGTATCTGGACCAAGACCTGATGCTCCTGCGGGGATTAATGCATAAAATGTTGCAATACCATAAGCTGAGGGTCGGCCGTAGAAATTATAGCCGTATCTTTTTGCATGCTTTCGAATGTTATCGTATTCGATCGAGGTCTCAAGAAAACTCTCATTAACTTGATAATCTAAATAAAATGACAAAATGTCGCCAACATAAGATACAGAGTCAAAAATTAAAGATCCAAAAGACCCTTGTCGAAAATCATTGTATGAGTTAGGATAATAACGTCTTGCGTGTTCCACCAAGTCGGCTTTGATAGAATCAAAATCTTTGCTTGTATATTTTATTAATTTATTGTTCTTCATTAAACTGGATCCTAAACATAAGCTGACGTATTTGTACCAGCGCTAGTGTTGGCTTGAACCAAAAAACTCTCTATTGTCTTATCTGGATTGATAAATGTGACGCTCATACCTAACGTATTCATGTCGACCATTGAATCATCAATTGCTACGCTTATTATATTTACGCCTTGTACATAGGCTCTCAACTGACTTAATGCTCTGGATTGTAAGTCGCCAAAACTTGTACTTTGATTGAATAGATAGCCACGCAGACCAACACCATAATTTGGATCAGATAAAAGTTCACCCGGATTTGTTAACAAAACATTTTTGATCATAAATCTAGCGGTGCTTCTCGGATCCCCGATGGTATCTGTGGCATAGTCGGACAGACTCTCAGGAAGAGCAGAATGCAAGTTTGGTTTTGTCGATCCGGAAATTGAAATCGGTAAGTCTGAAGGTTCAAAAGCCATAATAATCTCTCCTAATAATTATCAATTAAAAGAATTCTTTACTCTTCAGCGGCAGGACACCTTGCTTTTGCTCTCTTTCTTCTTCTCCACCATGGAATAATTCTTGGTATCGGGAACTTAAATGGATTGAAAAGCCTCATGAATTCGAAAAGGTTATCTTCATTTGCTGCTTCGTCATCAAAGAAATCATCTTGATTATAGAAGTTAACAAATAGTTTTCTTGACCTTTTCTTTGCTTTTTGAAAAATATTAAACTCAAAATCTTCACCGTCGCCATCAATACTTACATCTTCGTCTCTTTTGAAAAAGGACTTGAACAATACTTTTATCTTTCGAAGAGCTGCTCGGACTCCACGATCACCATCCGGTGGCTCTTCATAGTCTTCTGAAGTCTCAACAACTCTTTCGTTCTGACCAAGACCCCACGAAGCTTCCCAAGCATAGTTAGAATACAAAGCCAAAGTTGATAAATAAGAACTAACAGGAACACCGGTGTCAAAAAAGAATCTGTAATCTTCGTTATCTTCAAGAAGCTGGAACATACAGTAAAGATCAAATGCGTTTTCGCCTTCTAAGAAATTGACATCTTCCCAGCTTTGATCAACCATCTCAACTTCAACAGAGGCTATGGGCATAAGGAATCTTGAGTTTCGAACACCGTCAACTCTTTTTAATTTATATGCTTTAGTCTCGATTGCTTTTTCATCAGAGACATCTACGCTTGAAAGGTCAACAGAATCTGGTAACACATAAGATAGTCTTAGTCCATAATTTAACCCAGTGACACCATCGATTGCGATTGGATCTTTGTTA
>MDTG01449788.1_pt1 | contig 11924 bp, 10 predicted proteins | sample 811421 | NCBI WGS metagenome assembly MDTG01 (sample SAMN05326645, study PRJNA326480) | marine metagenome | isolation source: seawater | place: Pacific Ocean: South East | collected 2011 | reverse complement strand
ACATAAAGAGACGACAAACCCAAAGCGACGAGTACTACTACAATAATTGCGATTAAATTTTTCATAATTATCGACCCCCGCCACGCGTATTTGTACGACCCGAATCAGTCGAATTGCTCGAGCCATTTGCGCTGTTGCGCGATTGATTCATGTTTGAGTCGGTTGGTACACGCAAAGGCGATAGGTCATTAACCTTTCTTCCTTGCTTTTCGAGAATCTTGTCGAGCGGTAAGTACATCATGTTATTGCTACCCTCAACATCGACCAACACTTTCGGTGTTTTTGCGTAGAGGTCTTGCAAGGTATCTAAGTAGATACGCTCACGCGTTACTTGCGGCGCGTTTTCGTACTGCGGTAGCAGTTCGTTAAAGCGAGCCACTTCACCTTGAGCCTCTAGGATGATCTGCTCTTTGTACGCTTGCGCTTCTTGCAGCATACGACGTACTTGACCACGCGCCAACGGCTCGACTTCACGCGCATACGCTTCCGCTTCACGGATAAAGCGTTCTTCATCCTCTTGTGCAGCGATTGCGTCATCAAAGGCTTCTTTAACCTCTTCTGGCGGACGCGCTGGTAGCAAATTGATATCAACGATTTGCAGTCCCATTGAATACGGGTCAATGGTACGTTCAAGTAAATCCAGGGTACGCGCACGAACGTCCTCACGACCGCGTGTTAGCACTTCATCCATCGTCGTATGACCTACCACGTAACGTAACGCACTATCGGTCGCGCGTGACAATACTTGGTCTGCGTTATCGACGTTGAACAAGTAGTTGCGTGGATCGACGACGCGATACTGCACATCGAGTTGTACCACTACGACGTTTTCGTCTTGGGTCAACATAAAGCCTTCGGTGCTATCCGAGCGGATATTGTTAACATCAACATGCTCAACGGTATCGACAAACACAGGACGCCAATGCAACCCTGACTCGACCAGCGTGTGAAAATTACCAAAGCGCAGTACCACGCCCCGGTCTGCTTCTTTCACTGTGTAAAAACCAGCGATAAACCAAATAATAACAGCGAGAATCGCAATAATTCCGATGCCCTTTGCAGGAATACCAGATTTGCCGCTACCGCCGTTACCTTTATTTCCACCTAGACCCAACTTGGCGAAAAACTTACGTAGTGCCTCGTCAAGATCCGGGGGCCCTTGATCATTGCCCCCTTGGTTTTTCCATGGGTCGCGGTCTTTGTTACCGCCGTTACCCGGTTGGTTCCATGCCATGGATGACTCCGTTAAAGTTAAAAAAACGATTACTGAATATAGTTGTCGAGTCGATTGTCGTATTCTTTCTGCAATTTGTTCCAGTCCACAACCGACATTTTTATATCGAGTTCTAATGCACCTTGCTCATCGATACGTTCTGCTGAAACACTATTAAGTTGATATAGCGTACCACGCAGTTTACCCATAGATGGTGGCAATTTTAAGCTTAATTTGACCATTTGCGGTCCGAGTCGCTCTTTTAACGCCTCGAAAATTAACTCAATGCCTATGTTTACTTGAGCAGAAACCCACACACGAATGGGCTTCCCTTCATCATCTCTATCAATACGCGGCGTTGAATCTTCCAGTTTATCAATTTTGTTGCAAATCATTAACTGGGGCACTTCCCCCGCATCGATTTCTGTCAGCACCTCGGTAACCTGCTCAATATTGCTTTGTTGCTGCTCGTCGGCTACATCCACGACATGCAAAAGAATATCCGCCTCTTGCGTCTCTTGTAATGTCGCCTTAAATGCTGCAACCAAGTCGTGAGGTAGATGACGGATAAAACCCACAGTGTCAGCGAGAATAATACGGCCGACATCTTCTATTTCTAGTTTCCGTAACGTGGGATCAAGAGTTGCGAACAATTGGTCGGCTGCATACACGCCAGACTCGGTCATCGTATTGAACAAGGTTGATTTCCCTGCGTTAGTATAGCCGACTAAACTGACTGTTGGAATTTCGGCACGTTGGCGCGCTCGTCGACCCTGCTCACGCTGCTTTTGCACTTTCTCTAAACGCCGCAGAATGTTTTTAATTCGACCCCGAATTAAACGCCGGTCAGTTTCCAACTGCGTCTCACCAGGTCCGCGTAAGCCGATCCCGCCTTTTTGGCGTTCTAAGTGAGTCCAACCGCGTACCAAACGCGTAGAAATATGCCGCAACTGGGCTAACTCAACTTGTAATTTACCTTCGTGGGTGCGCGCTCGTTGCGCAAAAATGTCCAGTATTAGACCGGTACGATCCAATACACGACATTTGCAGATCTTCTCGAGGTTGCGCTCTTGAGTCGGCGATAAGGCGTGGTTAAAAATGACAATATTAGCTTCTAACGCCTGAACTTGTTCGGCGATTTCTTCTGCTTTTCCACTTCCCACAAAATATTTTGGGTTCGGTGCACTGCGAGAAGCCGTCACAACACCCAGCGTTTCAACGCCTGCTGAGCTAGCTAACAAATGAAGTTCAGAGAGGTCTTCTCTATCGACTTCGGCGGGTAGGTCCATGTGGACCAATACGGCATAATCGCCACCTTCATATCTGTCGAACAACGTGTGTAGACCTCCTCAATTTAATTTATTCTTCAATATCACCTTGATTGTGTACACCTTGCTGAGGCAGGTAGTTTTGCGGAATACGTGCCGGTACAACCGTTGAAATGGCATGTTTGTATACCATTTGGCTTACAGTATTCTTCAACAACACAACAAACTGATCAAACGACTCAATTTGACCTTGTAATTTGATACCGTTTACAAGATAAATCGATACAGGTACTCTCTCGCGACGTAGTGCGTTTAAAAACGGATCTTGAAGCGTTTGCCCTTTCGCCATGGCGGATTCCTTTTTTTGTTATTAATATCCAAGTCAATTGAGTGGTCAGTTAACTGGTAGAAACCTACTACTCACCCTAGACCAACGGTAAAATTTTGCAACTTAAACATGCCATAACATACGCTGCATTCTCAAACTTTGATCTTAGGGCGATTCTTTATTTTTCAATCTTTTACCGAAAACTTTTCGGTTGGCCGTTGCAGCCGCGATCGTACCTGATCGAGTTTATCATGGGCGAAAGTATCCAGCCAGTGCACATCTGGCCAGCCGCGTAGCCACGTTAACTGACGTTTTGCAAGCTGTCTCGTAGCAATAATCCCGCGTTCTTTCATTTCTTGATAATTCAGCTCCCCCGATAAATATTGCCACATCTGGCGGTAGCCCACACTGCGGATTGAGGGTAAGTCTGGATGGAGGTCCTTGCGTTCGAACAGTGCTTCAACTTCGTGTTGAAAACCCTCTGCTAGCATTAGCTCAAAACGCCTAGCTATGCGCTCATGCAATGTTGCTCGCTGCTGCGGCGCAACCGCAAATTGGTAAACAGGATAATTTAGCGCACCTTGCCGTTGCTTAACTAACTGCGTCATAGGTTTGCCAGCCAGCTGATACACCTCCAACGCACGTAACGTGCGCTGAGGGTCATTCGGATGAATTCTGGCTGCTGCATCGGAATCGACTTGGGCTAATCTTTGGTGAAGCGCCGCCAACCCATGCGAATCGAGTTCAGCCTGCAATTGTTGGCGAATACTGGCATCGGACTCTGGCAGCGCCGACATTCCCTCCAACAGCGCTTTAAAATACAGCATCGTGCCACCAATAAGTATCGGCGTACGATGACGTTTCAAAATATCATCAATTAACGCGGTGGCATCACTTCGAAACTCAGATGCGGAATAGGTTTCTGCCGGATCGCAAATATCAATTAAGTGGTGTGCAACGCCCTGGCGCTCCTCGAGCGTCGGCTTTGCCGTACCAATATCCATGCCACGATAAACTAAAGCAGAGTCAACAGAGATAATCTCACCATCGATCTGTTGCGCTAAGTCAATTGATAACGCGGTTTTCCCTGCAGCGGTCGGTCCATAAATACAGATAACCGCAGGACTTGTCTCAGGCTTCATTAATATGCGGTACCTTGATTTCGTGAAGCAGTACTGCCGTACTATTAAGCTGACGTTGCCATTGTTGGCACCAGTAGTCTGCTTGCGACTTAGATAACGATGATTCAGCGGCAGCATCAGCAAGTAGTTCGATGATTGCAGCTGTACCGTGTTCACAGGCGCTGAGTAGCTGTAACACACTGTTCGAAATATGCTTACGCCTCAACATCGAAGGCATTTGTTCTACGATAAGCGCCGACCATTGCCAATAAAATTTTACACCACACTGCGCCAAGGCTTCGCTGTACTGAAGTACCTGCTTTTTCTGCCACGGCGTGTCGCTTAAATTGATTTTTTGCTCAACCAACAGAGGCTGACCCGCCATCCCTTGTTGAAACTGCTGCTTTATTTGCGGGACCAGTATCTTCCTTTGAACACCAATAAGGTCAAGCCAAGCCGCTTGTTCATCACGCCGAATCAGCGCGAAACAACCTTTAAATACATCGACTACACGCCATTGTCTGGCATCGCTGTCGAGCTGAACGGCGTTTGGTAGAATTGTTGCACCCAGCCCCTTAGTATTGGGCGCCGTTTTAGCTACTCTGGGCTCACGTGCTGTAAGGTGAGATGCCGATGAGCGCTGCGCCGACTCTGACGAACGCTGATATTGATGAGTCGCTGTTTGACTGTGATTGGGATAAAGTGGTGTCTCAGTTGAGTGAGTGTCATGCCGCTCTATATCCTCAATCTGAACTTGCGTTTGACTGTGACTAAACAGTAACTGTTTGACCGTCTGCAAAATAAAGTCATGTATCTGTCGCTGCTGATGAAAGCGGACTTCATGCTTTGCAGGATGTACGTTTACGTCAACTTGATCGGCTGGCAGGCTGAGGTAAATTGCAAACGTTGGCACGCGTTCAGCGGTCAGGAACGTCTCATACGCTTGTCGAATGGCATGATTTATTAATTTATCTTTCATCATGCGACCATTCACGAAACTATACTGAACATCCCCTTGATGTCGGCATTGCTCGGGGGCAGCAAGCCAACCTTCAATTTCAATATCGTGCGCTTGCTGCTGAAAATACAACGCATCTTGTGCGAACGCTGAGCCACATACTTTAGCTAACCGACGTCTCAAGTGGCTCTGCTGCTGTTCTCTTACGGCGGGATAGTGGCGCACCCGTTTACCATTATGATTGACCGTAATATCAACATCCCATCGGCTGAGCGCTATGCGTTTGATAACCTCGTCGATATGGCCGAATTCAGTCTTGTCGGTACGTAAAAACTTGCGTCTTGCTGGAGTATTATAAAACACGTCTTGGATGTCGACGGTGGTACCGTCCGGATGGGACGCAGGTTCAATTTTTACCTGCATATCCTTGCCTTCCGTCCAAGCTTGCCATGCTTCCGACTGTGCGCTGGGTTTCGACACTAAGCGCAAACGTGATACCGAACTGATACTGGCTAACGCCTCGCCGCGGAAACCTAAGCTGGTGATCGCTTCTAAGTCATCAATATCCGCTATCTTACTGGTTGCATGGCGGCTTAAGGCCAGTGCAAGCTCATTATGTGGAATACCCGAACCATTATCTCTAATGCGGATACGTTTAGCGCCACCCGCTTCGATATCAATAATTAACTGAGACGCGTCAGCGTCAAGCGCATTTTCGATAAGTTCTTTAACGATTGAAGCGGGGCGCTCGACGACTTCACCTGCGGCAATTTGGTTAGCGAGCTCAACCGGTAACTGTTTTATCGGCATCAGTCTCTCGGTATTGTAAGCTTTTGACCAATTCTAACCACATCGCTGCGCAATTGGTTTTCTCGTTTAATCGCGCGGACAGTGGTTCCATAGCGTTCAGCGATTTCAGATAATGAATCACCCGACTTAACCGTGTACTCCATCGACGCCTGTTGCGCTAGCAGGGTGTTTTCAATGGGGTTATTAATGAAGTAACGTCTGATCCCATTATAAATCGCCCGCGCCAGCTTTTGTTGATGGCTATTACTCAGTAGCAGACGCTCTTCACCTGGGTTTGAAATAAAACCCGTTTCAACCAAGATCGAGGGTTTATCGGGCGACTTCAAAACCGCGAGACTCGCGGCTTGCGGTGCCGTTTTATGCATTTTGGTCACACTACCCATCTCATCGATAATATGGCGAGCCGCACTATAGGCTCCCGCGATAGAACGGTCCATCGACATATCAAGTAATGTTTGCGCTAAGAAAGGTTCATGACTATTACTCTGAATGATCGCCTCAGCGCCACCTAGTAATTCGGACTGACGTTCGCGGGTTTCGAGCCAACGACCAATTTCTGAGTCGGCACGCCGTTTAGACAGCACCCAGACTGAACCACCGCGCGGCTGCGGCGTTCTGAACGCATCTGCGTGAACGGAAACAAAGAAATCTGCCTTAGCATCCCACGCTTTCTGTGGCCGCTCATTCAGACCAACGTAATAATCGCCCGTACGCACCAAGTAGGCTTGCATACCAGGATCATCATTAATCATTTTCGCTAACGCACGCGCGATTTTAAGAACAACCGTTTTCTCGTATGTACCACTCGGACCAATTGAGCCGGGATCATCGCCGCCGTGACCTGCATCTACGGCTATTGTGATTTTGCGATCCTTGAGTTCCTCGATTGATTTTGCCGGGCCGCTACGCTCAATTGACTTGCCCTTAATGTCCACCACTAACCGATCGTTATAACGCTCGTTGGCGGGCAACGGGAAGATTTCAAACTCTGCAGTTTTGTTGAGTTCAATCACGATACGCGTCGATTGCGCGTTTTTAGGCGTACTTGTTCGTACTTTGTTGACAAGTAACGACTCATTCGCCAAGTTTTTCAGATTTGCACTTAACTGGGTACCGTTAAAGTCAATAACGATACGATAGGGTGAGCTTTGATATAATTTAAAATAGCTGTAGTCAGGCGCTTGGCTTAAATCAAAAACAATACGGGTTTTATCAGGTGATGGCCAAACGCGCACACTTTCAATGGCATTCTGAGCAGCCCACACAGGGCTTATCAAGAATACTAAAAATATAGCAGTGATCGAACGGTATAGCGTTTTCATCATTATTTTAATTGCGCGACAATGTGTTCACCCACAGGCGTTTGAGCGATGCATTCCAGCTGTCGCCCCTCGTTTTCATAATCTAGGTTAATGACAATATCGGCTTTCGGCAACCACCCTTCGCCGCGTTCCGGCCACTCAACGAGACTGATGCTACGCTCCGAGAAATAGTCGCGAATCCCCATAAATTCAAGCTCTTCCGGGTCCGCAAGCCGATATAAATCAAAGTGATAAATAGCAATGTCAGCCAGTTCATAGGGTTCGACCAGTGTATACGTTGGACTTTTCACAGCACCTGTGTGACCTAACGCCTGAATGAAACCACGACTGATTGCTGTCTTCCCTGCGCCAAGCGGCCCATTTAAAAATATCACCAATGGCGCTTTCGCGTGCTCAGCTAAGCGCGCTGCCCAAGCCTGGGTAGCTGTTTCATCAGCAAGAAAGTGTTTAACTGTTTGATTCATTTTCTACGACTACTCCGGCATCCAACCGTTCACTAATTTACGAATAATTGGCATTAAATCACTCGCCAATGTACCTCGCGGCGCAACTTCACCGGCAACTTCCCCCGCCACTGCATGCCAAAAAACACCGGCTGTAAGGGCTTGTGCAGGCGCTAGTCCTTGTGCCAATAACGCACCGACCAAGCCGGCAAGACAGTCACCCATCCCACCTGATGCCATCGCGGGTGAGCCACGGTCGACCAACCAGTTTCCTCGGGTTGAGCTGATCAAGCTACCCGCCCCCTTCAATACGATTTGTGCATGATACTGATTATGGAGCAATAACGCATGCTCGAATCGATTGTTTTCAATATCTTGAGTGCGACATTTTAAAAGACGCGCAGCTTCACCCGGGTGCGGGGTCAAAATTAGTTGTGAACTTTGTACAGGGTCCTGCGCTAACCAGTATAATCCATCGGCATCTATCACTTTGCAGGTATTGACAGCCATACAGGTTCGATAAATCTTATAGGCCCATTCGTCGCGTCCGAGCCCGGGACCAATAACGATTGAAGTCGCGGCCTCCAATAGCTCATTTAATTGCTCGGGTTGTTCGATACCATGTACCATCGCTTCAGGTTGCTGGCTGGCAATAATGCCCACATTACTTGGGTGACAAGCAACTGACACCTTCCCGGCTCCCCCACGTAATGCGGCAAGCATCGCTAAAATCCCCGCACCTGGCATACCTGAACCCGCTCCAACAATTAATACGTGACCATGATCACCTTTATGAGCATTCATTGCACGGTCGCCTAACCAGCCATAAGGACTCCCATCCACCCGGCGCCAATCAGGCTGTTCCAGTTTTACGAAATATTCACCGACACCGAGATCGGCTAACAACAAGCGCCCCACATAGGCAGGACTGGCGCCCGTAAATAGCCCGCGCTTGTAGGCAATCATCGTAACGGTTGTTTGCGCCGCGACCGCTTCACCCATGACACAGCCATTATCGGCATTTATGCCCGAGGGGATATCGATAGCCATCACGGGTATTTGTGCCTGATTCACTTGTCTAACCCATTGTGCTATCTCACCTTCGATAGGCCGACTGAGGCCGATACCAAAAACAGCGTCAACGATGATATCGGGCGATAGTGATAAGCATTGGTTCAATGGATACTCAACAAGCCCCAACTCACGGCACGCTCGCCGCGCTTGTATCGCTGGTTGATTGCTTGCTTGATTCAGTTCCGCATTGGGCTTAAGCGCATAAAGTTCGACTTTATAGCCGGCTTCATGAGCAAGTCGAGCAACGATATAACCATCGCCGCCGTTATTCCCCTCACCACAACACACAGCAATACGCGCACCTTCACTCACATGGTGTTGTAGCTGTTCAAACACGGCTCGTCCCGCCAACGACATGAGCTGAGCTAAGCTGTAGCCAGCGAGTTCCCCTGCACGCGCTTCACTGCGTTGTAGCTGTTCGGCACAATACAAACTCTGTGCTAAACTGTCATACCCTGACGTTTCCATGTTTAAGCTCCCAACATCATGTCAAATTCTTCAATGCATTCTAGTTTGTCTCAGGCAGAACTTGAACAATTAGCCCAAAAAATCAAGCAGTGGGGCCAAGCACTGGGCTTTCAAAAAGTCGGCATTACCGATCTAGATTTGCAAAAGCATGAGGCTACTTTACAGAAATGGTTGGATAAAGGCTATCACGGCGAAATGGGCTTTATGGAGCGTCATGGAATGTTACGCGCTCGACCTGCGGAACTTCATCCAGGCTCCGTGCGGGCCATTTCGGTTCGGATGAATTACCTACCCGCCGAAGCCGGTTTTGCCAAAACGTTGAATAATGACCGACTCGGCTACATATCACGCTATGCGCTGGGACGCGATTATCACAAATTACTACGTAAACGTCTCAAACAACTGGGCGACAAAATAAAAGCCGAATTTGCTGATACGGACTTTCGCCCATTTGTCGACTCGGCACCGATTCTAGAACGCCCTTTGGCAGAGAAAGCAGGATTAGGCTGGACCGGTAAACATACCTTAATACTCGATAAAGACAGTGGCTCTTGGTTTTTCTTAGGAGAGTTATTGATCAATTTACCACTGCCAATTGATAGCCCTGTCGAAGAGGCCTGTGGTAGCTGTTCGGCGTGTATGACTATTTGTCCTACTCAAGCCATTGTGGCTCCCTATGAACTAGACGCTCGACGCTGCATTTCCTATTTAACCATCGAATTAAAAGGCAGCATTCCCGAGGAACTGCGCCCACTCATGGGGAACCGAATATACGGTTGTGACGACTGCCAACTCATTTGTCCATGGAATCGATACGCACAATTGACTGACGAAGCCGATTTTAATCCACGCCATTATCTACACACACCCGAATTAATCGCACTATGGCAGTGGGATGAGGAAACTTTTAATGCGCGTTTACAAGGGTCACCGATACGGCGAATTGGTCACGAATGTTGGTTACGCAATATTGCAGTTGCACTGGGTAATGCACAAGCAGACGTTGATGTCATTGAGGCGCTCGAATGGCGCAGTGGCCAAGTCTCAGAGATGGTCCAAGAACATATTGACTGGGCGCTCGACCGACAACGTAGCGGAGCAGCGCACGTGACGCAACAGCTTAAGCGCTTAGTGCGGGCTGTCAGTAAAGGACTGCCACGCGACGCTTAACTTATTCAGGTTTAAATACACCAATCACTTGATCGAACTCGCGTTCGCTACCCGTGCCCTGCTGCTTAGGTTCACTAAAGCGGTGTTTACACTGAACACATTCGACCTGTTCTACATCGTTCTCAATGAACAGCATTAAGGTGTCCATACTGTCACACTTGGGACAGGTCGCACCGGCAATAAATCGTTTCTTTTGACGTGCCACGGCAGCTCCTATGTCATAAACTACTCGGTCAATGTTACCATAGATATATCCGTCAGCCCACGTAATTGGCAGACGCCCATACACGCTCGCAGTTGAGGATTGAATAGACGTTAACCATGATAAAAGCCAATCACATTTCATTAATGCGCGGCGGAAAAACGCTGCTTTCGGATACCAGTTTTACGATCTTTCCCCAACACCGGATCGGCCTGATTGGTAAAAATGGCTGTGGCAAATCCTCGCTCTTTGCGCTTTTTCGTGACGAGTTACAACTTGAAGAGGGCGAGTTGCAACTACCTAGTGAGTGGCGAATTGCCAGTGTTGCTCAGGAGACACCGGCCTTATCACGCTCAGCGATTGATTATGTGATGGACGGCGATCAAAGTTTCCGGGTCGCCGAGCAGGCCTTGCAAACTGCCGAGGCCGAGGGAGATGGCCATGCCATTGCCCATAGTCATGAGCAATTGGCGCAGCTCGGTGCTTATGACATTCGTTCACGCGCAGCCATGTTACTCGATGGTTTAGGCTTTCTCCCAGAACAAATTGAGCAGCCAGTAAGTGCCTTTTCAGGTGGTTGGCGCATGCGTCTGAACTTAGCGCAAGCGTTGATTGCGCCATCTGATTTGATGTTATTGGATGAACCTACCAACCACCTGGACGTTGATGCTATTTTTTGGCTCGAGTCATGGCTAAAGAGCTACTCAGGTACGTTGGTTATTATTTCTCACGATCGTGACTTTCTCGATAATGTCGCCACTGATATTCTCCATGTGGAAAATCAAGTCATCTCGAGTTACACCGGTAACTACTCACAGTTTGAACATCAGCGTGCCGAACACCTGATGCAACAGCAAAGTGAGTACGAGAAAGCGCAAGCTATTAAAAAGCACATGCAGGCTTATGTTGATCGCTTTCGTTATAAAGCAAGCAAAGCAAAACAGGCGCAAAGCCGCTTAAAAGCGATTGAAAAGCTCTCAGTACAAGCCCCCCTTCAGGCCGAGCGAGGTATCGATTTTGAATTTTTACCGCCGGCTAAATTACCTAACCCGTTGATCAATATGCGCGAAGTGAAAGCAGGTTATGGTGACACCGTTATTCTTGAGAATATTAAGCTCAATCTAGTACCTGGCACCCGCATGGGATTGCTTGGACGTAACGGGGCAGGTAAATCGACCTTGATTAAAACCCTGTCTGGCTCGCTCGAGCCACTTGCAGGAGAGCGTACAGTCAGTCAGGGCGTCTCCGTCGGTTATTTCGCCCAACACCAATTAGAAGCCCTTGATCCCGACGCATCGCCTTTATTGCATTTACAGCGTTTGGATAGTCAAGCTACAGAACAACAATTGCGAGACTTTATTGGAGGCTTTGGTTTTTCAGGTGACCAAGCGCTAGCACCTGTCGCTCCCATGTCTGGAGGCGAAAAAGCAAGATTAGCTCTGGCGCTTATCATTTATCAAAAGCCCAACCTTCTTTTACTCGATGAGCCCACCAACCATTTAGATATTGGTTTACGCGACGCGCTCGTTAACGCTTTGCAAGCGTTT
>MDTG01412354.1_pt1 | contig 11924 bp, 13 predicted proteins | sample 811421 | NCBI WGS metagenome assembly MDTG01 (sample SAMN05326645, study PRJNA326480) | marine metagenome | isolation source: seawater | place: Pacific Ocean: South East | collected 2011 | reverse complement strand
TTGGTAGCGGGAAGTGGGATCGAACCACTGACCTCAGGCTTATGAGTCCTGCGCTCTAACCAACTGAGCTACCCCGCCCTATTTAATTATTGTTGATTTATAATAGTTTTATTTTAAAATTAAAGTTAAAACTACTCTAAAAGACTATAATCAATAATAAAATGAAGAAATTAACCTTTTTAATAATTATATTTTTTATATCTGGTTCGCTTCAAGCGCTTGAGCTCAAAGGAACATTCTATCAAGGAAACTTAATAGTAGGTAAAACTGAACCTGGCTCTGAAGTAATTGTAGACAAAAAAAAAATTAAAGTTTCTACAAAAGGATTCTTTGTGATTGGAATAAGTAAAAATAGAAAAAAAGATATTACAATAGAAATATTTAAGAATGGACTACCAGAAAAATTTATAAAAAAAGTCTATAAAAAAAAATATAAAGTTCAAAGAATAGATGGTCTTCCAAAAAAACAGGTAACGCCGCCTAAAGAAGTTTATGAGCGAATAAAAAATGATAATAAAATTATTTCAGAAGCTAGATCTGTAGATAGTAATTTAAATTTTTTTAAAAATGAATTTAAGTTACCAGTTGAAAATTCAATTATTACCGGCGTATATGGCAGCCAAAGAATATTAAATGGAATTCCTAAGTCACCACACTATGGTTTAGATTTTGCTGCTAAGGAAGGAACTGATGTTAAGGCTATGCTTAGTGGGGTGGTTACTCTCTCTGAAAAAGATTTATATTACACTGGTGGCACTATCATTTTAGATCACGGACATGGTGTAAGCACCCTCTACATGCATCTAAAAGATATTTACGTCCAAAATGGTAAAAATATTAACAAAGGTGAAGTAATAGGATCTGTTGGTAAAACCGGAAGATCTACAGGAGCTCATTTAGATATAAGGCTTAATCTTTTCGACTTAAAATTAGATCCAGCCTCTGTATTAAATATAAATTAGTTATTAGATTATTTACTCTTCTTAAAAATTTCTATTAATTTAGGTGCTATGACTGACCCAATAGCAGCGGAACCTTTAGGAGTAGTATGAAGTCCATCCCACCAATAATCTTGCTCTGCGTTTAATTCTTTTGCTAAATCGATACATAAATATTTATTTTTTTCACAATGCTTAATTAAATAAATATTCATTGAAGTTAGTAATTGATTTTCAAAACCAGTAGAATCAACTTGATTTATAAAAATGGGAATTGATCCAAATTTAACTGTTTCTTTATAAAGTTTATCTACTCTTGATAAATAATTTTTAATTATTGGATCTTGAAACTTAAGAATTTTATTATTTTCTTTTTTTTTTATAAAATCATTATAGTTTAAAAATTTTAATTTTTGTTTTTTTTTAAATTGTTCAACTCCTTTATCAAAGTCGTAAAGAATTTTTTTTTCTGAAGTGTAAAATTTGTGCTTTGTTCTTCTAGCTAAATCATAAAATATACTTCTTGTTTTTACATTGTCCCATATTCTTTGATATCCTGTGTCTACAACTACTCCATCTCCGGTATCTTCTCCAAATTCTTTAACCGCCTGATCGTTAATTCCAATATAGTATATTATGTATTTTGGTTTAAAATTTTTTAATTTAGGAAACCAGTACTTTAAATTAGCAAGGTGCCCTCTTGTTGACTGGCCCTCTATCCCTGCATTAAATAATTTAATATTAGATATATCGTTACTTATTTCTTTATTTACAACTTCAGTAATTGTAAATTCTTCAGGTTTGTATCTCTCGTCAGCTGTGCTGCCGCCAACTAGAACTGCTGAAATTTGCTCTAGGGGAATTTCTTCTCCACGAAATCCATAATAATTTCTCTTATATTCAAAAACATATCTCTTTTTGTCAAAAACAACGTCGTAAGTATTTTTTCTCATTCTATATTCTCTTACATAAGGACCTAAATTGTCTTTATCAAACCAATATCCAAAAAATAATTCTAATGAACAAAATAAAATTAAACCTATGAAGATATTAATTAAGGTAATTCTAAAAAATTTAACCATTCTTGATTTAATCAAGCTCAAAATCTTGTTGGTAAGATTCAGTTAAACTTTTAAGTTGATCAGGTTTAAACATGATGAAATTTTCTATAACTAAAATATCTAAATTTGTCCCCATAAAACACTTAAATGCATCTTCAATAGAACAGACAATAGGTTCACCTCTTATGTTAAAAGATGTATTAACTAAGACAGAGCAACCTGTAATTTCTTTAAATTTTTTAATTAAATTATAATATTTTAAATTAGTTTCTTGATGAACAGTTTGAATTCTTGCGGAGTAATCAACGTGTGTTACCGCTGGTAATTTTGATCTCTTGATATTCAATTTATCTATTCCAAATAGTTTTTCTTGTTCAAGGGTCATTGGTATCTGAATATCTTTATTGACTTCAGCTACTAAGAGCATGTAGGGGCTACGATCTTTTAAATCGAACCAATCACTTACATCTTCACTTAGTACAGAAGGAGCAAAAGGCCTAAAGCTTTCTCTAAATTTAACTTTCAAATTAAGTTCTTTTTGCATTTTTTCTGATCTTGGGTCTGCTATAATTGATCGAGACCCTAAAGCTCTAGGACCAAACTCCATTCTGCCTTGAAACCAACCGACTGTTTTCTCATTATTTATTTCATTAGCTAATGTGTTTGTTAAATCTTCATCTGAAAGCTTTTTAAACTTTGCGCCGATAGTTGTTAAACCTTTTTCTATAGTTGAGTTTGTAAAACTTGGTCCTAAATATGAACCTTTCATACTGTCGTTTAAATCTACTCTTCTGTCATATTGTAATTCGTGGTGCCAATAGGCTAAAGCAGCTCCCAATGATCCCCCTGCATCACCTGCGGCGGGTTGAATCCAAATATTCTCAAATATTTTTTCTTTTGAAATTTTACCATTAGCAACACAATTTAATGCCACCCCACCTGCCAAACATAAATTTTTAATTTTATATTCTTTAGCAATGTCTCTTGCTAACCTAAGAACAACTTCTTCAGTAACAGCTTGAACTGAAGCAGCAATGTCCATATGAAATTGGGTAAGTAGATCGTCCTCTTTTTTTCGCACCGGCTGACCAAATAAATTTTCAAATTTTTTATTAGTCATTGTCAAACCTGTTGCAAAATTGAAATAACTCATGTCCAGCCTGAATGTTCCGTCCTCTTTTAAATCAATTAAATTACTTATAATTAAATCTTTATAAATGGGCTTTCCATACGGTGCTAAACCCATTACTTTATATTCTCCACTATTTACCTTAAATCCTGTGTAATATGTAAAAGCAGAATATAAGAGTCCTAAAGAGTGTGGGAAATGAATTTCTTTCAGCATTGTAATATTTTTGCCTTTACCGTGAGCAACTGTAGTTGTTGCCCATTCTCCAACTCCATCTAAAGTTAAAATTATAGCTTCCTCAAAAGGTGAAGGGTAGAATGCACTAGCAGCATGACTATAATGGTGCTCAGAAAATTTTATTTTTTTAATATCATTAAAATCTTCATCTAATTCTTGCAAAAGGTCAAATAAGTATTTTTTTTGAAAAAGTTTTTCTTTTAACCATATAGGCATCGCGGCAGAAAAAGATTTAAACCCATTTGGGGCAAAAGCTAAGTATGTTTCAAGCAATCTTTCAAATTTAAGAAATGGTTTTTCAAAAAAAACAACATAGTCAATTTGATTTAATTTTACATTTCCTTCCTTTAGTACATATTTAATCGCATTTTGAGGAAATCTTTCATCGTGTTTTATTCTCGAAAATCTTTCTTCTTGTGCGGCAGCTATAATTTCTCCGTCTTGTATAAGAGCAGCTGCACTATCATGATAAAATGCTGATATACCTAAAATATTAATCACTAGAATAAAGCATAAATAAATGGAGCCACAGCAGAGCCCTGGCTTAACACAATTATAGAACCAAACAAAGCTAAAACTATTACAATTGGTGTGAGCCAATATTTTTTTCTTACCTTCATAAATTCAAAAAATTCTTTTATAAATTCAATCATTAAAATTAATTATTAAATTACTAACTTTCTTTTTTTCTCCCTATAACTATAAATAAACCTCCATCAGAACCTAAATTGTTATAAATCATATTAAATTGATTTAATAGTCTTGAAAATATATTGCCTTTTGTATGTTTAGTAAAAAGGTTATTTGAGTTGTATTCTTCAAATGAACATTGTGGGATTGAATTTATAAAATCAATTTCATTTTTAGAAAACCAATCCAAAACTTCATCGATAGTATGTAGACTTTCTATAGGGTGGTGATATTGATCTCTTAACCATGAAATTTTTTCTTCTTCGTTATATTTAAGGTTTTTAAGTGTTGGGTCTAAGAAGTTTAATATTTTGATACCAAATATTTTATAAATATATTTTCTAATTATTGTTCTAATTCTACCTACTCGATTATACAAACCAACTAGAATATAACCTTTATTTTTTAGAGTTTTTGTTACAATTTTAAATGCCCCGTAAGGATCTTTTGTGTGATGTAAAACACCGTTGCACCAAATAAAATCGAAACAATTATCTTTTAAGACATCATCAAAAATATCTGCATTAACAAAATTTATATTGCCAATATCATTTTTCTTTGCAAAATTATTCGCTAGTTCTAAAGACTCTATAGTAGCATCTAGGCCTACAACATTATTATTTGTGCCAATAGAAAAATACAGCGCCAATTGACCTGTGCCACATCCAACTTCTAAAACATTTTTGTTATATCCAATAAATTTTTTAAAATTAGATGTAAGGAAATTTTTATCTCCTTTTTTTAATATAGTATCTTTATTGTCATTATTTTTGTAATTGGGAAAAGGACTTTTTTTATAAAAATCTGCAACTTTCTTAACACTAATATCATGAAGTATATCTTTATAAATTAAGCCCTGTTTTATTAGTTCTTTTTTTAAAAAAGACATTTTTAAAAAATTGTATAAACAAATGGAGCAAATACTGAACCTTGACCAAGTACGATTAAAGCTCCAAACAAAGTTAAAATAAATATAATAGGAAAAAGCCAATATTTTTTTCTGTATTTTAAAAATTCCCAAAACTCTTTTATAAATTCTAACATTAAAATTGTTTATCCATTGTTGTAATGTTCGTTTTCCTCTTTAGCCAATAAGATTTAAGGTCTGAAAAACTTAGTCCTAATAAATCTTTTTTAAAAATTTTAAGAATAACTCCAATAGGTGTAACAATAGCGAAAAATATTATAAGCATTACAATTGGAGGAACAATTCTACCTAAAATTGTTCCTAGTTTTAGCCATAAAATATTCAAGGGCTTAAGTAGTGTTGGTTTAATGAAAGATAAAGATAATAATATTACAGATGCAATTAACCAAGGGAGTCTTAATTGATTACCATCTAAAAGTGGCCAAAATGAAATTATTAAAAATACTACAGAAAATACTATTCCAAAACTTTTTTCCGAAGATTTTTTCATAAGCTATTTTTTATAGCTTATATATTTATATTCAACCTTTTTTTAAGCAGCTTTAGGTAAGTTATGTTTTTTAGCTATACCACTTAAAAAATTCCATAGATATTTAGCAGTTGATAGAGCAGCTTTTTCAGCTTTATCCTGCTCGTCTTTAGAAAGTCCATCTAACAGTTTTTCACACTCTACTCTATGATAAACATCTGCTTTTTTATGAGCTTCAAAAAATTCGAGTCCTTCTGCTGAATTTACTCCATAGAATTTTTTTAATCCTCGAATTTTAGTTTCCGCTATTTCAGGAATTTGTCTTTCATATGTATATAGTGAGGCAAGACCTTCTGCGTACGTTGATCTTCCGTTCTTGAAAAAATTATCAATCATTTCTTGTGTAAACTCGTATGGTTTAATTTTTTCTATTTCATCAGCATCTGCATTCATTGCTAAAGCAAAATCTTTCCAAAGTTTTGGATGATCAGCATCTCTGTTTTCTTCATCGTTCAAATTTTCTAAAAGAATTTTTCTTTTTTCAATATCTTCACACAAAGAATGTGTCGCGCTGATATATCTAGGAAATGCTTTTACGTGTTGGTAATATTGTTCAGCATAATCTTTAATAATTTCTCTTGTTAATTTTCCCTCATTCCAAGATTTATAGAAAGGGTGATTTAATAGATGATACTGGTCTAATTTTTTATTTAATTTTTTTGAAAACATTTTATCTCCTTGGTTACTTAAACTTTTTCAAATCACAGGTAAAAATACAATTAAAATATTTACAACCAGTAGACGAACTTGTTAATATAATTGATAATAGTTAAATTTCGTGACAAATATAGACTTTCCTGTGAAAGAAAAATTTTTTGAAAATAATAAAGCCATAATTGTTTTAATTGCTGGAAGTTTAGTTGTGCTTGTTTCGATGGGTATTAGACAAACCTGGGGTTTGTTTTACCAATTTTTTGATGGTGATTTAGGGATTAACAGAACACAATTTGGATTGACTATAGGTGTTCAAATGCTTTTTTGGGGTATTTCAGCTCCTATATTTGGAATGGTTGCGGATAAATACGGATCTAACAGAGCTGTATTCGTGGCTTTTCTTTTTTATATAATTGGTTCTTACATCGTAATAAATCAACCAGAATCTAATTCTATTTTTTTAATTAGCATGGGCGTAATCATCGGAACCGCTCTAGGAGGCACGGCAGTATCTGTGCCTGTTGCAGCAGTTGGAAAATTTTTTTCAGATAAAAATAGAACAATATCCGTAGGAATAGTAACTGGCTCTGCATCTATTGGCTTTTTTATTATGCCTTTATTTACGAAGTTTTCCAATGATGCTTATGGTTGGCAAAATACAGTTCAATTCTTTATATATTTTTTAATTTTTGCAGGTATTTGTTCTCTCTTTTTGTTTAAGAAAGAGTACGTAGATACAACAAATAATTCTTTGTCGAGAGATCAAACAGCTTTAAGCGCTATGAAGGAAGCTTTTAAACACAAAGGTTATATGCTTTTAGTGGCCGGTTTTTTTGTTTGTGGATTTCAAATTACATTAGTCGCAACTCATATTCCTGGATATATTCAGCAAAAAGGTTTGCCTGATTGGACGGCCGCAGCAATTTTAGCGCTGATTGGTTTTTTTAATATATTCGGAACTATTGGTATGGGTTTTCTAGCTTCAAAATATAGCAAGAAAATATTATTAAGTATTCTTTATTTCTCTCGCGGAATAATTCTAATTTTGTTTCTTTTCTTACCTGCATCAACATTTACAGCGCTGTCTTTCGGAGTTTTATTTGGAATTTTATGGCTAGCGACTATTCCTCCTACTAATGGAATAGTGGCGCAAATATTTGGTATTAAGTACCTCGCAACTCTTTTTGGAATAGTCTTTTTTAGCCACCAGGTTGGTTCTTTTTTGGGCGCTTATCTAGGCGGATACTTTTTTGATATTTATGGAAGCTATGATTACGCATGGTATCTTTCTATAATATTATCTGCATTTGCGGGATTTGTTCACTTGCCGATTGATGAAAGACCCATCACACGAACAGCCAAAATATAAATTATTTTAAATTTAGAATTCCTATCTCTCCATTTTCTTCCAGAGCTAATAATATAAGTTTATTTTTTTTATCGTATTTTAAATCTCTTATTCTTTCATTTAAAAAAATTTTTTCATAATTAATTACTCGACTGAAATTCTTATCAAAGTTAACAATAAAAATACTACGCCCAAAAAGTGAAGAAATTATAAATTTATTTTGAAAGTGTGGAGAAAAATTATTAGGTAGTTTGATGATCTCGGAAATACCGATAGCAGTAATAAATGAGAATAACGGCTCTTCAAAGCCTTCGTCTTGATGGCTTTTTTTATAAGTTGGTTTTTTTTCATAATCAAATGAGTATTTCTCACCATAAGAAGCTATTGGCCAACCATAGTTTTTATCAAATAAAATTTTGTTGACCTCGTCTCCACCTCTTGGTCCGTGTTCAGTAGACAATATTAAGTCATTTTCTGCAAATAATCCTTGGATAACCCTATGACCATAAGAATATAAATAATTTTTTTTACTTTTTAATTCTATGAATAAAATTTTTCCAAATAGTGATGATTTATCTTGGGGGTCAATTCCAGGTTTATCGTAAGAACCGCCTGACGTACTTAGTAAAATTCCCTTTTTATTATTATGAACAAAATATTGCATTCTACCAGGCACACCATTTTCTTCACATTTATTTGACTCAAATAATTTTTGAAATTTAAAATTATTTAATTCTATTTTAGAAAAACTAACATTAATTTTTTTACAGCCGTTTAGGTAAGTTGCGAAAGAAATATATAAATTATCTTCAATAATTAGTGTATCATAAACTCGTTTTGCCTTTAGATCTGACTTTAAATTTTCTGTTGATGTAGAGTGCTTAAGATCATTTACAACATACAAATTGCCTAAAAAATCAACTATAAAAATTTTACCTTCGTAAATTTCAAAAAAAAATGTCCCAAAACTAGTATAGGCTACGGACTTATCTTGAGGTGGTTTGTAGTATTTGTCTTTAAAATTTATTTTTTTCTTTTGAAATTCAAGTTTGATAAACTCTGTGTTTGGTAAAAATTTTACGTTATAATCATTATTTATTTTATTAAGCAAAGAGTCACTTTTAAATAGGTATTTTGTAAATCTTAAGTTTGGGAACTTTTCTACAAAACTTTTTTCAATTTTAGAAAAAAAAATAAATCCAATTAAAGACAAGATTATAAATAAAATTAAAAAAATATATAAAAATATTTTTTTCATTATTTGATATATTTTAATGAATTTTTTAAATCTGCTATTAAGTCGTTTGGATCTTCAAGTCCAATATGAAGTCTAATAATATATTCATCTTTGTTAAACCTGTAGAAAGTTCTGCCTTTTGTGTATTCAGTACTTTTGTTGAGTTCTTGAAAAAGAGCTAAACTTTCAAAACCTCCCCAGCTATATCCAATGCCGAATAATTCAAGAGAGTTTACAAATTTTAAAATAGATGATTTTTTTTTACTTTTTATGACTACGGATAATAAACCTGTTGCTCCAGAATAATATTTTTTCCAAAGTTTATAATTTTTAGATGATGGCTTATGAGGATAAAGGACTTCTTTTATTTTTTTTTGACGACTAAGAAAATTAATAACTTTTTTGGTGTTTTCTTGATGTAGTTTTAACCTAACATCTAAAGTTCTTAAACCTCTTATAATTAAATAAGCCTCGTCAGCAGACATTCTGTATCCAGATAATTTATAAAAAAACATTATTTTTTTAAAAACTTTTTTGTTTACAGATAATGTTCCTCCCATTGCATCTGAGTGACCAGACAGATATTTTGTTGCTGAGCAAAATGAAATATCAAAACCAATTTTGAGTGGCTTTAAGTAAAGTGCTGTCCCCCAGGTATTATCAAGCAGGGTTAAGATATTTTTATTTTTTGCTAACTTGATAATTTTAGAAAGGTCTTGAAATTCAAAAGTGTTACTTCCCGGATTCTCTACTAAAATCATTTTTGTTTTTTTTGTAATTTTATTTTTAAGATCTTCAAATTTTTCTGGGTTATAAAATTTAGCAATAATATTGAATTCTCGTAAAAGATCCTCCGTGATTTCTCTGGTTGGGCCATATACATTGTCTGAAACTAAAATTTCATCTCCAGGCCTGCATAAACTCATTAATGCTAAGGATATCCCTCCGAAGCCTGTACCTGTAAGAAAAACATGATACGCTTGCTCTAACTCCTTAATAATATTTTCTAATTCAATTGTAGTTTGGCTACCATGACGGCCATAAGTATAGTGTGTAATTTTTTGATTCTTTAATATTTTTTTTTCGTGTGCTTTAATTTCCTGCATCGAATCGAATAAAATAGTTGATGCTCTAACAACAGCAGGATTGGCTGATCTATTTGTTTTGTCTTTTGCGGTATGTTTCAAAATTGTGTTTATAGACTTTTTCATAAATTAAGTATAATCAAACTAATATTATAACTTTATATATATTTTTAGAATTAAAGTATAAAAAAAAGGAAACAAAATTATGGGATATCCAAAAAAGCATAGAGGAAGACGAAAAATTGGCTCAAAAAAAAGAAGAGCTAGAAAAAGAAATAAGAAAAAATAAATTTTCAATTTAGCAATGAAAGAAATAACTCAAATACGGTCGTTGAGTCTTTGGATTTTTTTAATCCCCTTTATTGGTATCAACACCTGTCTCCTAATTTCTGTTAACTTTTATATTTTTGAAAATACTTTTTTATCTGTTGATCAAATTGGTAGGTCTGGGTTTACAATTCCCTACCTTGACGGTAGCCTTTCTATAAGTAGAGCTTCAAGAACATTTCCTCAATTTTTAATTTTCAAACCTGCAATGGTTATTACCTCCCTGCTACTTTGCGCTTATTGGTATAAAAATAACATAATAATTAATCATTTTAAAAATACTCAATTTAAAAATAATGGATTTATGATTTTTGGTATTTTGTCTGCAATTTTTTTAATTATTCACTCTCTCTTACTTGGAATAGAAACAGATATTAAAATTTTTAAATTTTTAAGAAGAGTAGTTTTACTAAGTTTTATAATATTTGAATTAATAGCTCAAAGTTTTTTAGTTCTCAATTTTTATAAATTAAAAAATCAATTAATAAAATTATATAATCCTTTAGTACTCAAATTAAAACTGTTTCTCGTTTCAATCTTAGTGTTTGTTGCGTTATTAAGTATTCCAATTTTGATCAAGAGTGGAAATGTACATTTTAAACATGGATTAGAATGGAACTATTTTATTGGTGTTATTCTATTTTACCTTCTAACTAATTTTTTTTGGAAGAAAAATTCTTAAGTTAAAAATTTTTTTCTAATTTTTATATTTAAAGGTTTTTCAAAATATCTAAATGATAATAAACTTAGTGCTATCGTGGCAGCTACATATGATATGAATGCTATATTTGAGTAAAAAAAACTTACCTTATCAAACACCTTCAAAATAAATAATAAATAAAGAAATGTAACAGTGTGAAGTAAATACATTGAGTAAGTCAAGCTACCTAAAATTTCAAATATTTTTTTTATTTCTTTAGATATAATTATTTTATCTATTAATACAAAAAGCATTACTAAACTGGGAATAAATATAAAAAAGTAAAATTTTATACTAGAAGTAATAACAAATAAAAATATTGTTCCAATATACAAAAATTTTGAATCTTTAAATTTTTTTTCAATTAAAAAAATAAAAACTCCGGAAAAAAAAAGTCTTGCATAATCTAGGAACCACGCTAAATTCAAGTATCTACGTATAAAATCTAATTCTATAACATTAGTTTTGTCAGCAACTATTATTAAAGAATAGATTAATAAAACAAATAAAATTCTATATTTTTTGATATAGGCAATACAAAAGAAAAAAACAAAATAAACATAAATTTCCATTGCCACAGTCCATACTGGTGAGTTAAAAGATCTTCCTTCTTCTAAACCAATACCTAATAAAAGAAAAATATTTAAAAAAAGGTGATAAAGATCGTTAAAAGTATACAATTGATTATTGCCAAATATATTAGAAAACAGAAATTGAATAACAATTATAAGAAGTAAAGTTAAAATATGTAATGGATAAAGACGCGCAAACCTTTTTATAAAAAAACCTACAAATGAACTATTTTCTTTTTCTTCTAAATAGATGTTAGAAAAAACAATTCCTGAAATTACAAAAAAAATTGATACCGCAACATCTCCGTGCGCATAGATTATTTTTAAAATGCTGTGATAAGTATAATTTGCGTCAAGATTTAAAAAACCAAAAGAAAGACCCCAGTGAAATATCACTATGGCTAGTGACGCAAGAAATCTTAATAGTTCTATGCCGTAAAATTTTCTTATCATGGGTTAGTATCAAAGTAATAAGGATTTATTTTGTAA
>MDTG01350491.1_pt1 | contig 11924 bp, 10 predicted proteins | sample 811421 | NCBI WGS metagenome assembly MDTG01 (sample SAMN05326645, study PRJNA326480) | marine metagenome | isolation source: seawater | place: Pacific Ocean: South East | collected 2011 | reverse complement strand
GTTAGATAAACCTTATAAATAAATGATAGCTCACAATATTTTTTTTTATTTTTTTTCAATAATAGCAATCTTTTCTTCATTAATGGTAATAACATCTAGAAGCACTATTAATTCAGTTTTCTTTTTAATTTTAGATTTTATTTCAGTTAGCTGTTTATTTATTATGGTTGGTGCAGAATTTTTAGGCATGATACTTTTGATTGTTTATGTAGGTGCAGTGGCAGTATTATTTTTATTTGTTGTGATGATGCTTAATGTTGCTGAGCAAAAACAATCTTGGTTTGTTGGACAAAAATCAACACATCTACCAACAGGATTAATTGTAAGTGTATTAATACTTTTAGAATTATTAGTTGTAGTTGGAGGATGGAAATACAAAGAAGATTTAATGTCTAGCAGCACTTTAGTTTTATCGGATGTTTCTAATACTCATCAATTAGGCTTAGTAATGTACACAGATTATATTTTATTTTTTCAGATAGCAGGCATAATTTTACTTCTATCTATGATCGGAGCTATTCTATTAACTTTTAGAGAGAGAACTGGCGTTAAGAAACAAAGTTATTTTAAACAAATTTCAAGAAACCCCCAGTCAGCTGTAGAATTAAAGAATGTTGAGTCTAATAAAGGAGTTAAAATAGATGATTGAGATAGGATTAGGACATTATTTGTCTTTAGGGGCAATAATTTTCTTTTTAGGAGTAATTGGAATTTTTTTAAATAGAAAAAATGTAATTGTAATATTAATGTCTATTGAACTAATTTTATTATCAGTAAATATAAACTTAATTTCATTTTCTATTTTTTCAGGAGATATTGTAGGCCAAATATTTACTATGTTAATTTTAACTGTAGCTGCAGCTGAAGCAGCAATTGGACTTGCTATTATAGTAATCTATTACAGAAATAAAGGATCAATAAGAGTAGAAGACATTCATGGCATGAAAGGATAAATGGAGTACGCTATTATTTTTCTTCCTTTAGTTGGATCGATAATTGGTTATTTAGGAAAATCATTAAATAAATTTTTTTCAGAATTTTTTACTAGTTTACTTGTAAGTATATCAGCAATTTTATCTATATTAGTGTTTTGGAACGGTATTCAAAAAAATACTTATGGAAATCATAGAATTATTGAATGGATCAATTCTGGAGATTTTGTAGCAAATTGGTCAATTAATATAGACCCTTTAAGCTCGGTAATGTTAGTTGTAGTTACAGTTGTTTCAGCATTAGTTCATATCTATTCAATCGGTTACATGAGTGATGATCCTCACAAACCAAGGTTTATGTCTTATTTGTCTCTTTTTACTTTTTCGATGTTAGTTTTGGTAGTTTCAGATAATTTTCTCCAATTGTTTTTTGGCTGGGAAGGCGTTGGTCTATGTTCATATTTATTAATAGGTTTTTGGTATAAAAAAGAAACTGCAAATAATGCAGCCATAAAAGCCTTTATAGTAAACAGAATTGGAGATTTTGGTCTTGCAGTTGGAATATTTATAATTTTTTTCTTTTTTGGAAGTATAAATTTTGAAGAAATATTTCAAGCTGTACCAGAGATTTCTGAAAAAAAATTATTTTTTTTTGGACTCGAAGTTAATTTAATAACTTTAATTTGTTTGTTTTTATTTATAGGAGCGATGGGAAAGTCTGCTCAATTTTTACTCCATACCTGGTTACCTGATGCGATGGAAGGACCAACTCCGGTTTCGGCATTAATTCATGCGGCTACAATGGTAACAGCTGGAGTGTTTCTAGTTGTTAGGTGTTCTCCATTATTTGAATATTCTCAAGTAGCGTTAAATATGGTTGCTATTGTAGGAATGGTAACTGCGATTTTTGCTGCTTCTGTAGCTTTAGTTCAAAACGACATAAAAAAGATTGTTGCATACTCGACCTGTAGTCAATTAGGATATATGTTTTTTGCTGCAGGTATCGGCGCTTACCATGTTGCAATTTTTCATCTATTTACTCATGCATTTTTTAAGGCTTTACTATTTTTGGGTTCGGGTTCTGTAATTCATGCTTTTAAAGATGAACAGGATATAAGAAATATGGGTGGTGTAAGAAAAAAACTACCATTTACCTACATTTTAATGTTGATAGGAACGTTAGCTCTAACAGGATTTCCATTTTTGTCAGGATTTTATTCTAAAGATGCAATTATTGAATTTGCCTACTTAAGTGGTTCTTTATTAGGAAATTATGTAGTTATAATTGGAGTGTTTACAGCATTTTTAACATCAATCTATTCTTGGAGATTATTTTTTAAAATCTTTCACGGCTCATATAATAATAAAAAGATTGATATTACAGAAACACACGAGTCTCCTTCGGTAATGTTAATACCGTTAGTATTTTTAGGGATCGGTTCTATATTTGCAGGTTTTTTATTTAAAGAAACTTTTATAGGGCACTATAGCAATGAATTTTGGCAAACCTCTATTTTTTTTATCAATGAAATCAAGCATGATTATATTCCGTTATGGTTGTTCTTAATTACCCCAATTTTGGTTGTTATTTCCATACCATTATCATTTTACTATTATATTTCTAATACTAAGATCTTAGAAGAACTTAAAAATAATATCTTACCATTATATAAATTTCTTTTAAATAAATGGTATATTGACGAACTGTATGACTTTTTGTTTGTTAATCCAGCTAAAAAGATAGGTTCTTTTTTTTGGAAAAGAGGCGATATCGGAACAATCGATAAATTTGGTCCTGACGGCATATCAAAATTAATAAAGATCATTTCAAATAAAACTGGAAGATTACAAACTGGTTTTATCTATGATTACGCCTTTGTAATGCTTATAGGATTATCAATTCTTTTAACTTATTTAATTTTAAAGTAATATGAACTTTCCAATATTATCGACTTTAATCTTTTTACCTTTGTTAAGTTCTTTTTTTATTTTTTTATCTAAGGATAAAAAAAATATATTGGGTTCAATTTATATTTCTCTTTTTAGCAGTATAGCTACTTTTTTATTATCTTTATTTTTGTGGTATTCTCTAGATCTTAATACGTCTGATTTTCAATTTGTAGAGGAAAAATCTTGGATTAATAATTTTATAAAGTTTAAATTAGGAGTAGATGGAATTTCTATTTTATTTATTGTTTTAACTACTTTTATTACTCCAATATGTATAATTTCATGCATCAACAGTGTTAAATATAGAGTTAAAGAGTTTTTAATTGCTATCTTAGTTCTTGAAACATTTATGATAGGTGTTTTTTGTTCTTTGGATTTAGTAATATTTTATTTATTTTTTGAAGCAGGATTAATACCAATGTTTATAATTATTGGTGTCTGGGGAGGTCAAAAAAGAGTTTATTCAGCCTTTAAATTTTTTCTATTTACTTTATTAGGATCAGTTTTAATGTTAGTTGCAATAATAGTAATATATTGGCTAACAGGTACTACCGATATTACTGAAATTTATGAGATTAAAATTCCTCAAGAGTACCAAAATTTATTATGGTTAGCTTTTTTTAGTTCTTTTGCTGTTAAAATGCCCATGTGGCCAGTTCATACTTGGTTGCCTGATGCACACGTTGAAGCTCCAACAGCTGGTTCTGTTATTTTGGCAGCAATTCTTTTAAAAATGGCTGGATATGGTTTCTTAAGATTTTCAATACCTTTGTTTCCTCTTGCTTCAGAATTTTTTACTCCTTTAATTTATAGTTTAAGTATAATAGCGATCATTTATACTTCTCTAGTAGCTCTAATGCAGGATGATATGAAAAAATTAATAGCATATTCTTCTGTTGCTCATATGGGTTATGTAACATTAGGTATTTTTACTTTTACAAAACAAGGTATAGAAGGAAGTATATATCAAATGATTAGCCATGGTCTAATTTCAGCAGCATTATTTCTGTGTGTTGGTGTTGTTTACGATAGATTACACTCTAGATTAATAAGCACTTACGGAGGCTTAGTACATTATTTACCCAAGTATTCATTTTTATTTTTAGTGTTTGCTTTAGCAGCCCTTGGTTTACCCGGGACCACTGGTTTCCTTGGTGAATTTTTGGTTTTAACAGGAACTTTTCAAAAAAGTTTTTTAGCTGCATTATTAGCAACTTTTGGAGTAGTCTTAGGAGCAGCATATATGTTGTGGTTAACAAAAAGAGTTATTTTTGGAATTACAACTAATCCAGAAATTAAAAATTTAAGTGATGTAAATAAGCCTGAAGTTATAATGTTAGTTACTTTAGCTTTTTTTGTTATATTTTTCGGTTTTTATCCTATTCCTTTAATGGAAACGTTTAATGTATCAGTGAACAGTTTAATTGATAATTACCAACTAGCTTTAAATTCTAGGTAAGAAATGGTTAATAATTTAAATATACTACTTCCGGAAGTTTTTTTATCTTTATCGATTTTAATTATTTTATTAATTGGAGTCTTCATAAAAAAAAGTTTCAATTTAATATTTAACTTAACATCATTAATTATGATTTTAAGTATAGCTATAATTTTAAATAATCCAAATCAAACAGAAAAAATATTTTTAGATAGTTTTACGAGAGATGCTTTTTCAAATTATTTTAAAATTCTAATTCTGACTTCAGCATTATTTGTTTTAAACTCATCAAAAAATTTTATAATAGAAAATAAATTAGACAAGTTCGAGTATCCAATAATTATTTTGTTATCAATTCTTGGCATGTTTTTTATGGTTAGTGCTAATGATTTAATCTTATTTTATTTAGGTTTAGAATTACAATCTTTATCTCTTTACATTTTAGCATCAATAGATAGAGATAACTTAAGATCAACTGAGTCAGGAATTAAGTATTTTGTTTTAAGTGCATTATCATCAGGTTTGTTGTTATACGGTTGTTCCTTATTATATGGATTTACTGGCTCAACAAATTTTGATTTGATCGCAAATCAACTTAACAAAGACAATGTTGGAGCAGTATTTGCTATGGTATTTATTTTAGTTGGCTTGGCATTTAAAATTTCGGCGGTCCCATTTCATATGTGGACTCCCGATGTTTATGAAGGAGCTCCTACATCAATAACAAATTATTTTGCAGTTGTTCCAAAAGTGGCTGGCTTAGCTTTATTAATAAAATTCATGCTTATTCCATTTTCTAATATATTACTTGAATGGCAAACAATTATTATTTTTATATCTATTGCTTCAATGATTTTAGGAGCTCTTGCTGCAATAGTTCAAAAAAATATTAAAAGACTTTTAGCTTACAGCTCGATAGGTCACATTGGTTATGCTTTGGCCGGAGTAGCAACAGGAGTAATATCAGGATATGAAAGCGCAATTGTCTATATTTCAATTTATGTAATTATGAACATTGGAGCTTTCTCTTGTCTTTATTTATTAAAAAAAGATGGAATATATAAAGAAAACATTTCAGACTTATCCGGTATTTCTAAAAAACATCCTCTTTTATCAATTTCATTTTTAATAATTTTATTTTCCTTAGCAGGTGTGCCTCCATTAGGAGGATTCTTTGCTAAATTTTTTGTTTTCACAGCGGTATTAGAGCAAAAAATGTATGTATTAGGAATTATTGGGTTACTTACAACAGTAATATCAGCATTTTATTATCTAAAGATTATTAAAATTATCTACTTTGATGACAGTATTATAACTTTTGAACCAGTAAAAAATAAATCAGCAAAAATTTCAATTTCTCTAAGTTGCACTATTTTAATAACTTTCTTTTTGTACCCATCAATTCTAAATAGTTTAGTTAATTCACTATTTGTCAATTAATGAAAATTCGGTTAATAAAATTTAAAAGAGTGAAAAGCACAAACGATATTGCAATAAATCTTATAAAAAAAAAACAATTACAACCCACTCTAATTTCTTCTATAAATCAGACAAAAGGAAGAGGCACTATGGGAAAAAAATGGATATCTAAAAAAGGAAATTTGTTTGTAACAGTTTTCTTTGAGATAAATCAAAAAAGGATTAATTTTAAACAATTTGCAGTTTTAAATGCTTTGCTATTAAGGAGTTTACTTTCTAAGATAATTTTAAAGAGAATTAAAATCAAATGGCCTAACGACTTGTTTTACAAAAAGGAGAAAGTTTGCGGAATTTTACAAGAATTAATCACGTATAATAAAAAAAACTATTTAATAGTTGGTATAGGTTTAAATACAAACGTCGTTCCAAAAAACAAAGGCTTTTCATCTACTTCTTTAAAAAATATAGTAAATAAAAAAATTGAAAATAAAAAAATATTGAAAAAGATAAAAGATAAATATGAAAAATTACTTCTTGAAACAAAAAAATTTTCATTCATAGAACTTAGAAATAAATATAAAAGATTAACATGAATTATATTGTTGGCGATATTGGAAATACTTCAACGAGGATTTGTCTTCTTAATAAAAAGTTTACAATTATTAAATCTTATATTTTTGATACAAAAAAAATTTTTGAAAAAAAATATTTCAAAAATATCATAAAAAAATTATCGAAAAAAAAGGTGAGTTCGATAATTATATTTTCTAGTGTAGTTCCTTTAGGATTTAGAGAAATTAAAAAAAATCTTAAAGGATCAAAATATAAAATTATCGAAGTTAAAAGTCTTGATATAAAAAAGGCAATTAAGATTAAAGTAAAAAATATAAACCAGTTAGGTTCAGACAGGATCGTGAATGCCATTGCGGCCAAAAAATATAAAAATTGTTTAGTTATTGATTTTGGAACAGCAACTACTTTCGACATAATCAAAAATGGCATATACGAAGGAGGAGTAATTGCCCCAGGAGTTAAATTATCTATGATGCACTTAACCCGCTCAACAGCTTTGTTGCCAATGTTTACTCTAAGAAATACTCAAAAGAGATACGGAAAAAATACTAAAGATGCATTAAATGCAGGATTTATTTGGGGATACGAAGGATTAATTAATAATATTACAAATAAAATTACATCTAAATGGAAAATGAAATATAAGATAATACTAACCGGCGGTTATGCAAATTTTTTTAAGAATATTATTAAAAGAAAAACTATTGTTGATCAAAATATAACAATTAAAGGGATAGCAAAAATATATAAAGAAATAATATGAAAAAAGAAGAGTTGATTTTTTGTCCTCTAGGAGGTTCAGGAGAAATTGGCATGAACATGAATCTTTATGCTTACGGAACAGAGAATAAACAAAAATGGATAATAGTTGATATGGGGGTCACATTTGCCGATGACTCCATTCCAGGAATAGATTTAATTTTTCCTGATCCAGGTTTTATATTAGATAAAAAAGAGGATTTATTAGGAATTATTTTAACTCATGCGCATGAAGATCATATAGGTGCAGTAGCCCATATATGGCCAAACCTAAAATGTAAAATTTATGCCACACCTTTTACATCTGTATTAATTCAAGAGAAATTTAAAGAAAAAAAAATAGATATTTCAAATCATTTAAACATTGTTCCTTTAAATAGTAAAATAAAGTTAGGTGCTTTTGAAATTGATTTTGTAACTTTAACTCACTCTATTTTAGAGCCCAACGGATTAAGTATTACAACACCTGCTGGAACAATCTTACATACAGGTGATTGGAAAGTAGATCCAAACCCATTAATTGGAGGAAATATAGATGAAAAAAAATTAAAAGAAATTGGAGAAAAAGGTGTTTCAGCTATGATTTGCGACTCTACGAATGTTTTTAGTCCAGGACGTGCAGGTTCTGAGGCTGATGTTAGAAAAAGCCTTTTAAAAATTATGGAAACTAAATCCAATAGAATTTTAGTGACTTCTTTTGCATCTAATGTGGCAAGAATGGAGTCAATTTTTTATTGTGCTAAAAAAACTCAAAGATCTATATGTTTAGTTGGTAGATCTATGCAAAGGATTTATAAAGCTGCTAGAAAATGTGGCTATCTTGGTAATTTAATTGAACCAATAGAACCTAAAAAGGCCAGGAATGTATCCAAAAATAAAATTTTGTATTTAGCAACTGGTAGTCAAGGTGAACCAATGGGGGCTATGAATAGAATAATTAATGGTATCCACCCAGAAGTTTTTTTAGAGTCAGAAGATTGCGTTATTTTTTCATCAAAAATTATTCCTGGAAATGAAAAGAAACTCTATCAATTGCAAAATTTAATTGTAAAAAATGAAATTGAAATTATTACCGAAGAAAACGCATTCGTTCATGTGTCAGGACATCCTAATAGAGAAGATCTTAAAGATATGTACAAATGGGTAAAACCGAGATGTATTATTCCTGTTCATGGGGAGCATAGACACATGAAGGAACATGTTGCTTTTGCAAAAGAGATGCAAGTACCTAAAACTCTTTTAATTGAAAATGGAGATATAATTAAGATCCTTCCAGGAAATCAACCAAAAATTATTGATAAAGCTCCCTCCGGAAGACTGTATTTAGATGGCAATCTTGGGGTAGTTGCAGAGTCTCAATCAATCAAAGAGAGAAAAAATATTTCTATTAATGGATATTTAGAAATAACATTGATAGTTGCTAATAATGGAAAAATTAAAAAACCTGTAATTTCATTTAAAGGTATACCAGAAAACAATGGAATCGAAAATTTTATCATTGATATAGAAGATGAAATTTTTAAAACTTGTAAAACATTTTCTTTAGAAAGCAAAAACCAAGAAAAAAATTTAATAGAAACTATCAAACAAAATTGCAGAAGAATAGTTAAAGATAAAACAGGCAAGAAACCTTTTACAAATATTAATATTGCTAGAATTTAAGAATTTTATGATATATTACTTAGTAAACAAACGTTTCTTTAAATTAAGGAATTTTTTACAATAATGTATTTATCAAAACTTTTTATACCTATAACCAAAGATCTACCGGCTGAAGCAAAAATAAAATCTCATCAATTAATGTTGAGAACAGGTATGATTAGACAATCTTCCGCAGGAATTTATTCATGGTTACCATTAGGCTTTAAAGTAATGAAGAAAATTGAACAAATAGTTAGAGAGGAGCAAAATTTGATTGGTGCTCAAGAAATGCTTATGCCGACTATTCAATCTTCTGAACTATGGAAAGAGAGTGGAAGATATGAAGATTATGGAGAAGAAATGCTTAGAATTAAAGATCGTCAAGGTCGTGAAATGTTGTATGGGCCAACTAATGAGGAATTAATAACGGATATATTTCGATCTAGCGTAAAATCTTACAAGTCTCTTCCCCAAATCCTCTATCACATACAATGGAAATTTAGAGATGAAATTAGACCAAGATTTGGGGTAATGCGATGTCGTGAATTTTTTATGAAAGATGCCTACACTTTTGATTTAACAGAAGAAGACTCAAAAAAGTCTTATAATAAAATGTTTTACTCTTATATCAGGACTTTTAATCGATTAGGCTTGAAAGCTATACCTATGTCAGCTGATACAGGACCAATTGGAGGCGATCTATCTCATGAATTTGTCATTTTAGCTGAAACAGGAGAGAGTCAAATATATGCGGATAAAAAAATATTTGAAATAGATTTAAATAAATATGATTTCTCTGACAAGTCATTAGAAAAAATGAGGGAAGATTTTTCCTCTATTTATGCTGTAACTGACGATAAGTATAAAGAAAAAGATTTTAATAAAAATGTCAAAAAAGAAAACCAAATCAAAACAAGAGGAATTGAAGTTGGTCATATTTTTTATTTTAGCGATAAATACTCTAAACCCTTAAATTGTTTGATCGACAACCAAGACGGCAAAAAGATTGCTGTTAAAATGGGGTCGTATGGTATTGGGATTTCAAGGTTAGTTGGGGCGACTATAGAAGCCAATTATAACAATGAGGTTATGAAATGGCCTAAATCAATCTCTCCTTTTGAAGTAGTTATTATTCCTAACATTAGCAAAAATAATAAGGAAAACCTAAAAAAAGCTGAAAAAATTTATAAAGAGTTAAAAAAACAAAATATTGACGTATTGTTAGACGATGTAGATGAAAATATGTCTAATAAATTTAAAAAACATGACTTAATTGGAATTCCTTATCAAATAATATTAGGTTCTAAATCTGAACAAGACAAGGTTGAGTTTAAAGAGCTTAATTTCCAAAGTGAAATGTTAAGCTTTGAAACTATTAAGTCAAAACTGAAAAAAAATTAAATTGTTTACTCAAGCGGAAAGATTAATTTCATTTAGAAATTTACGCCCTAAAAAAAAAGAAGGATTTTTAAAAGTAATTTCTATTTTTTCTTTCTTAGGAATTATGCTTGGAGTTGCAATATTAATAATTGTTATGTCAGTGATGAATGGGTTTAAAACTGATCTAACTACAAAAATTTTAGGCCTAAACCCCCATATTATAATTCAATCTAATGGTTTTGTAATTGAAAACAATTTTAAAGAGACACTTAAAAAAAAATATAAAGATATAAATATTTCAAGAACTTATTCAGGAGAGGGTATAGCAGTTAATAATGAAAATGCAAAAGGCATAATTATAAAAGGAGTTGATACAAATGATGTTAAAAATCTAAATTTATTTAGAAAAAATATTTCTAAAGGTAGCCTTAAAGAATTTAAAAAAAATACTGCTTTTATTGGTGCAGAACTAGCTTTCAATTTAGATTTAGAAGTAGGCGATAAGATTAATTTAATGTCGTCATCTTTTATTGCAACACCATTTGGAGGGTTTCCAAAACAAGAAACTTTAATTATTTCAGGAATTTTTAGAACAGGTTTTTTCGAATTTGATCAAAATTTTGTTTTTTTAAATCTTTCAGATGCTTTGTCTATTTTTGACAAAAATCAAAATGATCAAAATCTAGAAATTTATTTATCAGATCCGATGAAAGCGGATGTATATAAAAATGAAATACAGGAATTAAATCAAAATTATTTTGTATATTCTTGGGCAGATTTAAATAAGTCCTTTTTTAGCGCACTTAAAGTTGAAAGAAACGTTATGTTTGTAATTTTAACTCTAATTTTGATAGTGGCTGCATTTAATATTATTTCAGGATTAACTATTTTGATAAAAAATAAAACAAAAGAAATAGCTATTTTAAAAACCTTAGGTCTTAGCAATAAATCTATAAAAAAATCATTCTTTTTAACTGGATTTACAATAGGTTTTGCAGCAACTATAACTGGAATTTTAGTTGGTATTATTTTCTCATTAAATATAGAAAAAATAAGAAGTTTTTTATCAAATACTTTTAACTTTGAATTATTTCCTTCGGATGTTTATTTTTTAGAAAAACTACCTAGTGAGATTAATTCTTATTCAATATTTATAGTTTTTGTTTTTTCTTTAATAATATCGGCCTTGGCTTCTTATCTTCCTGCTATGAATATATCTAAAATGAAAACTTTCAGGGCTTTAAAATATGACTAAAATTCTATTAGAAACAATCAATTTAAAAAAATCTTTCCATCATAAAAATGGTACTATAGAACTTTTTCAGAATGTAAATCTTAAGGTTAAACGTGGAGATTTAATAGCTCTTACAGGCCCATCTGGATCAGGAAAGTCTTCTTTTTTACATTTACTTGCTCTATTAGACGACCCCACTAAAGGAAAAATTATATTAGAGAATAATAATACAAATGATTTAATAGAAGAGAAAAAAGATCTATTAAGAAGACAAAAAATATCAATTATTTTTCAGGATAACAACTTACTCTCTGATTTTACTGCATTTGAGAACGTTATAATGCCTCTAATAATTAGAAATGAAAGATCTTCCTCTGCTATAAAAAAAGTCAATAAAATTTTAAAAGAAGTAAAAATTTTTAATAGAATGAATCATTTTCCAGGTGAAATGTCCGGGGGAGAACAGCAAAGAGTAGCAATTGCTAGAGCTCTGGTTGCAGAAACAGATTTAATTTTAGCTGATGAGCCTACTGGAAATTTAGATTATAAAACTTCAGAAGATATATTTTCTTATTTTTTAAAATTAAAAAAATTAAAT
>MDTG01257081.1_pt1 | contig 11925 bp, 6 predicted proteins | sample 811421 | NCBI WGS metagenome assembly MDTG01 (sample SAMN05326645, study PRJNA326480) | marine metagenome | isolation source: seawater | place: Pacific Ocean: South East | collected 2011 | reverse complement strand
ATCCCAATTTGATAATAGTGTAAAATACATATATTTTGTATTAATATTCTCAAATTGTATTAATAATGTATCACCTGAACAACTAAACTTATCTTTATTATAATGAATACAACTATTTCCACCTGTTCCAATGATTATACACTCTTCTTTATAATCTGCTACATCACATTTTTTTATATTATCACTTGATGTATAAAAATTATATTTACCTAAAGAAGATCCAAATGATGCATTACGTTTACTTTTAGACAAAAAATTACAAATTTCATCTAATTTAACTATCTTATAATTATTATTACATTGAATTTCTTTGTTGTTATAATCTTTACTATTAAATGAATATTTATTTGATATAATGTCATCTAAATTTCCACATGATACTTTTTCATGATAAACATTTGTTATCTTATCTTTAATAGATCCTATTTTATAAATACCATTTTCATTTTTAATTACAGTTGTCTTAGAATCTTTTTCTATAATTAAATTATAAAAATCTATTTTTGAAGTTTTTTTAACTGTATTTTCAAAAACTATTATGGATGTTTTTGTTGCTGTATTTTCAAATTGATCTGCTGGAATACTAACAATTGTTTTTACATTGAAATTATTTACTAAACACTTTCTTAATGAAGAATATTTCTTATCAAAAAATATTCCTTCTTTTAAAACACCAATTGCTGTTCCATTATTTTCAAGTAATACCATCATCATAATTAATGATACTGCTTCTTTATCATTACCATTTAATCCATATTTTTCAGCATATTCTTTATATATATCATGGGATGTTCCTAAATTAACATTTTTATCATTCTTATCATTTTCAATCTGTTTTAATTTTTGACAAATCAAATTGTATTGTTTATTTGTTTTAATTTCACTTTCTGATAATTTATTTTTTAACTTTAATACTTCCTTCATGTTTCTTACTTTATATTTTGTCTTAAATTCTGTTTCTATTTCTTTTTTTATAAGTTCTAAGTTAAGAACATATTCAGATTTTTTATTTTTATCTCCACCATAAGGTGGATTAGTTATAATATAATGATATTTTTTATTATTAAAATCATATTGAAAAGAATTTACACATTTCATACTATCTTTATCTGAAAACTCACCAGTTAAACAATAAAATTCTAACATTGCTGATTTAATAACATCTTCATTCATATCAAAATGATTTATTTTTTTAATTTCAGTATTCCATTCAATTTCATTATAATTTTTCATTAAATAGTCAATATATCCAACAGTAAATCCACCTGATCCACCAAACATATCTATCATACTATATACATTGTTTTCTGTATCTAATTTTGGTTTTAGTAGAGTTTCATAAATATATCGTGTAATATGTCTATCAGTAAAATATGCTCCTAATTCACTAATAGCTGTTTCATCACGGCCAATAAAATATTCATATATTTTACCCGATAATTGAACATTTAATTTATCTTCCATATTACATAATTCTTCTATTAAATTAATTAGTTCTTTTAAGACTTCTGCATTTATAGAATTTGGTAAAAGATAAAAAAGCATATATTTTAACTTTTTATTATTAGAAATTGCTTTTAATATATTATTTTTAATATTTTCATTACCTAATTCTGTATTATTATTAAATTCTTTTAATATGTTTGAAAATTTACAACATTCATCTAAACCTGATTTTTTAAAATTACCATTCAATTCTATTTTTTTTAATCCATAAAAGAGATTAAATATTTTTAATGCAGTCATTCCATAACCTACACCACTATTACGTAAAAAATTATGAATATCATGAATTTTATCTCGTAAAGTATCATTATTACTTAATGTAACATCTATATAATCATTTACTTCTGAATTACTTGTAGCCATTTTATTATAATATTAGATTGTACTAACATGCATTTAAGTCAATTTTTTAAGCATTTAAGTCAATCTCTTTACACATTTAAATAATATAAAAATTATAACTATAATTATTATATTAATCTAAAATATCATCTACATCTGAAATATTACTTACTAATTTTATTGGTAAATCAAACTCTTTAAAATATAAATACAATCTTATTGTATTTATTATAATTATATTTGGTATAATACATACTAATAATTTAATATTATTACTTATATAAGAACTAAATTTATCACCATATAAATTTAATATTTCCTTAATTTTATCTAAATTAATATCTTCTAAACATTCAAATTCTAAAAGTAACTTATACGAACATTCATCATTGTTTACTTTATCTACTAATTTTTTTATCTCTACTTTATCTTTTTCACTTAATTTACTATCTATTATTTTTATTTTAAGTAACTTATATGACGGTTTATCTTCTATCTTATATTTTATCCCAGTCGTTAGATCTAACATATTAAATACTTAGATTTAATATTTAATATGGTTAAATATACAAATTATAATTTTAATTTACTAAATTTATCATCTATTTCAGTATAAATTTTAAGATATCCTGTTAATACATCACCTAATATTTCATTAATTGACTTTCCACCATTTGTAACATATTCAATTGTTACATCTCTAATTAATAGATGATCTAATTTATATCCTGCAAATTCTATATTCTTATGATCTTGAAGACCTCTGGCAATTAAATTACCAAATGTATGATCTTCATTATTTAAAATAATCTTCCCATGATTTTCTGAAGTAAATTTAATCTTTTTAATTTTATTCAAAATTAATTCTATCCTATATCTAATAATTTTACATGCTCTACTTAAAATTTCTGATAAAGATAATTGTCCACGAGGTTCTAATTTGAATATAAATTCATTATCATTTATCATTTCATAACAACACATTCCAACAACTGAATATCTTGAATGATTTAAAGCAATTCCTTTATCCGCCTTTGCTGAAAATTCAAATTCCTCTCCTGGTTTTAATCTAACAATCAAAATAGGATTTTTATAAAATGACTTTACTTTTTTATCACCATCAAAAAATTCTATATCATCTGATGTAACACTCATAAATGTGTCTTTATCATTTGTTATATTTGAATAAATTGTAAAATATTTATCATTTACATCCTCTTCTTTTTTATCTGTATATTCTTCAAATGCTTTTCTACCTCTGATATACTTACGCAGAATATTATATTCATCTAGATCTAATTTGAAATTTACATCTATTAAAGGTAAATTTTCTAATCTATTTCTCATATAATCATTATTATAAACTGAAGAATTTTTTGAAATATTAATATTATCTTTATTAAATGCAAATGATGGAATATCCTCCATAATAACTCTTCTTAAAACGTTTAATAAAACATGATTAACATTTGATCCCTTAAACTTCATATGCAAATGATTTGGCTGAAAGCTATCATCATTTAAATAACTTAACTTATTAATATCTAAATTTAACTTGGACATTTATATATTATAATATCATTTTTTTAAGCGCTTTTTTATTTCATTTTTTTTTATTACTCTTTTCCCTGATATTCCATATTCACGATTAATCTCCCTTGTACCACTTATATAACCTCCATGATAATATTGGTAATGTCTATCAAATGCTTCCAAATCTGAAAAATCTTTTGTTGGTAATAAAATGTTATCATCATATTCATCCTTTTCATCATCTGAATTTACATCTTCTGTTTCAACATATTTGTCTTCTTCAATTGACTCACTTGGTTCACTGTCTTCTATTTCTTCAAAAATTTTTTCATCTACTTTCTTATTTTTTTCTTCTAAGTATTCTTCTTTTTTATCATGATCATATTTTTTACTTACTATCTTTTCCGTTTTAAATTCTTTAAAGTCTTCATTTTTAAGTTTTACCTCATAATTACCATCATCTAATTTTTTATTTATTCTTTTAATTAAAATATTAAATATATCATCTTCTAATTTTTTATTATCATCTTTATATTTTGCTATATTGTAATACTTTTGAATAATTGATTCATCTTTATATTTATTCTCTAAATCCACAAGGGATCTATCAATATTTCTTCTAGAAATTAAAGTTTCATTCAATGACAAATTAATATGAAAACTACTTTTTACCTTAGTATATCTTGATGGAAATACAGGTGCTATAATAAATTTTACTGGATTTTTACCACTTAATAATTCATTTAATCTTTGATGATCTATATCCTCAACATTTATCATAATTGGATATGCATCAATAAATTGAGCGTTAAAATCATCTGATAAATTATAAACAACTTCTTTTAATAATTTATGGTCAGTACTTGTAAATATTACATAAAAGAATCCAAATTGTTCAATGTATGCTTCAACAATATTCATATATATATTATTAAATAAAATTTATGAAATATTTATATTATTAATTTATATGAGCTCAAATAAATTTGATTGGAAATATTACATTGATCGTTATGATGATTTAGGAATTAAAAATAAAAAACAAGCCATCGAACATTATAAGAATTATGGCAAGTCAGAAAATAGATTTCCTAATAAAATTACAGAACTAAATTATATAAATTTAAAAGATAAAAATAATAAAATAGAAAATAATTCGTTTATAGATGATATAAGTAAACAGTTAGAAACTAAAGATGATTTAGATACTCAAACTAGTATTTCTGAAATTATTAATATTTCAAATGAAATTAATGAATACAGTGAAATTGCAATAATTAAAAATGATATTAAATCAATTAAAAATGATATTTCTCTAATTCTAAAATTACTTGGACATAATAAAGACTTTAGTCTACCAACTAATTCAAATAGTATATTTGAATCTAAAAATAATGTAAATCAAAAATCAAATATAGAAACATCAAATGATAAAGTTATATCTTCAGAAGAATATGATGTTTGTAATAACTTATCAGAAGATTCTAATAGTCAAGATAAAAATTCTATGATTTACTCTAATGAAATTGAGAATTTAAGTTATGATAAATAAAATATTAAAATGAAACTTATAATTTAAGTTATGATAAATAAATTATATAATATTATAAATATGAATATGAATAAATATTTTTTACTTATATTTGAATTAGATTCAAATATTATAAAAATGATTGATAATTTTATTGTCGATTTAAAAAAAGAAAATTATAATTTTATTTATGCTATTATTTCTAATAAAAATATTAAAATCAATAATGCAGATATTATTTACATAAATGATTCAAAATATGCATTTCTTAATGTTATTAAGCAAATAAAATTAGATATTGATTATATTGTTCACATTAAATATCCTGATATTATAAATTATAATTCTATTATTAATTATGAATATGATGATAATAAATTTACTCTTTCTAATGATATTAATAATATCTGTTGCAAAATTATTCCTAAAAAAATAATTAACACTTTAGACTATAATTATTACAAATTAAATAGTCAAAATAAAAATTGTGATATTATTAATTGTACAAATATAAAATATAATTTAAATTATAAATTTATATCATCTAATGAAGACACATTAATAAAAATAAATTTATCTAAAAAATCTGAATTAATCACAATTATTATGACAACATATAATTCTGAAAAAACAATTCATAATGCTATAAAATCTATTTTAAATCAAACATATCAAAATATAGAATTTATAATTGTTGATGATGGATCTATTGATTCAACTGTTAATATTATTAATGAATATTTAAACAAAGATAATCGTATAAAATTTTTTAAATTAAATAAAAATTATGGGTGCTATTATGCTAAAAATGTTGCTCTAAATAATATTAATGAAAATACCAAATATATTGCTTTTCAGGATTCAGACGATATTTCACACATATCAGGTATTTATAAGCAATATAAATTTATGAAAAATAATAAATTACTCATGTCTACTGTACAATTTTGTGAAAATTCACAAATTAAATTACCTATGATTTCCAAAATGATTAATATAATTGTATTTAATAATTTAGGATATTTTGGTAGTAATAAATTTGGTGAAGATGAACATTATTATTATCGATTTTTTGCTTTGTTTTCATCTAATTTCTTTATGAATAAAAATAATTCTTTATTCGGAGATTATAAATTTTATAAAAACTTGAATCAAATACTTTATATAGTTAATCGTCATAGTAATTCACTAACAGCAACAATAAAAAGACCACGAATCAAACTTTCAAAGGACTTATATTATAAATATAAACATTTATCTATAAAATCTTATAAGTCTATTAGAAATGTATGTTATTTTAACTTTAATGAAAAATATAATGTACAGTTAGAAAGTACAAATGAAACATATGACATGTTACCATATCATATTAAGCAAGGTTATGTATCTAAATCATTAAGTCACTTGAAAGATCGATTTTTAAAAAAATATAATTTAGTTAATTTTTATACATTTAATGAACCATGTATATTTTTTGGTATTTATAATCAAGATGATATAAATATTTTAAAAAGAACAAAAGAAAGATATATAATTTGGGGTGGTACAGATTTAAATATTAAATATCCTGAAAGACTTAATAATTTAAATGTAATTAAAAATATTAATATTAATTGTAATTATGCTATTAGTTCTGATATTGAAAATAGAATGATTAAATTAAAAATGAAATATAAAAGAATAAAATTCTCACTATTAGATGATAACTATTTTTATCCAGTTACTATTACTGGTAGTAATATTTTGATTTATAATGGAATTAATAATGGAAATGAAGATATCTATAACAAAACTATTTATGAAAAAATAAAAAAAAAACTACCACAATTTAACTATATTTATAGTAATGAATTAAAATTGCCAAATAATAAAATGGCTGAAATATATGAAAAATGTTTTATTGGATTAAGACTTACTGATAATGATGGAAATGCAAATATGGTTCAAGAAATGGCTTATATGAAAATACCAGTTGTTCATAATGGTGATATTAAAGAATCTTTAAAATGGAATTCAATTGATGATGTTATTGATAATATTTATAAATCTATTCCTCACTTTTTAATTATTTTTGAAAAAGATATGAATTTATCAGATGGATCAACAATATGGCTTTATAATTTTATTAAATTATTACAAAAATTTAATTCAATAATAAATATTACAGTACAATGTAAAAAAGTTAATAGTAATGTAAAATTTGAGAATGTTAATTTTATTGATTCTTTTATTGAATATTCTAATTTTAACCATATATTTTATAGATTTGATAACAATATAATCAATTTTGAAAATAATTATAATATAACTTTAATTATTCATAAATATAATTATGAAATGCTAAATTATTATAAAAAATTTAAATTTATAATATGTAATAGTTCTTTAATTAAGGATGAATTACAATTTAATGATATTGATAATGTTAAAGTTCTCCCTCCATTAATAAATAAAATAGAAAATATAAAAAAAAGTAATAAATTATCTTTTTGTTACAGTGGTACTATTAAAAAATCTTATTGTTCATTAGAAATGTTAGAGTTATTTATTGAATTCTCTAAATTATATGATTTTAAATTTTACTTAATTTATGGAAAACATAAACTTGAAGATATTGAATATGATGATAAGTTAACTAATATTATTAAGAAACTAAAAAATAATTCCAAATTTATTATTTTTAAAGATATACCTCAAGATAAAATTAATGAAATAATAAAAATATCACACTTTGGATTAGTTATACATAATGAAAATATTGATCATATGCAACAATCTACTAAATTAATTGAATATTTATCTCTAAATTGTATGCCAATAAGCTATCTAACTTATTTAAATTGTGGGTATATTAATACTGATTTACATTTTAAAAATATAATTCAATTAAAAGAAATTATTCATAAAATTTTAACTAATAAAATTATATATGATCAAATTAATATAACTTCTAAATTAAATAATCATTTAATTGAAAATAATATTAATATTTTTAAAACAAACAATAATATATATATCACAAAAAATGAAATTAAAAATTCCGATAAAATTGTTATTACTAACTATTATAATAATATGTATTTTAATAAAAATGTAATATATATAAGTGACTCACAATTTAACTTTCATTCTAATAATATTAAAAATATAATTAATAAAGATTTGAATGTTGATTTAAGTCAAAAATTAAATATTGAAACAAATTTTTCACTAAAAAATTTAGGTAATTATATTACATCCTATAATGATAAATTATTTGATTTTAATAACAATTGTGATAAATTAGATATGTATGGAATAATAAAAGAAAATGATAAATATTATTTCAATTCACATGATAACTATTTTGAATTTAACTGTTATTTGGATAAAAAATTTATTTATTTTGTTACATTAGATGTAACTTTTTTAACTCCCGGAGTTTTATTTATTTTAAGTATTACAGATATTAATGGATCTTTTAAAGATATTAATCGTAATTTACACCTTATAAATAAAAAATCAAATAAAATTACCTTTTCTATTTCTCCACAATATGATTCTGACTTCATTATTAAAATAAAACCATCATCCAGAAATTTTAAACCATTTGATATTAAGATTAATCAATTTGAAATTAAACGTACAATATCAATTAATTTATTATGTGACAAAATTAAAGTCATAAATATGGATAAGGAAAGAAACAAATTTTATATAACTAATCAAATATTAGAATTTAATGGAATTAAATGTGAAAGAAGTATTGGTGTTGATGGGCAAAATCAAGATATTTTAAATTATTTTGATAATTATAATAAAATATCATTTAATGAAACTGAAAAAAATTTAAAAAGAAAAGAAATAGTAAGTGCAGGGGCTATTGGATATTTACATTCAATGATAAATATATTTAAAGAAGCCATAATTAATAATTATGAATATATATTAGTTTTTGACGATGATATTAAGATTATAAATAATTTTCAAAATAAATTTAATGATTTATTAAAAGATATTAATTATAAGTTTAGAATTTTAATGTTAGGATCTTCTCAATGGGAATGGAATAATATAAAATTTAAAAAAAATTATTACTACCCAGATAGTAATTCTAATGGATCATTTGCTAATATTTATCATAGAAGTACATTTGATAATATTTATAATAATATAATTAAATTAAATTCACCTTTTGACTCACTTCCAATGAAAATTAATTTTAAATATAATTTCTGTTACGTTGCATATCCAAACTTAATTATTGCACAACTTGAAAAATCTAATATTAGAAAGATAAATAATAATAATAGAAATTATGAACGTTTCAGATGGGATAATAATTCATATTTATCTCATGAACATATTAATTTAAAAAAAAGTAAAATTGTTTATAAAAAAATAAATAATAGACTTAATAAAAAATTATTTATTATTGGTATTACAACGTTTAACAGAATTCAATATTTAAAAGAATGTATTACATCTTTACTAAAATATTTATCAAGTAATATTGATTATATTATTATTGTAGCTGATGGTAATTCAAAAGATAATACTCAAGAATACATCAAAAATTTAGTAATTCCTAATAATGTATCACTTTATTTAATATGTAATTATGAACATTTTATTTATAGACAAAGCAATAGTATTATTAAATTATCAAATGAATTTAATTTTGATCTTGGATTTTTAATAAATGATGATGTCATTTTCATAAGTTCAAATTGGGATATTTATTATTATAATACATATATTAAAACTAAATACGATCATTTAGTCTTCTACGATATTAATCATAAAAATTATTATCACAAAATTAAAAATAATTTACTAATTTCATACACTAACGCCACTAATTGTCAAGGTGCATTTTTTACATTCACTAAAAAAGTTATTGAAAAAGTTGGCTATTTTGATGAATCTAACTTTAAAATTAGAGGACATTCACATATTGATTTTACAATAAGATGTTGTAGAAATAATTTTAATAATGAAGATTATTTATATGATGCCTTAGAATCTTCAAAATATATAAAATTAAATATGAATAATTATGAAAGTAGTTTCAATAAATTACCTCTATATTTAAGAGAATTATACAAAGTCACATTATATGAACTTGAAAGAAGATTAAATATTTTAAAAGATAAAAATAGAAATTATATTAATTCTGATTTTTCAATTGAATATATTAATTAATCTCCTTTATCTCCTTTATCTCCTTATTTATTTTATACCTATTATTATATAAAATTAATTTTATTTCATCTTTAATTTTATTTATCACCACATTATTATATTATTACAAAAAAATCTAAGAAGATTTACATGATAAATACCGTAAGGATGAAATATTTAATGAATTATACTGTTTTAAATATTTCAGAAACATTTTATAAATTTCTTTTTCTTTTTTATTAAATGGATTGTATCTATATATTGTTGTAATATTTACTTTAATATCTCTTTTGTTTTTCTCTTTATTTTTATCATCAAACTCAAATTTATTTTTTGACATTTTTATTTTTTTTGTAATTACTTTTAAAATATTTAAATAATGTATTACTTCAATAATCATTGGAATTATTGTTAAGTATGCATTTTCTTTTTTCCTTTTATATAAATGCTTTAACATTTTTAATTGATGATCAATATCATAAAACATATTAAAATACAAATTATCGTATTTATTCATATATTGTATCTTCAATATTAAACATATTAACATTTTTTTCAATATAAAACATTCATCGTCATCATCATCTTCTTGATAATCTTTAAAACAAACTAAATCAATCATTTTATTTACTTCATGATGAAATTTCCATTTGTTTACTACATAAAATTTCATATTTATTTCATTTACTGTATTCTTTTTATCACTATTATAATCATACCATTTCCAAATTGCTTTTGAATTTATATAAGGAGGTAAGCTTTCTTTTCCATAATGATTGAAACACGGATAATTCTCAAAATGATCTAGAGAATTAACTAGTTTTACATTTTTCCATTCTATTATAAGTTTATCTAAACAGGATGGTAAATCTATAATGGTTTTTATCACACAGTTATAAACATACAAATGTTCAACAGAATTTGGAACATTCTCAATTACTGTTATTTTATTATCTGACAAATTTAATTTTTTTACTTTATCAGGAATGTTTTCAATCTTTTTAATCTTATTATTCGACAAATCTAAATGTTCAATAAATGGTGGTAAATGTTCTATTTTTGTTATTTCACCATAAACTATCACAAGCTCTTTTAAATAAGTAAATGTTTCAAAAACTGATGGAATTACATTAAAAAATCCTTCCCTATCAAATTGTTCACAATCATAGTAAAATTGAAAATCTGCATCTGCTCCACTGTCATTCTTTTTCTCTTCTATAAAATAATTAACCAAATCACTATCTATATCATATGTTATTAAATCTTTTAATGTTATATCATGATATTTGTCATTCTTTTGTTCTTCATCTGGAATATGCCATGGATACCGTATAGTTGAATTTTCTTTTAATTTATTTTTATACTCAATAATTAATTGATTCATTCAAATTATTATTGAGTATAAATATTACTATCTTTAAATGACTAATTGAATATATTAATTAATCTCTTTTATCTCCTTATTTATCTTATACCGATTATTATATAAAATTAATTTAATCTCATCTTTAATTTTATTTATCACCACATTATTATCCTTCTTTTCTATATATCTATTAAATTTCCTCATCATCTCTGGATATTTATTCCCATTCTCTATCCATTCCTCTAATTTATACTCAATAACTCCCTGATTATCATCTATTAAACTATCTATCTGTTCATCTCTATCTTTACACTTCCACTTATCCCCATCATACATCATAACATATTTATTCTTCAAATTTGATATATACACATTATGATTCTCCGGCTTATTTACATCAAAATGAATCTTCTCTATTAAATGAGGTATACAAAAATTAGAATGACTCAAACATTTTAATATATCCTTATCAGTTATATGACTT
>MDTG01021969.1_pt1 | contig 11925 bp, 14 predicted proteins | sample 811421 | NCBI WGS metagenome assembly MDTG01 (sample SAMN05326645, study PRJNA326480) | marine metagenome | isolation source: seawater | place: Pacific Ocean: South East | collected 2011 | reverse complement strand
GTCAAGCTTACTCGTGTAGATTCGGAGGCGTCACCCCGTAGCATGACTGACTAGCCTGTGCCTTGCGAGGCGCATTGAATGGGCTTAAGCGCCGATTGCCGTGGCCAACTCACCTAGGTTTGGATTGATCACGACGGGTGGATTCGGGTGCTTTCCGCCTAGCTCGCCTTGATGATAACGCAGGGTTGTCTTTGAATCTTTGAGTAGATGTCCGGTCAGAATGGCGACGACACGGTCGGTGGGTTTGATCAGTCCGATATCGACCGCCTGCTTTACGCCTGCGACTGACGCACAACTCCCTGGCTCGGCACCAATCCCAGCAGCGTCAACGATCGCTTTTGCCTCCATGATCGCCTGGTCGTCGACCGAGCTGACGACGCCGTCGGTTGCCGTAATGCTCTTGATAGCGCGGCTATAACTTACGGGATTGCCAATACGGATCGCAGTAGCCAGTGTCTCAGGCTTCATGGGAATCAGGTGTGCAAAGTCCTGTCGGTATGCCACTTCGAATGGCGATGCCCCTTCGGCTTGTACAGCGAGAAGTCGCGGAAGGCGATCAATAAGACCGGCGTCTTTCGCTTCGACGAGCGCCTTCCCAAACGCAGATGTATTGCCGAGATTTCCTGCTGGGCATACCACCCAGTCGGGCGATTCCCAGTTTAACTGCTGGAGCATCTCTAACATGATGGCCTTTTGACCCTCGATCCGAAACGGGTTGAGCGAGTTTAAAAGGTACAGGCCGAGCTCGTTGGAGGCCTGTTGGACCATACCCATGGCATCATCAAAATTGCCCTTAATCATGACCGTGCGGGCTCCATAAGCCAGCGCTTGCGTTAGCTTGCCCATGGCTGTCGCGGCTTCGGGGACAAGAATGACGGCCTGCATCCCGGCTTCTGCAGCGTAGGCCGCCACGGCGGCAGAGGTGTTGCCCGTGCTGGCGCAGACGACCCGTGTTGCGCCCTGTAGCTTGGCCTGGGTCACGGCAACCGTCATTCCACGATCCTTAAACGAGCCGGTCGGATTCATCCCTTCATGCTTCAGACCAAGCTGGCTGACGCCGGTCCATTCCTGGACATGTCGGGACCGATAAATCGGTGTATTTCCCTCTTGTTTCGACACAATTTGGTCGGTCGGTGCATCGGGGTAAATCAATTCTTTAAAGCGCCAAACCCCACTATCATAGGGCGCGTTGGCGCGTCCGAGTCGTTGATCAAACAAGTCGCGCGTCACCGCGGGTAACGCTTGGGATACATCAAACGGTTCGTGGCAAATGTGGCATCGAAATTGAGTGGTATTGGCTGTCGCAATTTCCCCACAGGGACAAATCAATTGAAGCACGTGTTCCTCCTGCAGGAGCGCTCATGGTATTGCGTCTTATCACCGCGAGCCTATACCGCGGAAGGTTTTGGAGTCTACGATGTCGTATACCGTGTCTGTTCCCGCTACGCTGGCCAATTTAGGGCCCGGTTTTGATGTGCTCGGGATGGCGGTTGATGTGTCGAACACCTTTTGCTTTGAGGCGCGTCCGGCCGGCATATACGAGGCAGAAGGGCAGCAGGTTGCTCCAGAGGACCATCTGTGTTTCGCCACAGCGATGGCTGCGCAGCAACGCTTTGGAGGGGATCTAGCAGGACTCGCGCTTCGTCAGCGCGAAGCCATTCCTCGGGGACGTGGAATGGGCTCGTCGGCGACGGCACGCATCGCTGGTCTCCTGGCTTACTGTCACTTTTCCGGTGTTTATCCATCTGAACACGCGGCTGTGAGTTTTGTATCGGAGGCCGAGGGGCATCCGGATAATGCGGTCGCAGCCATGTTGGGTGGACTAACGATTGCGGGTACTGGTAAAGCCGGTTTGACGATTGTGCGAGGTTGTCTGCCAGTAGGATTGCGCATCGCGCTATGTTGTCCAGAGAAAGAGGTTTTGACTGACGATGCTCGGCGTATATTGCCATCTATGGTTCCCCATGGGGATGCGGTATACAATGGGTCGCGTCTCGGATTGCTGCTGGCGGGGCTATGGACGAACGATGCCTCGGCTGTGGCCGCCGGGTTATCCGATCGATTGCACGAACCGTTTCGGTCGACGTTGATCGGACCCGTCGCCGAGGCGATCGAGGCTGCGCGTCAGCATGGGGCGGTCGGTGGATGTATCAGTGGCAGTGGCAGCACTCTAGCGGCATTTGTGATGGAGCCGTCCGTTGACGTTGCGAACGTTGCGCAGGCCATGTGTGAACGCTTCGCCGAGATTGGGATTACGGCGCATCCACGAGTGGTGTCTCCGCAGCTGCGTGGCGCCTGGGATGACGCGAGGGGGTCAGTGGGATAGGGGCGCTCGTACGAGGAGATCATCATGGCGATTTATGAGCAAATTACAGTCGAGATGAAGAGTGCAATGAAAGCGCGCGACAAGGCTCGCACCCAAGCACTTCGGAATATTCGTGCAGCGTTTATTGCTGGAGCCAAAGAGACGGGGGCAGATTCGTTGGATGATACGACCTGCCAGACAATTTTGCGTCGTCTGGGAAAGCAGCGTCGCGAGAGTATTGATGCCTATGAGCAGGCGGGACGCGAGGATCTCGCCGCTGACGAACGGGCAGAGTTAGCCGTTATTGACGCATTTCTCCCGCAGTTGGCTGACGCGGCAACCACGCGTAGTTGGGTCGAGGCGGCCATCGCGATGACCGGCGCTTCCAGTGCGCGTGACATGGGCAAGGTGATGGGAGCCCTGATGAAGGACCACAAAGGCGAGATGGATGGTAAGCTAGCCAATAATATCGTCCGTGAATTATTGGCGGACTAGGAGAAGGTGCGAATGCGGTATGCGTTAGGGGCGGTGCTAATGTTGGGCGGATGTTCGGTGGATGAAGCCGCGTTTCCCGTTCAATCAGCGAAGATCATGTGCCCGAAATACAAACAGTGTCAGGCCGGTTATTTTGAGTCAGTATTCGGTGATATGGATACCTGCAAGTCGGATATGACAGAGTTCTCCGAGAATCTGATTTACGTGATGACGGTCGGGATGGCATGTACCTATGATCCGGTCGAGGCTGGAAAATGCTTGCGTTCGTTGTCGTCGATGTCATGCGGCGAACTGCACGATACGTCGGGAATCGAGAGTGAATGTTCATCCGCTTTTACGGGGTGTATTGAAGAATGAGACTGGTAATTATTGCAGGTTTAATGGTCGGTTGTGCCGGAGAGTTGGACGGCATCGATAGTGCTGAGCTAGCAGACACGCTGTCGGGTGTGTGGTGTCAGCGCATGAAGGAATGTGACCGGGCCTACTATGATGCTACCTACGATAATCGAGCGGACTGTTTGACAGCAGAGCAACGTAACTGGCAAGACACCCACGATTATTACCTCGACATTGGGTGTCAGTACACCGATGAGTCTGGTGCGTCGCTGTACAATCGATTTCGTGAAATGACGTGCGCCGAATTTTACGACCAAACCTATTTAGATGACTACGATCAAATCTGGAAGTGTGGTGGTTAGGGCTTTTTTGTGGTGGCGTTTCGTTGCCGTTGATTGCGGTAAGTGACTGCCATCGCGATGATCACGCCCAGCGCGATGAGTCCGTTCGGATCCGTTGGATGTACACCTTGGGTGTACATGACCAGGGTGATAGCCAGTAAAGTAACGATGTACAGCATAGGGGCACACGCGTGTTAAGGGAGATAGACGCATCGATCATAGCGCATTGGAGAGAGCGGTTCGCCTCCAATGAGTCGTTGGCGTTGGAGGCAGCGGTGACGTCCTTGGGCGATATTGGCTATGGAATGTGGCTGTTATCGCTTGGCTTTCAGCAGGATCAACTTGTCGCCGCGTCCGAATCGGTAGAGGGCTGTCCATGGCCGGCGTTTCATGGAAAACCAGAGATACTGGTCAAACAGACGTTTGGGGCTTCATTCGCGGGCACATTGTCGTCGATGGCCGAGCGGTGCGTCGCGGTGTACCGCGTGATTCACTATGGGTACTGGTTACAGATTTACGTGTTGAAAACCGCCGGTGGCTATCGCTTGATGGCTGGGGGCCCTCCCAATTCACAGCCGGCCATCAGTGACGAGTTTGTCGAGAGCCAATGGGAGGTACCGTTTCTTCTTCGAACCTTTTACGCTGTGCATGATGGCTTCGGCCCCATGGAGAGTTCGGATTGCTTTTGGTTTGAAGACGCCATTTTGCCGACCGCTGCGTTGGCACCGCTGACACGGTACATTCACGCCGGGGAAGACCTCGCGTACACGCCCTCAGATTGCTTGATGTTTTCACCAGACGGCGGTGGAAATGGGTACTGTTTTCAGCGGCGCTCGATGATGGATCAACATCCCGCGTTGGTGTTTTGGGCTTGTCAGGACAGAGACGTGCGTAATGGTCCGGACTTTTTAGGACTGCTGAAGCAGCTTACGTCGATATCCTAGCGCCACGAGTAGACCTAGTAGGGATGCGTTGCTGGAGAAGCGGTCCGGCTGATTACAGCCACATCCTTCTGAACGGGTACCTGTCGCATACGTCAATGCACACGCTACTGGGATGTCGATCGTCATCGAGGTGGATGTGAGTCGGTGGTCGAATACCTGAAGGTTCAACTCGACGGGTCCGGTTGGGAGGCAATCCTCGGGTGTTCGGATGGCAAATCGCATATCTGGGTTGTGAGTGCCGAGGGTTGATCCCGGCGCCAGATCGCCGAGCACAGCCACGTGTGTGCTGTCCTGGACAATGACCGCTGGATGTGGGCTGACAAGGCGTCCATCGACAGCATAGGCGTGCGCATCGCCGGCGTTGCGGACCGTAACCACGATCTCGCCCGTCTCTCCAGGCGACATGACGCCGTCGCCCGTGGCATCATTGAGGTGCCATTGATCGAGGGTAAGTGCAATTGTGGCAGTTCCATAAATGGCCTGAATTGCAGCGATATCGTCGGTATGGAGGTCGCGCTTTTCCCAGCCAGAACCTTTGGTGCTGGAACCGTACATGACGGCTTCTTCGAACTCACTGTGGCTTATGCCAACGCAATGACCCATCTCGTGCACCATGGTATGGGCGAAGTCGTAGGTCTCGTCGATGCCGCCATCAGGGGCAAAGCTCCAGGGAATCACACCGTTTAAATTTTCCCCATAGAATGCAATATCGCAGTCAGTTAGTGCATTATCAATTGCATTATAGCGCGCTTTGGCGAGCGCTGTTCCTTCATAGAGTTCCTGGAAAAGCGTCGTATTATGGTCGTTGTTCCCGTCGCCGTATTGCACATCGGTCGTTGTGCCTCCGTTGTCGAGGTGGATGCGGGCGTCACCCTGTGTGTTCCAAATATCGAGCGCCAACTGAAAGTGTTGTGTGAGCCGCTCATCACTCACCAGTTCGTCTGGAAAACTCGACACGTTGAGTTCAAAAGGCTCTTCGCTTGGATAGATATGGTCCCAGTATCGATCGTTGAGATCGTACGCAGTTGCCGCCGAGATAGCGAACAGGCAGCTAATCAGCATCGACCAACTCGAGAGAACGTACAACGGTTTCCAGTGAGGCGCCATCGGGGGTGTTGTGTGAGCGCAGTTCGATGACCCCTTGAGGGCCACCAATGACACGCCAGACATTTGGACGAGGACTGTGCAAGAACAACAGGTACCGCGAGCCCTCTGCCAGTGACGCTTCATCCTCCACCCAGGTTTGGTGTGGGCCAAGCTGACCCCCTTGAACAAGTAGCTCGATGGTGTCGACTGGTTGTCCCTTCAAGTGATGGGTTGGGGTTATCCATACGATGGTCTCGAGGCCGCCGCTTGATCCGGCGGCCCAGCGAACCTCCGAACTGCTGACATAGGCGACGGTGATTCGATCCGAAAGTGTCACAAGTGTGGTGACATTTAGCCGGGGCTGAATGGCGATCGCGTTGATAATAACCGCGAATAATAGTGAAAAAATGTACATGGGAGCCAGTATCTTGCCATGGGCAGTGTTGGAAGTGAAGTCGGGGGAGAGTCGTCACAATTTGTCGCGCGCTGAATGAAGTCGATTTCGGGCCGTCGGCTACCCATACCAAACGCGATGAGCCAACTGCTGGAGGATATTATGCGGACACATCTTTTAATGGGAATTGTACTTGCGACCCTTGGAATTACTACAGCGTGTAATCACCCTGTTTCACCTATTCCAGCTGCGCAAGCACAGAACGTTGACGCGTATGAGAGCGCTCGAGTTGCGGGGCTTGAGGCCGAGCTCGCCACGATGAATGAACGTCTGAAGGAGATGCGTGCCGAGCGCAACGATCTGGTTGCGGAATTAGAGGCAGTCGAGAGGTCGACTGCTGCGGAATCAGGGCCGTCTCTCGGTGCTGAGTTGCGGTCACTGCAAGCCGAGCTTTCGACAGTTGCTAATTTACTGAACGCGCGTGAAAAGGCGTTATCCGAAGAAAAATCGCGCCATGAAGCGACCCGTCGTCGTCTTGACCAGGCACTTACATCCTTACGAAACGAGGCGACAGATCCGACGGAAAAGCGGCTTCGTGCCGAGGTTCGTTCATTGGAGCTTGCTCTTGCAGACGCTGAGCGCCGAGCAACATTGACGGCAAAAGAACGGTCTGATTTGGCGTTTCTACGTAGCCGAGTTGCGGGCCTGCAAAGTCAACTTGCGGCTGCTCGTACGAATGATGCAGAACTGAATCGCGTGCGTGATTTGTTGAAGATTACGCGGGCAGAATTGGTCGAGTCGAAGTCCGAAGAAGCAACTGCGTTGGTTCGGGTAACCAATCTCAAGGACAAAGTTGCGAAGCTGGAGGCCAATTTGCTACGCGAGCAGCGGGAGGCGGCGAGCCTACGTGCTGACAATAATCGCCTGCGATTGAATCAGGTTTCGTCTCGCGAGATGACCGAGGTAAAAGCCGAGTTGGCGGCAGCGCGTTCGGAATTGCGCTCGGCGAATTCCAAGCTCTCCAACAAGAGCGCTAAGATTTCGGAGTTGCAGCGTGACTTGTCGGCATTGGAAAATGCCCTGATCGCCGCAGAACGGCGTGCAGACGCCCTAGCACAGGACGTTAAAACGTTGCGGCAAGAGAATCGTAATTTACGCGATCGCCTCGATATTCGTCAGGCCAACCGATAGCGGTTCACAATGGTTCAACCCTCCACGTGTGGAGCCCCCTGCAATCAATTGGTTGTGGGGGGTTTTGACGTTGGGTGAGTAGGGTGTTGACCTTTTCGCCGACTCGCGGTTGAGTAGCATGGTTAGGATTGCCGCTTTTTGGAGGGAAGTCATGAGTGAGGCACGGGTAAGGATGCAGGACAAAGAAATTTTCACAGAGGAACACCAACAGATTCGGGCCACGGTGCGTCGGTTTGCGAAGAGTCTTGCTCCGTACGCCGAAGAATGGGATCAGGTCGGTATATTTCCGCGGGAAATTTTCAATCAAGCGGGTGAGCTTGGGTTGTTGGGGATTGGTCATGACACTGAGGTCGGCGGGTTGGGCCTCGATTGGTGGTATACGGCCTGTTATGCGGAAGAATTGGTGCATTCGCACAACGCAGGTGTGAATTTAGGGTTGATGGTGCAATCGGATATGGCAACCCCCATCATCAACGAAATTGGCAGCGACGAGGTCAAGCGGGAGTTCTTGGAGCCGGCTATTACCGGAGAGAAAATAGCGGCGCTGGGCGTAAGTGAACCCGGCGGCGGATCGGATGTCGCTGCCATTCGCACTACCGCGCGATCCGATGGTGACGACTATGTTATCGATGGTCAAAAGCTATGGATCACGAACGGGACGCGGGCGGATTTCATCACGTTGGCGGTGCGAACAGGCGAGGATGGTTTTGGTGGCATTTCCCTCGTGGTGTTTCCCACCGATGTAAAGGGATTATCGATTGGCAAAAGCATCAAAAAAATCGGTAACAAGGCCTCGGATACGGCCGAGTTGTTTTTTGATAATTGTCGAATTCCGAAGCGGTATCTCCTTGGTCAAGAGAATGGCGGATTTTTTCACATCATGACCAATTTTCAAGGAGAACGGTTGATTGCCGCTGTCGGGAGTGTTGCGGGTATGGAGTATGCGGTTCGAGGGGCCTTGGCCTACGCGTCCGAGCGCAACGTGTTCGGCCGACCAGTCAGTAAGTTTCAGGTTTGGAAGCATAAGCTGGTGGAGCATTTGACATCGATTGAAGCAGCCCGACGACTCACGTATTTTGCCGTCGATAAATTTGTGAAGGAGCCGTACAATGCGACGCGAGAAATCACCATGGCCAAGTTGTTCGCGGGAGATCTCAGTCAGCGTGTGCTGTATGACTGCATGCAGATGTACGGTGGGTTTGGGTACACCACGGAATATCCCATTGGCAGAGCTTGGGCAGATGCGCGCCTGATCACGATTGGCGGCGGCACGTCGGAGGTGATGAAAGAAATCCTTGTGAAACTCGAGGGGCTTTAATGTGAACTATTCGAATTATTCCGGGTAGATACCGATATAAGGTAGGTCGCGGTAGCGTTCGTTGTAGTCCAGACCATATCCGATCACGAATTCGTCGGGAATCTGAAAGCCGACGTAATCAATGGGTACATCCACCTGTCTACGCGATGGCTTGTCCAGTAATGTCGCGACTTTTAACGTTTTTGGATTCCGGCTCTCGAGGTTTCGGAGAAGGTAGCTGAGGGTTAAGCCTGTATCAACAATATCCTCGACGATAACCACATTTTTATCCACAATGGAGCCTCTGAGGTCGTGGGTGATTCGGACCACACCGGTGGACGTCGTTCCTTGGTAGCTCGAAACACCCAAAAAATCGATTTCTAACGGGCTATCGATCGCTCGTATCAGGTCGGCAAGGAATAGAATACTGCCTTTGAGGACTCCGATGCAGATGATGGGTTCATCGCCATAATCCGCACTGATTTCCGCTCCAAGCGCTTGGATACGCTCTGCGAGTTGGTTGGCTCCGATGAGTTCGGGAATGATCACAGATGGCTCCTTATTCCGTTAGGGGATTTGTATCTCGGCTATAATCGGCAGATGGTCGCTGATTGAGGCGGTGAATTCGTCCTGGAGGACACTATAGCTCAACACGTTGAGTTGGCTTCCATGGAAGATGTAATCCAGTGTTCGATCGGGCGTAGTGGCCCCTGGTGGCAGGTATGTTCGCCAGGGCTGCGGGTCAGTCGCATAGACGTTGGTGGGCACGGGGTGTTGATGTGTGGTGAATAAAGCTTCGATTGGGCTATCACCGGTGGCGTACCACTTCGCGTCTTCTCCCAGACGCGTCGGGTCATCCGTAGGAGCGAGTGCGTTTAAATCGCCGCCAAGTAGCCACGATGTTTTGGCCTGTTCGGCTGCTTGCATATGGTCATTCAGTACGGCGATTTGACGTTCAAGCGTCCCGTCTCGTTGTGAGAACGCGGATAAATGTGTATTGAAAATCAGTAGGTCGTCGCCAGTGGTGGTTGGAAGACGAATTTCGAGTAGTGCCCTACGGAGGTTAAAGAAACGGCGAATGGCGCTCTCGTTGAGCAGCGGTAACTGGTATCGCGTTGCACTGTCGATCCGGTATTTGCTAAGGACACTTAGGTGCATGTCTACCTTACCAATCGGCTCCCAGGTAGGGTGAGGTACGAAGGCGACGTTGTGGTAGGACGTACTTACGTGATCGGGGTAATCCAGCCGGTTGAGCAACTCGATGTGTTGGTCGATATGATGGGTGCGACGGCTGCCGCGGTCGACTTCCTGCAACATGACGATGTCCGGATCGTGGGTGCGAATCACCGTTGCAAGGGCATCCATCGTTTCGGTCACGTGTTTTTTTTGAACACCTACATCGGTCCCACCGTCGTAGAAAAAGTGGTAATTTCGGCTTGCCCCATACTGAATATTCCACATGAGTAGCTTGAGGGTAGCGCCCTTGGGCACTGACTTAGTACTCCGTGTGTGTGGCACGATGTCGAGGGTGTCGGGCGGAAACCAAGACATGGTTCGTAGCCCAACGAGTGCGGCTGCGGTGCTTACGCTCATTATTCCCAAGAGACTGATCCACGTTTTGCGTGACATGTAGTGACCTTGTGTTGGTTCGGGTTCGGAGACATGTGCCGTTATCGAGCAGGTTGCGCGGCGACCTCAACGATCACGCTGAAGAGGGTACGTAAGCCTTCGTGCATATTCTCGATGGAGACGCGTTCATCGTGTCCATGCATCGTCTCGGCCTCTTCCACAGTAAGCAGTAATGGCGCGTATCCATAGGCGCGTACCCCGCGTTGTCGCGCGAATAGCGAGTCAGTAAATCCAACGGATAAGGCAGGGACAGCGACGGATTCAGGCTTGTCCTCTACCGCGTACCGCGCGATGGCTTCATATACGGGATCGTCGATAGGGCTCTGACTTGATGGATTGAAGTGGAGCTGCTCAATGGTGATCCCGTCGAGGTGAGCGGTCCAAGAACGGATGCGGTTCAACTGTTCATCGGCGGTAACACCGGGGAGTAGTCGACAGTCATACTGAGCCCATGCCTCGGAGGGTACGACGTTTGGCTCGAGACCTCCTCCCATGCCGGTGAGGTGAGCCGTGTTTGTGAGGACCGAACGTGTGGCCGATTCTTGCATCAACTTTGGCTTGACAAAGGCCTGAACCAGAGGTTTCGTTTTTAGTAGAAGCCCAGTGATTCCGCCTTTATGGCGGCCAACTCGACGGAGTAGCTCATACATGATGGGGTCGACATGAGCCGGCTTTTTCGCGTTTTCGATCGCGTGCATCGCAGCCAATAAGGTAGCGGGGGCCTCACTGTCGGTCTGAACAGAGCCATGTCCAGCGGGGCCTTCCGCGATTACACGGGCCCACAGAACGCCTTTCTCCGCGACGGAGATCAGATGAACATCCTGCCCTTCAAATAGGCCATCGCGTATTGCGAGTCCCCCCTCGTTAAGTAGGTGGGAACATCCGATTTTAGCCCAGTGTTCATCACTAAATAACTGCCGGGCACCCTGGTTATTGACTTCTTCATCCGCAACAGCAAGGAGGATGACATCGCGTTTAAGTTGGAGTTTTAAGCGTTTAAGCCAGACCATACTCATGAGGTGCAGTACGCCAAGACTTTTCATGTCGAGCGCGCCGCGGCCCCAAATCTGGCCATCCTTGATTGCTCCAGCAAAGGGATCAACGCTCCATTTATCAGGTTCAGCTCCGACTACATCAATATGGTGCATTAAGCAAAGCGGAGGCTCTTCGCCTGAGCTAGGCAACCGGGCAATGAGGGAAGAGCGGTTGTCACCAAGCTCAACAGACTCCCAAGAGATCGCTTCGTTATCCAGAATTTCACCGAGGAACTGCACACCGTTGGTCTCGTTTCCGTCGGGGTTGACCGTATCCGTGGCGAGATAGCGTTGCAGAGTGTGAACGGCCTCGTCACCTGCGTTCTTCCATCGAATCTGTTTTCGAGCGGCAATAACGTGGTCGGATGCTGCATCGGACGTTTGTGGTTTGGCAAATGAGGGGGCGGTGATAAGCGATAACGCAATGAGAACGGCTAACTTCATTCGGGAATTCCTTCGATACAATAGGTTTCTGTTTGGGTATCCCAATCGATTAGGTTGTTCAGCGTGATTCGTTGCACGGCTTCATCTTCGGTGCTGAAGCCAGCTCCATAGGATGCATCACGCCAGATGCCGTAGGTGTGGATGATGGTATCGTTGATGGGATAGTACAGGTCAATTTGGTAGTCCTGTGTCAGGGATTTTGCGCTTTCACCAAAGTCAGCTGGCTCCTCAATATAGGCTTGCCAGAGGATGAACTCACCAATCTGACTGTCATCATCACCCACGTTTGGAATGCGTCTCATCATGGATTTTACGGTCGCGGTATAGGCAGATCCCAGTAAGGTCGCTCCGTAGTGAAGGTCCCAGTCCAATCGGTCGCTTGCACCCGAAATGAAATCATCCCGTGACGAGGTATAGATTCGCTCGTAG
>MDTG01087141.1_pt1 | contig 11926 bp, 5 predicted proteins | sample 811421 | NCBI WGS metagenome assembly MDTG01 (sample SAMN05326645, study PRJNA326480) | marine metagenome | isolation source: seawater | place: Pacific Ocean: South East | collected 2011 | reverse complement strand
TCTGGTGGCGACGGCGGCGCTGGTGGCGAGGGCGGCGACGGCGGCAACGGCGGGGACGGCGGGGGTGGCGGCGGGCTTGGGGGGCTAAAATCGGGCGTTCCGAACATATAAGCATCGCCTTTCTCTTCGTTGGACATCCCCATCACGGTGCCGTCGCCGCTCAATGCCACACGTCCTCCAACTTCCTGATCAGCAGTCGACCCGGCCGTTTCGCCCCTTTTCTCCCAATCGCCATTTTGCCACTGGTACCTGATCATGGCACCAGCTTTGTTTGCACCATTCCCGTTGAGCCCGTTGCGCCGCTGCGCACCAACCACAATGGTTTGGCCATTGTCGCTCATGGACATGGAGTAGCCTAACCGCTCGTAAGCGAGGCCAACCATGTCGGAGCCGCGCTGGGCATACGCGGCTCCGTTCCACTCGTAAGCGCGCACGCGACCAGCATCCCATGCGGCGCCTCCCTGGGAGTACCCCCGGCACCCGATGGCTATGAGGCTGCCGTCGTGATTGCTCTCCACCGACCATCCGCATTTGTCCTGCCCCTTGGCGTCCGCGTGATTTCCAGTCTCCAGGTCAACGCCGCGTTGCACCCACTTGCCCGGCTGGTCGCCACCTACCATTCCATTAGCCTCATGCGAAAACCACTGATCAGGTACGGTGTTGGGATCCCACTCGTAGACGCGCGCCAGGCCCGTCATACCAACATCAGTCCCTCCAAAATCAAATACTCCGCTTGGCAAGCCGCCCGTGTTACCGGTCAACGGACCCACGCTGTCGGCATATGGCGTGCCGACCACAACCACGTTGCCGTCTGCACTGAGTGCCACGGATAAGCCTTGCCGTGCCCAAGCGGCATCCACTGCGTTCTCGCCGTCAATGTCCTGCCCGATCTGTATCCACGCACCCGGCTCGTTGCCACCAACCCAGCTGTTTACATCTTTGTCATACCACTGGTTGGGCGTCGTGTCGGGGTCCCATCTGTAGACGCGCACATGGCCCTGTCCGGGATTCTGGTTCAGATGCCCGCGGTTGTTTGGACCACCCACTGCAAGGATGGTGCCGTCGCTGCTCAGATCGACCACTATACCAAAATGTGTATGAGAACGCTCGCCATCGATATCCTGGCCCATCCGCACCCATTGCGTGGTGGCTTCGTCCCACCGATAAACGCGCACATAGCCGGTAAACGAACTATCTTCCCTTCCTTCAAATGCGCCGCCGTGGTTGGCGTCTCCTCCAATCGCCACGATCGTTCCTTCGTCGTTCAGTGCGATATTGTTGCCAGCGCTTCGTATATAATTATCCTTTGTAGACTGGCCCTGCTCGTGCTGGATGTCCGAACCGCGCTGCACCCAGTCGCTGGTGGCGCTGCTGTAATCGTAGACGCGCGCCATGCCGCTTTCTAGGTTGACATTCACCGCAACCACGCTGCCGGCTTTGTTCAGCGCGAGGCCCCACGTTCCGGAGTTGTCGTTACCAGAGCCGGGGATGATGCTGCCAAGCGGGTATTCTATGCCTGGGCCCTGAGGGGGCGGCGGCCCGTGGGGCGGCGCGGGCGGAGGCGAGAGCGGTAGCGGTGGGTGTCTCGGTGGCCCAACGTACGTACCCACAGTGAACAGATGCGTATAAGGCCCACTGGTGGAAAGTCCAAAGGGTATCGAGTACGTGTAGGCCGCCGACAAGCCAGGCAATTTCCACTGGCCGCCTTGCCAGCCATCGCCATAATCGTCGTATAAGTCCAAGGCACAATTCGCACCATCTTGAAACTCCACGCCTGCGAGCCACGCACCAGAGTTGTGATTACGGTCGCCCCTTGAGGAGCTGCGGCTCGCATCGGCATTAATCCCTCCGTCGGGGTACTTGTTGGTGTATCCCACGTGATGCACGCCGTCGTCACATGTGAGTTCCCAGCCAAGTTCTGACGGGAAATCGTCGTTGCTGATTGTAATGTCGCTGCTAAGTGTGTTCCCCGACCACAGCGAATGTGACAGCCGGCGCTCGGAAGACGCAGATGACGAATGTGGCGTGGGTGAGGGCAAGGCAGGCGTGCTATACGCTCCCGCTCCGCGCGGCGCCCACGACGCGCACACCCACAGCCACCCCCACCGCATCGAAACTTCAACCCACACACCTACACGCCCTTCAGGTGTACCTTATATACGTTTAAAATGACCACCAAACCTTGCGTGTTGCTTCTTGCTTACAAGCAGCGCCGTAAGAGCAAGGCATAGCGCTTCACAACACGCGAGATTGGCCGGTGACAACTTTAAAAACGCTAACGCGGCCGTTCCAAATTGGCTCCAGACCTTGCGCCGCGGGCGCGCTCCATGGATTGCAGCTTGAGTGCGCTGCTTCGCGGGTGCCTGAAGGAGCGCACTTCCAACCGCGTGGCGCTTTTGATTGAAAGCTTCCCGCGCCCGCATCACCCCATCGTGGAGTTTGCGCAGCTGCTCTACTTGCTGCGCCGCGCGAACGCCAAGGCCACATTTGTGGTGGACTGGCAGGAGATTCGCGAGCGCGGACTGTCGTCCTCTGTTGCTGAGATGATGAAGTTGCTGCGACACAACGAGCACGAAGTTGCAATTAAATTTGAACCCAACCTCTGCAACGAGACAAATCTGAACCAGCACGCCGTTGAGGCGTTGCACTTTTTACAACGCGTTTACGGGGTCACGGTTGTATCGGCTAAGGTGGGCCGCTCGCTGGCGGTTAATTACAAGGCGTTCGAGTCGCTTGGCGTTACCATTGTTGACCATACACCAAGCCAGGTTGTCCTGCAGGACACTGAAGATGTTCTTGTCGACCTGGCAATGGCGCTGCACACAATGGGCGAGCGGCGGTGCGTGTGTGTGAGGGAAATGGCTAGATAAGTCGCGCGTGGATCTTCAAATAATTAAACAGGGTGGTGCGCGCGGTTGGCATGCTGCCATCCCTGCAAGAGCTGCGGCTTGCGGCGGGGCGCACGAGCGCTCCGCAAAAGACTACAGGGGTTAACCTCGAGCAGATAGAAAAGAATCTAAGTAAATTGCAACACAGACTTCCTCGTGTCGACCCCGTCGAGCAACAGGCAATGAATGAGGGGCTTGAATTTCAGAAGGTGGTTAAGTTTTACCTTGAAGCTACGAGGAAGCACAACGACGTTTTGAGAAAATTGCTTTTGGACAAAGAAGAACACTATAGCCCGAATGTCTCGCGGGAAGATCTGGAAAAAGCAAAACTTGTGGCGAAGGCGGCAAACGAAGCGGCCCAAGAGGCAATGAACGAAGCAAAAAGAGCGATGAAAATACCAGAAGGGTGGCCAGACAAAATCAGGCGGAAGGTCCTGAACGGGCCTGTGTACAATGCATTGAATGCTGCAAAAGAGGCGGTGCAGCTTGCGGATGCAGCGATGCGATTGGTGGAGGACGTAGCGGCACGTCTGGAGTTTTCACAACTGATCGGTGGTCCGCAAGGACTCTACACGATACTGGGCGTCGCGCAGCCCGAAGGGCCCGCCAGAGCTGACCCAAGGGATCATGCAGGCGAGCAGTGGATCGATTACAATGACAGAGAGGGCAAGTTAAAAAGCGACCCCGACCCTGACGACGATCGCGGCAAGACATATCAGAACGAGTTGAATCTACTCCTTCTAATGGCAGAGAGGTACGTAATCAAAGCAGAAGACGTTGAGCTGTACACGGAAGATGTGATGCAGCTGATGCGCAGCATGAACGCAACGAGCGAAGCGTCGGCAAGCTCCGAAAAGTCCGAAGAGGACAGCGACGAGTCCGAAGAGGACGGCGACGAGTCTCAAGAGGACAGCGACGAGTCTGAAGAGAACGGCACGAATTCGGCGCTGGATGGTGAGTCTGACGAGCCCTCGGTCCCGAGGAGTAACTCCAAGACGCCTTTGGGCTCGAGGGGTGTAACGAGCCGTGCTTCGCTCACTCCCGACGAGCAGCGGCTAAAAAACGCAAACATGCGATACCGACAGGTGCGCTGCTGGCTCCAGCATTTGGGCCGGGAGGGCGTTCCTTTAAGACTCGGCCTTTGGCTGACAGACGACGAGATTTCAACAATCAAGACGCAAGCGCGCCTTGCTTCTGTGCAGTGGGCCAGGGAGGGAAGCGACGACGATCACGCAAAAGCCGGCCACGCAAAGGCCAGTCCCGTGTTTTGGGCAATCATGCTTGCACTGCAGGCGCTGGCTGTGCGCAACGAATCACAGAGCGTCGAAGTCAAGAATGCGTCGTTTCAGGCAGACGGCAAAGGTGAAGAGGTGTACAACGCGCTCACCTTCTACACACTCACTGGAATTCACGAGTACTTCGACAAACACTTGAAATCCACCAAGTGCGATGACAAGGCGCCGCAGGACGTTGCAAACACAAAAATAGGCGGGGGGAAGCTGCGCACGATCCAGCGCCAGGTCGTGGACAATTGGCGCGCCAACGTTTTGCGCTTGGACCCGTTGGGAGACGATGAGAACAGACGGAAGAAGGCGCACACTCTCGACAGGCTGCTGCGCAGGGCGGCAGCGGTGGCGGAGTACGAGCGGACAAAGCGGAGCGTGCTTTTGTTGTCCGCGCAGGGAGCAGCAGCCGGAGGCGATGCCGCGCGCGAGAGCGGCAACGCGGCGGAGCAACTAGAAACGAGGGCAGAGACAGAGGCGGAGGAGGCGGCGCGCAAGGCGTTCAACATACCAAAAAATGGCTTGTTTGAGTCGGTTCGCGAGCTCCGCGACCCTCTAGAGAAGGACGGCTTCGTGCCCAACGCAGAAATCCAAGCGCCGCCCAGGTTGCGCCCCGCCCCTCTGCCCAGAAAACCGGCGCAAACGAAGCCCCCAGTAGCACCAAGGTCAGGCATGGAGTGGGAAGAAAGGCAACATCTGGAGGAAGAGCAAAAAAGGATTGACAACCTGGACAAGAGCGCGAGTGATGCGCTGAACAAGATGCGCAAGCACGCGGCGGACAAGAAGACAGAAGCACAAAAAACGCTTGAGCGCCGGAACATGGCAGAAATCGCTGAAAAGCAGAAGGAGGAGGATCGCGCACGAAAGGATGCAGCAAAGGCGCTCCAGGCCGAAGAAAAACAAAGAGCGGCAATTGCCAGAGCGGCCACTGCCGCCAGAAAAAATGCCACACAGCTTGCGCAACGCGCCGCGACTGCCGAAAAGGCGCTCGCAACACTACGCCATGCGCAAACTCTGACGCGACTCAAACAAAACCGCATGGGATTGGACATCGAAGTGCAAGCGGCGCGGCGAGCCTTCAACGCGGCGCAAGCAAGGGCGATCGCGGCGGTTGAAGAGGCGGAGGCCAAGGAGGCGGAGGCCAGGGAGGCGGCGGCTAGCACGACGCCGGCTGAACACCCGGAATTGGACGGCGGAGAGGAGTAGGCGATTGCGCGCAAGGGGTTCCTTGCAAGCTGTTGCTGGTAAACCGGTTGTGGTGATGGTGCGCAAGAGTTGTAAGTTAAAGAATTACTTTACCCGACACGTGTTGCATGCGGCTGGCGGCGCCGCGCCTTTCGCCATGTCGCGCCACACGCACGCAAGGCAGCGTGGCTGATTGCAGGTGGGGCAGTATTGCAGATCGGTGGGCACAAACGCAATGGTATGCACCACGTGAACGTTGTTGGTGCAGTGCGCGCAGGGTGCGGCCATTGTAGGTGAGACAAGGTACGACGCAAACTCAAAGAGGTACGAAGGCCCGCCGCACCCTCCCAATTGCAGCACGTCGCAAAAGATGCCAGACGCGCTGTTGAGCGCCGCGCCGCACACCCTTTCGCTGCACGCTTCTATGCGGCGCTCGTGCAAAGCGCTGGGCTTGAAGAGGGAGCGCAACGAATCGGCGGCGTAAAGTTGCTGAGTTGCCTCGCGCGTTTTGGAACGCTCGGCGAGCAGCGCGTTTGTTTCAATGCGTTTTTTCTTCTTTGAGCTTCGAACCGCCTGCGTTGTCGGCGACTCGTCCGCGCGCAAGGCAGTGGCATTCTCCGCAAGGATGTCGTTCTTGTGCACAGACACGGGCGCCTCCGTGGTCGATGCGAGAATCGTGCCCCTGTACTTGCCCGTGCACAACCACTCATTAACCTCCACAAAAACGTCGGCCAGCGCCAGCTGCCGCCGACCACGCGTGCTCGTTCGCAGCGTTGGCCACTTTGCAACCACGTTGCCCAAGTTCATTTCATGCGCCGATTGCGCGCGCGACTGGGTCATCGGGTCTGCAAGCTGCGCCGCAAAGCCGTATCGCGAGTACAGGCCAGCGGCAGCGCCTTCACTTGAGGGGGGCAGCCCAAACAGGTCTTGGCACACTTGAACGCCAAGGTAAAAGAGAAAGTGCATCGTCTCCTGCGAAGAGCGCTCCATGTTGCGGGCGTCTAGGTTGAGGTGCTTTGCGCTTCCCGCGCGCAGCTTACTGAGGACCTCCGCAAACTCTGCGTGCGCAATGTTCATCACGAGGTCAAACGTGTATGGCTGCTCGCCGCAGAGGGCGCTGTCGTCGTCGTCCAGCGCCAGCACGCTCGGCACGACCGACTCGACAAAAAATGCAGCCTCTTTGGTCGCATACGCGTCGTCCTGTTGCGTGGGCGGCAGCACCCACCGCTCCGGGTGCGTCGCAATCGTTACGGCAAGCGCAACGATGAGGGCCATTCCGCTGGGCCGGTGCTGATCTTCGGATAGGCTGTCGCAGAAAAAGGGGTCGGCGCGAAGATCCAAGTAGCCTACCAAGCTCAATTGCTCGAACACGTCGTCCGCTGCAAACATTAGCATCAGGGGGGTTTCCTCTTCGTCTTGCGCGTACGGCGTGCGCGCAAGTTCTCTGCGAAAGCATACTGCTAGGTGCCTGCTCATGGCATCCCAGGTGATCTCGTCGTACGCTTCCTTGCAGCTATGCGGCAACGGAGTGCCGGTGGCCAGCTGGAAGCCCGAGAAACCCGCCAGTGCGGCTGCCACGACGTAGTGCGGTAACGTAGATGCCTCGATCTTAGTGACGACGTCGTCTTTAAGGTGCACGATCTTGGCCACAGAGGAGAGCAGCGTCTGGCAACCGTGAGACACGAGAAACCTAGACGTAGGCCCCGGTCGGTTGGAGAACAGGTGCAGCCCCTGCATGCCAATGCCGGTAACGCCGTATGTGCGCTTGCTGCGCGCCGTCGCTCCGGCGTGCAATTCGCAAATGGACTGGATGACTTCATCGAGCTTGCCGCTCTTGGGCAGGCGCCAGAGCTTGATATTGGTGATGCGCGCGACCCGGTGCGCGGCACTCTTGCGCACCAGCACCGACACTTTGCGCACCTCGCGCGGACCAAGCGGCAGGCCAATGCGGCCTTTTGGCGCAGAGCGCACGTGGTATACCTCGGGGCGGTCTCCAAAGGTAGCTGGCGAGCCACCCCACTGCGCATGCTTTGAGGGGCTGAGGTCAAGCGTGCCCGTAGTAAGCACGCCGCACAGGTCGGGCGCTTTGAGCGCCTCTGCAATCACGTACTGGAACATCTCGATCAAATTGCCAAACGGCTCTATGGAATCGAGCGTGTCGTATCCGGATGACATCGACACACACTTACACACACAGTTGCCTCCCCTCCCCAGCCCAAATTCCTACCACCCACACACGCTCCACAAGTCCCAAAGTTGCGCGTTGCTCCTAAAAGCACAACTCAAAACTTGCCACCAACCTGATCCGCAGGGGACAACGCCTGCCAATCCGGCTCGATAAAGGACATCGCAAGCGGCACGTCCAACCGGTGCATGCCCGATGCCTCGCAGCGCTCACGAAATGCCAGGAACTCCTTCTGCTTTGACTTGAGAAACGCAACACGGCCGCAGAGCATCGTGGCGCTTTGCGAGCTGCAACGCGCGCGCACTTTGTCTTCGACGGATTTGCCCAGCAGCACGCCAATGCCCTTCAGCACGTCCTCCCCGCTCCACTTGTTCATGGCCGTGTCCGCGTGTACCTCTTCTTGAAACTGCACAATGCGCCGGCGCTCAATCGCCGTGAGCGTCGTCTCTGACGCCGCAACGCCAAAGTGGTAGAACGCGCTTAGCCTTCCCAGCACGTTGTGCACCGCGAGATCGGCCAGATCAATGGGCAGCGGAAGGCCCGGGTCCGAGATCGTCGGGTCAAAAGTGCCGCTTGCGACGTTGAGAAGGTCCTTGCAAATCGGCCAGAGCCGTTTCTTCTGCTGGACCAGGAGCGCCTGCGCCTGCGTGTCCATTTCGACGTCGATGCTGCTGGCCGCCTTTGCGCGCTCCCGCTGCATATTTGACACCCGCTCGTTGAACCATTGCTTCACCCGTTCCTCGAACGCCTCGACGTCAACCATCCGGAATTGCGCGTCTTTGGGCGGCTTGCACGTTCCCTTTGGCCACTCAACGAGGTCGCCGTTCTTGCCCTGGTACACCGGCTGCTCCTCGTGCACGAAGAAACACGCCCCCTCCAGCGTCTTGGGGTCCAGGAGCACGCGGAGAAGGGCGGCACTGGTGATAGTCGCTGACTGGCCGTAGTTGCTGTACGTCCACTGCTTCTTCTCCACCACGATGCCGGAGGTATCGAGGCAGGCGCGCAAGTGCCAGTTCTGGAAGGGCACCGACGTGAGCAGGACGTGACAGTCGTTCTTCATGCGGCTGGGCCAGGACGAAGGCACTTCTGTGTAGAACCTCGAGTCGTACTGCTGATACGTTCCCAGGCCGGTGGTGAAGCCGTCGTTGAGGGACATCCACAGGAGGTCACCCTTGAGAGCGCCATGAAGCGGAAAGCGCGCGCACAGAAACTCCTCTGGCAGCTTCTTCTTGTCCTCGTAGGACATCTGCGTCGACCGACGCTTGAGCTCCTCGTTCGGGTCGGGGATCTCCTTGCCGCAGGAGTCGAACTGGTCGCGCGGAGGCACCTTGCCGGGGTTGCACGCGCGGGGATCGAAAGGCAGGCGGCGGTTCCACTTGCAAAAGTTGGCGATGTCCTGCTCCCTCCGCCGCTGCGGGTCGTCCTGCCAGCCGACGGGCGGCGCCTCGACAGGCGCGGGCGCCAAGGGCGATGACGGCTTTGCTAGGTCCGGTCGGCGCGCCAGGACGTTCGCGCACACCCTTTCCAGCTCTTCGTCCGAGTCGTACGCGGGCGCGTCGACAAAGTTGGTCCGGAGAATCTCCACCATCTTCTCGTCATTGTGGTGAATGCCAAGAGCCTCAAGAGCGACGGCTGCGCCTTCGTCGCGCTGCCCCTCGATGTTTTCGGCCAGGGCCTGGCGCTTGTACTCGTCCCGTAGCGCGACAAGGTCCGGAGTGTGCGCATGGCTGGCCGCCTCGTTGACGTGCTCGTGCAACCGCGTCATGCGCTCGCTCGCCTCCCTCGGCGTCTGCTCTCCCGGACTCTTCTGCGCCACGTGCACCTTCTCCAGCAGCGCGTCAAGCTTCTTCGTTGGGTCGCGTGCCGTTTTTGACGCGCGAGCAGTCAGCAAGTCGGTGCGGCTCTGCGGCATCTTCGCCTGCACCGCCTTCAACTCTGCGCAAAACGACGCCTCCTGTTGCGCCATAAGGGATGGCCCCACGGAGTCAAAGACGCGACTGCACGCCGCAAATCGAGAACGCGCAAAGCGTTGGTCCACGGCGTGCGTGACCTCGGTGGCCGCGGTGGTACCAGGGGAATCAAGCACGAGCTGCGGCTTTGCCGCTGCGACGGAGGCAGGAGGGTCCCCGAGCTGCGGCTTTGCCGCTGCAACGGAGGCAAGAGGGTCGGAGGAAGTTGCAATTTTGGCGTGGACAGCGTCGGTATGCTGGGCGAGCTTCTCGTCGGTGGGCAGCGACGCCCACGCAGCCTTGAGAACTGGCCGCGTGAAGGCCCTGTGCATGCGAATGTGCAGGGCCAGCGCCTCGACCCGAAAGGAGCTGCCACGAGCCGCCGCCGACCTGCGCGCCACTTCCTTGGGGTCCATGTTGGGCGAGAGAGCAAGCACGATGGCCGCCTTGAACGTGGACGCCTGCCTCCCCCTCATTATGTGCATGTAGGCGTCAAAGGTCAGCTTGGTGTTTTGCGTAAACGCGAGGTCGTACGAGAGCGCAAGCTTGTGCACGCGGCAATCGTTCACGCCGGTCTGAGGTAAGACCGTATTGGCGTGTAAACGTTGCTGGCACCGCGCCGCGTGCGCCTCGCACCACGTGCGAACCTCCCCCGCTCGACAGCCACCGTCGTCTTGGTCAGGCGGGGGAAGCGGCGGCAGGTTGGGAATTGGAGGAAGTGTTTGCTGCTGCCGCTTCAGCTTCTGCTGATGCTGCACCAGCTGCTGCGCCTGGTGCCATCGCTGCTGCGCGTACGGGTCGCGTGGCGAAGTGCGTGGGGCGGGCTGCTCCAAATCAACGTTGTTCTCGGAAGGCGCTGAAGAGTGCACCGGGCTGACCATGCACATGAGTGCCGACGCCGCATCGTTCTCTTCCGTGCGTGAAACCAGCGGCGAACCGCCTGGTCCGACCCGGCGGCGCACGTTCCCAATCTTAAAGTACACCGCGGGATACGACTCCTCCAAATCCATGGCCCGTCGCATCTCCGCATTGCGCGCCGAAGGAGAACGCTTACCACTGTGCCTGGGACCGGAGGTCCAGTATTGGCCGTTGAGCTCGTTAGGCCCCTTGATGCCACGCCTGAGCATCAAAAGCGCGCGACGCGCTTGCTCGTCGCATGGGCGCACGGACGTAAAGGCGGATCCGCGCTTCTCAAAAATAAGCTCCTCGCGCTCCGCCTCCACGTGCACAGTGTTGCCCTCAACCCCGCTGTCGCCCGTGCTGACCACGTGAGCGTCTAGCACTTGAATCTCGCAATCGGAAGGCGTGTCGGTCGTATCAGACAATGCGGTTGCACACACAATCGGCACGTCCGACTGCAGCGGCGACTCCTGCTCAAGGTTGGAGCCCACAATCGTTTTGAGGTCCATGCAGTTGCAAGTGACGAAAAGCACTAAGACAACCTGAGAAAAAATGAGCAACAAGAGGTCAAAAGGTGTGCTAAGATACCGATTGCTCTCACGTAAAAGGGGCAACTACCAGTGCACTACTAGTTGCGCGACCTCCACTACCGTTGTCTAAAGGTTGCTCGCAGTAAGAGCAATCGGGTGCTAAGATTTCGATTGCTCTCTGGCAAGCAACGCGCCTTAGACTTTTGAAAGCAACCAAGTATCACAAATCTCAAGGCTAGATTTCCACGCGCTGAATAGCACGTTGCGCGTCGCCTTTTCAAAAATGGCTTTGCGCTGTAAGCTGCCAAAGATGCTAAACAAAATCGAACACGGCACACGCATCTGTTAACGCCCTTTCTCTATGGCGACGTGTTCACTGCGGAAGGACACTCGCTGTTGAAAGTCAGTGCAATCTGCATGGCGGGGTGGTTTCCACATACAAGGTTGTCGTCAAGCATCTCGCTCTCCGTCTCTACGTGCAGCACGTAATAGATGGTATCGTGGCCGTCGTCGGGGATGTTGTACGGCCAATCTCCGCCCGGATCGCCGGTTACGTCCAACTCTGTTTGTTTGTTCAACCAATAAATCGGGTGTTCCAAATTGCGACGAAAGAGGTAGTATCCGGGCCCGACGCTCGCCGCTGTAACTACCTGTGCTTGAGCCTCGGCGCCCTCGTCCGCGGCCAGTTTGAAGTGTAAAAGGTCACCTGTTGCACTGACAGTCTCCGTCATTGGAGCCAGGCACGCTGCAGGAGGGGGAAGAGAGGGCGGTGAGGACGGAACCGGCGGAGGTGGCGACGGAACTGGCGGCGGGGGCGACGGCACCGGTGGAGGTGGCGAGGGAATGGGCGGCGGCGGTGAAGGGCCCGGCGGCGGAGGCGACGGCACCGGCGGAGGTGGCGAGGGTATAGGCGGCGGCGGCGACGGCGTTGGCGGCGGCGGGGAAGGGCGCGGCGGCGGCGGTGACGGCGTTGGCGGCGGCGGCGACGGCGTTGGCGGCGGCGGGG
>MDTG01426018.1_pt1 | contig 11927 bp, 12 predicted proteins | sample 811421 | NCBI WGS metagenome assembly MDTG01 (sample SAMN05326645, study PRJNA326480) | marine metagenome | isolation source: seawater | place: Pacific Ocean: South East | collected 2011 | reverse complement strand
GCAATATTTTGTAATTTCTTAATTGTTTTTTTTGTTCTTGATTTTGGGTCTGTTATAATTGCAACATCTAAACAATTATTAGCGGGATCTTTTTCTACAGAATGTTCTTTAAAAGTTTTTATAATTTCCTTAATCATATTTTGTGCATTAGCTGCATTTTGCATTAATGTTTGAATTACCATATTCACATCCACCTCATTATGATCAGGATGCCAACAATCATAATCAGTAACCATTGCAACAGTGCAGTATCGTATTTCTGCTTCTCTTGCTAATTTAGCTTCAGGCATATTAGTCATTCCAATTACATCTGCATTCCAAGATCTGTATAAATTTGATTCAGCTAAAGTTGAAAATTGAGGTCCTTCCATAACAACATAAATTCCACCTTTTTGATATTTTATATTTAATTTTTTTAAGACAGCTTCACAGCAATTGAATAATCCAGGACTTATTGGTTTTGCCATCGAAACATGTGCGACGATCTCTTCATCAAAGAAAGTTTTTATTCTAGAAAAAGTTCTATCGATAAACTGATCAACAATGACAAATTTTCCAGGCTCTAAGTTTTCCTTGAGCGAGCCGACTGCAGAAACAGAAATAATGTCAGTTACTCCCAATTGTTTCATCGCATCTATATTTGCTCTAAAGTTTATATTTGTAGGATTAATTTTGTGGCCTCTTGAATGCCTTGGTATAAAGCAAATTTCTTCTTTGTTAAAATTAGCAATTAAAACTTGATCGGAAGGCTCGCCCCATGAGGTTTTAATTTTTTTCCACTTAGAATTGATAAAACCATCCATTTTATAGAGGCCACTTCCACCAATTATCCCAAGTTTTCTTTTTTTCATCATTTAATTATTAATACTTTTTTGTTAGATATTGAAGCTAAATATGAATTTAAAAAAATATATAAGATCAGTGCCAGACTATCCTAAAAAGGGAATTTTATTTCGAGATATAACAACTCTAATAAAAAATTCTGAAGCTTTCAATTATACTCTAGATAAAATTGTGGAAATTTCAAAAAAAATAGATTTTGATAAAATTGCAGCTATAGAATCTCGCGGTTTTATATTTGCCTCCACTGTTTCTTATTTAACAAATAAACCTTTAATTCTTCTTAGAAAAAAAAATAAACTTCCTGCTGATAGGTATTCTATAGATTTCACTCTTGAATATGGTGAGGCAACGATCGAAGTTCACAAAGATTCGATTTCAAAAGATGATAAAATACTTGTTATTGATGATTTAATTGCGACCGGTGGCACAGCTGAGGCAGCAGCAAAATTAGTTGAAACTTCAGGAGGCAATGTAGCAGGTTTTATATTTATAATAAATTTGTTTGATTTACCTGGTAACGATTTATTAAAAAAAAAAAACTATTTCACTAAAAGTCTAATAGAATTCCCTGGTCATTAAGTTATATTTCTTTTTTCTTCCAAGTTTCTGGAGTTAACTCGTTGTCTATCTCTAAATCGATATGGTATTCAAAAGGTCTGACACCTCTTTTCTTTATATAATCAAAAGTTTTTTGAATTCCATCAACTAAATTAACTTGTGTTTTGTAGTTTAACAATTTTCTAGCCTTGTCTGCTGAACAGGTAGCGTGCTTTACTTCACGTGGTCTATCCTTTTTATATATAGGATTTAAATTTATACCTGTCACATTGGAGCAAATTTCTGCAACTTTATTAATAGTAACAAATTCTTCATCTGGTCCTATATTTATAATTTGTTTATTTAGATTTTCTTGGTCAACCATTGGAATCATACAACTTAGACAATCTTCAATGTAAGAAAAACATCTTTTTTGTTCACCATCTCCATAGATTAAAGGAGCTTTTCCTTGCAACATTCTATTTAGCATTATTGATACAACATTTCTAAATGGATCATCATATTTTTGTTTAGGTCCAATAATATTATGAGGTACTGCTATAACCCATTCGATCTTGTTTAGTTCACATAAATTTATTAATACATCTTCAGAAGCGACCTTAGAAATAGCATAAGGATCTACTGGTTCAGGTTTCATATTTTCGTTAAAGGGAGTTTTTTGGGCGCCATACCTAGCCATCGAAGAACAAAAAATAATTCTCTTAACTTTTTCATTTACTGCAGCAGAAAAAATTGAAACAGATGCTAAGTAATTATTTTTAGTAATTTCATAAGGTGAAAATACTGAAAGACCTTCATGAGCAGTTGCTGCGCAGTGAAAAACTATTTGAATACCTTTCATTATATTTTGAATTTTTTTTAAATCACAGCAATCAATATGATGAAATTCTATATTTTTAGGAACATTATCTTTATAACCTCCAATCATATTATCTATTCCGATGACTGTGTGACCCATATTACTTAATCTTTCTGAAAGATGTGATCCTAAGAATCCTGCTGCTCCTGTAACTAAAATTCTATATTTTATATTTCCCATTAAAGTTTCTTATATTTTAAATTTAATAAAAATCAAACATTTAAGATTTTTGGTCTATACCAAGATGGTTTTAATAAAATAGAGTTAATTAACCCAGAAAATCTTTGAAAATAAATTCTTTTTTTAGCCCTATTGAGTGTCAAGGTGTAAAAAATTATTTTAAAAAGAGAGGAAAATAATTTTGGAAAAATCATTAAGAAAGCAAGAAAATATCCATTATACTTTCTGTGATAATAAAAAGTTGACCACATCCAGTGCCAATTTCTAGATAATTCCATTTCATAATTAATCTTTACATCATGAGAACTTCCTCCTAAATGATAAACTCTAATATCAGGATCTAAATAAAGCTTTTTATTGTTTTCTCTTAATCTTCTACATAAATCTATTTCTTCAAAATATATAAAAAAATTTTCATCAAAAAAACCGACTTCTTTAAATTCTTTTAAATTTAAAAACATTGCAAAACCTTTTACATTTACAACTTCAATTAATTTATTTATTTTTTTTTCATCAATATTTTGTAAGTTTTTTTGCTCTTGAATAAATGGTGAAATTATTGCGAAGTCTGGATTTTTTTTAGCAGATTTAAAAAAGTTATCTATCGTACTATCTTCCACTTGTGCATCTGGATTTATAATTAGAGCATATTTTGTTCTTACTTGTGATAATCCAAGATTATTAGCTTTGCCATAACCTAAATTTTCTTTCGAAAGAATAACTTCAATATTGTTATATAATTTTTCTACTTTCTCTTTTAATTCGTTATCATTAGAATTTTCTATAATTATTATTCGAATATTGGGATTTATACCCTTCAAGCAGTCAAAGATTTTTTCTTGACTATTAAAAGATGTAATTACTATGGTTAAATCTTGATATGGCATAATTAATATTATTTGATTTTAAAACATTAATATTTTAATAGTTTAGCATATTAAGACTTTATATTCTTGTTAAAAAATATGAAAAAAATCATAGTAACTGGTGGATCTGGATTTATAGGCAGTAATTTAGTTAATTATTTAATTAAGAAAAAATACTTTGTTATAAATATAGATAAGCTAACTTACTCTTCAAATTTGTATAAATCAAAAATTATTAAAAATAATAATTATAAATTTTTCAAGGTAGATTTAAACAATCAAAAAACTATATTAAATATAATCAAAAAATATAAACCTGTAGCGCTATTTAACTTAGCGGCAGAAACACATGTTGATAGATCAATAGACTCCCCATTGCCCTTTATTCAATCAAATATATTAGGAGTTTATAATTTATTAGAAGTTTTAAAAAAATTAAAAAAACAAAAAAAAAGTTTGAAGTTAATTCATATCTCTACAGATGAAGTATTTGGAGATATTATCAAAAAAAATGTAAGATCTAATGAAAAATTTCCTTATAAACCAAGTTCTCCTTATGCCGCCTCTAAAGCTAGTTCAGATCATTTAGTAATGTCATATATTAGAACTTATAAAATACCGGCTATAATTTCTAATTGTTCTAATAATTATGGTCCATATCAATTTCCTGAGAAATTAATACCTAAAATAATAATCAATATTTTAAATAATAAAGAATTACCAGTATACGGCAAAGGAGAAAATTCTAGAGAGTGGATTTATGTTCAAGATCACTGTGAAGCACTTTTTAAGATTTTTACTAGTGGAAAAAATGGAGAAAGTTATAATGTTGGATCAAATAAAAATATGAAAAATATTGATCTAGTCAAAAAAATATTAAAAAGTTTTAAGAGCAAAAAGATTAAAATAGGAAAAAAAGTAAAGATAAAATATGTCAAAGATAGACCTGGGCATGATTTGAGATACGCTCTTAATTCAACAAAAATCAAAAAAAATCTAAAATGGGAGTCTAAAACTTCTATAGACAATGGGATATCTAAAACTATAGACTGGTACTTAAATAACAAACTTTTTTTTAAAAAAATATCAAAAAAATTATATAATAAAAGACTTGGTTTAAACTTATGATTAAAAAAGGAATTATATTAGCTGGAGGTTTAGGAACCAGAATGAGTCCTTTAACTAAAGCGGTCAACAAACAATTACTTCCAATTCACGACAAACCTTTAATATTTTATCCACTATCGATATTGATGCTGGCTGGAATAAGAGAAATCTTAATAATAGTTAATAAAAGCCAATTAAATCAATTTAAGAAAATTTTACCAGATGGAAAAAAACTTGGAATAATTTTAAAATATAAAGAACAAGAAAAACCACTTGGTTTACCTGAGGCATTTATTATTGGTGAGAATTTCATCAAAAACAATAATATTGCCTTGATACTTGGTGATAATTTTTTTTACGGTCAAAGCCTTACGAGCAGATTGAGGCAAAGTGTTAAATTAAAAAACGGAGCAAAGGTTTTTCTTCATCCAGTAAAAAATCCAAGTTTATACGGCGTGGCATCAATTAATAAAAAAAATAAAGTCTTAAATCTTACTGAAAAACCAAAAAACCCAAAATCTAATTTAGCTGTTACAGGTTTGTATTTTTTTGATAAAAAAGTAGTAAAGTTCAGTAAAAAGTTAAAGTTTTCAAAAAGAGGGGAATTGGAAATTGTTGATCTTTTAAATATATATAAAAAGAGTAATAAATTAAAAGCAGAATTAATCGGAAGAGGTAGTACTTGGTTAGATACAGGTAATATACAAGATTATTATGAAACATCTTCTTTTGTTTCAACAATTGAAAAAAGACAAGGATTGAAAATAGCTTGTTTGGAAGAAATTGCTTTAAACTACAAATGGATAAACAAAGTTGACATTCTTAAATCAATAAAATTCTACGGAAACTGTAATTATAGCAAATATTTAAAAGATCTTTTAAAAAAAAATTAAATAATGAATATTATTAAAACGAAATTTAAAGGACTTAAAATTATTGAAGGTAAAAAATATATAGACTCAAGAGGGGAATTTAGAGAAATTTATAAAAAAGATAAATTGAAAGAAAAAGAGTTTAAATTTACCTGTTATTCAAAATCTAAAAAAAATGTATTAAGAGGCTTGCACTTGCAGAACCCTAATTCACAAGGTAAATACATCACTGTTATTAAAGGAGGAATACTTGATGTAGCTGTAGATTTAAGAAAAAAATCCAAAACATACAAAAAATACTTTAAAATTATTCTTTCTTCAAAAAACTGTAAATCAATCTACATACCAGTCGGTTTTGCACACGGCTTTTTGGGAATAGAAAAAGAGAATATAATTGTTTATCATTTAACAAATTATAGATCAATTAAAAGTGAGGTAGGAATTAAGTGGAATGATAAAGATTTAAAAATCAAGTGGCCTATAAAAAATCCAATACTGTCTAAAAAAGATAAATCAAATATTTCTTTTCAAGATTATAAAAAAATTTAAAAAATTATGTTTAAAAAAATTAAATTTAAATCATTCAAAAATAAAAGTGGAGAATTAATTCCTGTTGAAATAAATAAAAAATTTCCTATGAAAGTTAAAAGATTTTTTTTTATTTACGGGAAAAAAAATTACGTTAGGGCAGATCACGCACATAAAAGATGTTCGCAATTTTTATATCCAATATTTGGAAAAATTAAAGTAAAATACATAAACAAAAATGATAAAGGAACTAAAATTTTAAATTATAAGAATAAGGAAGGTTTTTTATTAAAGCCAAAAAATTGGTGCAAAATAGAATTTCTTACTAATAATGCAATTTTAATGGTTGTTTGTGATAGACCTTATGAATATGAAGACTATATAGAAAATTATATAGATTTTTTAAAATATATTAAATAATACTCAATATTGTGAAATTAATTTTAACAGGAGCATGCGGACACATTGGATCTTTTATCATCTCCAATATTCACAAAATTAAAAAAGTTAAAGAATTAATCTTAATTGACAATTTAAGTTCCAACAACATACATGTATTGTTCAATATTAAAAGCAAAATTAAAACTTCTTTTCATAAGGTAGATATAGGAACTACTGGTTCATTAAAAAAATTTAAGGGTGCAAATATAATTATACACTGTGCATCCTTTACAAATGCTGAAAATAGTTTTTCAAATGAAAAAAATATGTATAGAAATAATATAAATTGTATGAAAAATGTAATTTCGTATTGTTTGAAAAATAATTCTAAATTAATTCATATTTCCTCAGCAAGTATATACGGAAAAAACTCAAAAATTATAAAAGAAAACGATACTCATTTAATTAAGCCTCAATCTCCATATGCAGATATTAAATTAAGAGAAGAAAGAATGTTAAAAAAACTAAAGAATAAAATTAAATTTATATCATTTAGATTTGGAACTATTGCAGGTGTGTCAAATGGAATGAGGTTTCATACCGCAATAAATAAATTTTGTTTAAATGCAGCTTTAAATAGGGATATTGAAGTTTATAAGACTGCTATGAATCAATATAGACCATATTTATCTCTAACTGATGCTTTTAAAGTTTTTAAATTTTGTATAGATAATCAAATTTTTGATAATGAAATGTATAATGTGCTCTCAGGAAACTATACTGTAAAACAGATTTTAAATAAAATAAAAAAAACTAAGAAGAAAATTAAAGTTAAATTAGTAAATTCTGCTATAATGAATAAATTATCATACTTTGTAGATGACGCTAAATTAACCAATCTTGGTATAAAGCTAAATTCAAATATAGAAACAGACATAAAAAACACTTTAAAACTTTTTAAATAAAATGATTTGCAAGGTATCAAAGAAAAAAATTGAACCATTAATGAGTTTTGGAAAAATGCCAATTGCTAATGGGTTTATTGAAAAAAAAGATTTTGATAAAGAGTTTTATTTTGATATGGAAGTTGGTTTTTCTGAATCATTATCGTTATTTCAGCTAAACGATCATCCAAAACCTGAAGCTATGTTTAATGAAAAATATCCTTTTTTTTCTGGCAGTTCAGAATATATGAAAAAACATTTTCAAAATTATGCAGATTTCATAAAAAAAAATTATTTAAAAACTAATTTTAAAATTATTGAAATAGGATCTAATGATGGCACTCTTTTAAAAAACTTTTTAAATAGTGATGCAAACTTAATAGGATACGAGCCTTCAAAAAATGTTGCTCAGAAAGCATTAAAAGACGGTATTCCAACTTTAAATGAATTTTTTAATTTAGAAAATGTTAAAAAACAAAAAAAATATATTGGTTCAACAAACGTAATTTGTGCTTCTAATGTGATCTGTCATATTCCTGATTTAGATGATTTAATTAAATCAGTAGATCTTCTACTGGACAAAGATGGAGTATTTATTTTTGAGGAACCGTATCTTGGATCTATGTATGAAAAAACTTCTTACGATCAAATTTACGATGAGCATATCTATATGTTTTCTGTAAGCTCTGTGGAAAAAATATTTAACTTATATGATTTTGTGCTTGTTGATGTGCAAAAACAAATGACTCATGGTGGGTCTATGAGATATATAATTAAAAGAAAAGGATCTGGTTCAAAAAGCGAAAATTTAAAAAAATATTTTGAATATGAAAAAAATTATAAGATTGACTCTAAAGAATCGTCCTTACTGTTTAAGAAAAATTGTGAAAACTCAAAAAGATTAATTAATGAAAAATTAAAAAAATTTAAATTAAATGGTAAAATGATTTGTGGTTATGCAGCTACTTCAAAAAGTACTACGATTTTGAATTATTGTAATATTGGACCAGATATTATTAATTATATTTGTGATACAACAGCTGAAAAAATTAATAAGTTTAGCCCTGGTATGCATATTCCTATATTTGATATGAAACATTTTTATAACAATCAGCCTGATTGTATTTATCTATTTGCTTGGAATCATAAAGATGAAATTTTAAAAAAAGAAAATAAATTTAAAGGTGATTGGTTTTCCCATGTTTCATTATAAAAAAAGAATAGTAATAACCGGTGGCTCAGGTAGATTTGGTAAAGTTTTTAAAAAAGAGGCTCATAAATATAATTACGATTTTTTATTTCCCACAAGTAAAGAACTTAATATTTTAAATCAGAAATTAATTCGTAAATATTTATCAAAGAAAAAACCAAAATATCTTATTCATTTAGCGGGCCTTTCAAGACCTATGAAGATTCATGAAAAATCTCCATCGGAAAGTATAGATAAAAATATTATTGGAACAGCAAATATCACTAAAGCGTGCATAAATTCGAATATAAAATTAATATATGTTTCAACTTGCTATGTTTATCCTGGAAAAAAAGGAAATTATTCAGAACAAAGCTCATTGATGCCAATAAATAACTATGCCTGGTCAAAACTTGGAGGTGAAAGTTCAGTGATGTTATATAAAAACTCTTTGATACTTAGAGCTTCAATAACTGAGAAACCTTTTGTTCACAAAGTTGCTTTTGTAGATTTTAAAACAAATTTTATTTTCCATGAAGACTTAATTCAAAAAATAATAAAAATTATTAATCAAAAAGGAGTAATTAATATTGGAGGTAAATCTCAATCAGTTTATAATTTTGTTAAAAAATATAATAAAAAAATTAAAAAAATATATGCAAAAAAATTACTTGGTAAAAATACGCCACTCAATATTACAATGAATATAAGTAAATTTAAAAAACTAATTAATGATTAACTTTTGGTCCTATAAAAGAGAATTCAAAAAATATAAAAATCCTTTGTTAAAAGCTATTAAAAAAACTATTTTTAGCGGCACAATTTTTTTTGGAAAACAATTAACCTCTTTTGAAAAACATTTTATCAAAGAATATAAATCTAAATATGGTATAGCAGTAGGAAGTGGAACAGATGCCCTTTTGATATCGCTAAAAGCAATTGGAATTAAAAACGGTGATGAAGTAATAACTGCAGCTAACACTGCGATACCTACTATATCAGCAATTATAAATGCAGGTGCAAAGCCTAAACTTGTAGATGTTGGTCAAGACTACTTAATAGATGTTAATAAAATTCAAAAAGAAATTACCTCTAAAACTAAAGCGATAATACCAGTTCATTTATATGGACAAACTTGCGATATGGAAAAAATAATAAAAATAGCTAACAGAAATAAATTAAAAATAATTGAAGATTGCGCCCAATCACAAGGAGCAAAATTTAAAAATAAATATGCTGGTACTTTTGGGATAGCTGGTTGTTTTTCATTTTATCCAACAAAAATACTAGGGGCTTACGGTGATGGAGGCTTTATTTTAACAAATGATTTTAAATATTATAAAAAAATAAAAAGACTTAGGTTTTACGGCATAGAAACAAACGATAATAAAAATAAATTTCAAAATCAGTACTATGCAAATGAAAATGGATTTAATTCTCGGCTAGACGAAATTCAAGCATCTATGCTAAATTTTAAACTAAAAAAAACTAAAAACTTCATTAAAAAAAGAAGAGAATTGGCTAATATTTATTTAAAAGAGTTAAAAAAAACAGATTTAAAATTACCATTTGAAAATAAAAATTGTCTTCATGTTTACCATTTATTTACTGTTTATCATAAAAATGCTAAAACATTAATTTCAAAATTAACTAAAGAAAAAATTGGCACAAGAGTAATCTATCCTTTTCCTATTCATATAATGAAAGCTTATAAATATTTAAAATTTAGTAAAATTAAATTAAAAAATTCTCTAGATTATTCAAAGAAAATTATTTGCTTGCCTCTATATCCAGAATTAAAAAGTAGTGAAGTTAAATTAATCTGCAAAAAAATTAAAAGAATTCTTTAGATAAAATAGTTAAAACTTATAAAGAGTAGGATATTGTCTAAAAGTTAAGGGCGCTTTAGAGGTGTTCATAAAACTATTAAATATATTGGATAAATGAAAATTACCTAACCTAGCAAAGGATAGAGAGGATCGTTTTGAAAATTTAGTAATCCAATATGAAGTATATCTTTCAGCCATAAATACTGGCAATCTAAGATTGTAATCTTTCAAAATACCTTCAGAAAGACAAGCTTCGTAACATTTTTTAACCCATGGAAAAACCACTTCACAGTACTCTTTAAAATATTTAACCTTAGTAATGAACATTGGCCCGATATAAAGATAGTTCTGGTTTAAATGAGCTTTAAATTCTTCTCTTTCTTCTTTAGGCAAAAAATTAACAGCTTCTCTTAAAATTTTAGTATTATGACATTCTTCAAAATCTTCTAAAACAGTTCTATTTTTAAAGTTTGTAGGTTTAAGTTGTATTATGTCATTATTTTGAAAAAGAGAATTATTTGGTTTTAATAATTTTGAGTAGAGATTACTTAACGAATATTTTTGTTTATTCTTATAAAGTTGGTCTAACCAAAGTAATCTATGTTCACAACTGCCGATAAAATCATTATTTTCCATTTCTTTTAATTTATTTTTCCACAACCAGTAATACATTGTTAGTTGCGCATAATTTTTATTTAAATTTGAAATATTTACACCTTGCTTTTCTGTTTGCCAATCTTTCGGAAAATAATTTTCTCCTAGACCAACAGGTATTATATATTCAGGAAGTTTATCAAGTATTTTGTAATATTTAATTGTTGAACAAAAAATTTTTAAGTTTGACATTATTTATTTTAAATTAGTAATATCTGAACCTATTATAGGTATTAATTTATGTTTTGTATTTTTTTTAAACCAATATGACATAAATCTCTCCGCTAGAAAACCATACATTCTTTTTTGACCATAATCAGCGCTTTTAGTAAATCCAAATACCTCTTCACATTTTTCTAGCCACAAGAAAATAATTTTATAATAATTTTCTAATATATCTTTTGACTTACATATAAACATATTGTGAGGATTAAAACTAACATTTGAATCAACAAAATCTTTGAAGTCATTTTTATCACTATTTGGTAAGCAATCTATAGCTTTAGTCAGGTTTCCATCCCCGTGCCACATATCAAAATGAAATCTAATTGTTCTTTTATTTTTGTTAGTCAGTAACCTTGGGTTTAATACTATTTTTTTAAAATTTCTCTTTAAAAATTTTGAAATCCGCAATTGATTTATATAAAACTCATTACCTAAAATTACATCATACTCATTAAAATCTTCTGGAATATTTTTTATAATTTTGTTTGAAAGATTTTTTAAAGTGAAGTCATTTTTAAATGTATTTGACAAAGTAAAAAATTTTCTATATTGAGAAAATCCTATCCATTTGTTTGGTAATTTATCAATGTAGTTTTTCCACAGCCAATAATGAAAAGTATACTCACCATAGTATTCATTTTTGTTTGCAATATTTTCACCTTTTTTGTCTTCAAACCATTTTTCTGAAAATTTTTTAGAGCCTAACCCTACTGGTATATAGTTCAAATTTTCAATTTTTTCCAAATGATCTGGCTGAAGTGATAGACAAAACATTAATAAATTAGTTTTCATATTTATGGTAGCGAGAGGCGGATTCGAACCGCCGACACCAGGCTTATGAGTCCTGGCCAGCAACCTCTGCCCTTCACTTCTTAACGTTATACAATACTTT
>MDTG01171964.1_pt1 | contig 11927 bp, 14 predicted proteins | sample 811421 | NCBI WGS metagenome assembly MDTG01 (sample SAMN05326645, study PRJNA326480) | marine metagenome | isolation source: seawater | place: Pacific Ocean: South East | collected 2011 | reverse complement strand
GAAAACTTTCTTTCAATATTAATATCAGAACTATTTATTTTTAAGGCTTCTGCAAAAGAAGATAAAACTTTATTACTAATTTGTTTGTTATATTTGTTCATAATATAACTATTTCATTTTAGTTAAATTTGAACAGTACTTAGCGACTTCTTCTCTGTTAATTTTTCCCCTAGTAGTTTTTGGTATTTCTTTTACTCTAAACCAAACTTTTGGAGCTTTATAGTCTGATACATACTTACAAATCCATTTGTGCATATCATCAGATAAAATATTTGTATTCTCTTTTATTATTAATGCCGTTGCTACTATTTCCCCAGCCAATTCATCGGGCATGCCAAAAGTACAAGACTCTATAATTTTTGGATTTCTTTCTAAAATTAAATCTATATCTTCAGGAGTAACTTTTATACCTCCAGTGTTAATTTCATTCCTTACTCTACCTGTCAAAAATAAATTTCCTTTTGAGTCTAAATAACCTAAATCACCAGTAAAAAACCAACTTCCACACACCACAGAATTAGTCATTTTTTTTTGTCCGAGATATCCTTGCATAAGGCTTGAAGTTTGTACCCATATATAGCCTTTTTCGTTTATTTTCATACGTTTATTGTTACCTAAAAAATTAATATCATTTTTAATGTTAGATATATTTTTTGATACTATTATATTTGTTCCCCATCCTCTCCCTGTCATTCCATCTTTTGGGACTACATTATTTCCCTCAGTTCCCGCAATCCAACTTCCTGTTTCTGTTATACCATATGTATTCCATACTCTTTTTGTAGATGACCAATTTTGAATATTTCCCCATAAAAAAGCACTTAAAGGAGCAGATCCACAAGTTATTAATTTTAAAGAATTTTTAACTGGTTTTTTGCTAAGCTTTAAAACTATTTTCCAAACAGATGGGACAGAACTCATATAATTAATATTATTTTCATCAATAATTTTATTTAGTTTGGATAGCAATGTTATATTGAATTTTGGAAGAATAATTAAAGTTCTACCGTTTAATAGAGGGTACAAACAGTTACAAATTAATCCATGCCCAAAATTAGTTGGTAATAAGCATAATGAATTATTCATGTATTTTAATGGTACAAAATTTTCCAAAGAAATCCATTTTGATATTAGTGATCTAAAAGTATGAACTACTCCTTTGGGCGTTCCTGTAGTTCCAGAGGTAAATAGTATAAGTGCAATACTTTCAAAATTAGAATCAAATTTAATATTTTTATTATTTAAATTTAAAATTTCCTGATTACATTTGATTGTATCCACAAATTGAATTTTTTTATATTTAGATTTACTTATTTTATCTGGTATTTTTCCTTTAATTATAATATGTGAAGATTTACAAACACTAACAATATTATCAAACTCACTTACTCCTATATTGTTGTCAATACAAACAGCGCTAGCATTTAAATGCCAAAGAGCAAATAAGTCTGCAAAAAACCTTATATTATTGCCATGAGCTATAATTACTTTATCATTTTTTTTTATTCCAATATTTTTAAAACATGCGATTCTAGATTGTATTTCTCTAAAAAATTCTTCACGAGACCAAAATTCACCAGTTTCATAATCTTTTATATTACCTAGATTAGAAAAAAGAAAAGGATACATAAATAAACTCCATAAATACTTTAGGTAAAATGTCTTAATTATGGATTAAATATATATATTGTTCATTACATTTGCGTCAAGCTTTATTAAGATTAAGTGTAAATTTCAATTTTTAATGAATCTAATTAATTTAAATTACAAAAAAATATTATATTTGTTGTACAAAGAATATAATTGAGGTTATTTATACAATGAATAGAAAAGAATACTGGAATAAAACTTATGCAGAATATTGGCATGAAAGAGTTAAGGAGACCAAGGTAAAAGGAGAAAAAAGCTCTGTAATATTAAATGATACTAAAACAGAGTCAGACGCGATTTACAAAGATATTTTTGAAAAAAATAATTTTGTTTCTGGTTCCATCCTTGATGTGGGTTGTGCGTGGGGAAGAATGTTTGATCTCTATTATAGTTATAATTTAGATGTATACGGAGTAGATATTTCTGACGTTATGATTGAAGAGTGTATAAAAAACTGGCAAAAGAAAAATAATATCCATAAATTTAAAATTTCTGAGGCTGAAAATATCCCATTCTCCGACAATTATTTCAATAATGTAGTTTGCTTCGCTACTTTTGATGCGACATATCAAGATAAAGCACTAAAAGAATTTTTTAGAGTTCTAAAACCAGAAGGAAATCTATATTTAACAGGAAAAAATTCTAAATATCATAGTAACGATGAATCAGCTATTGCAGCAGAAATAGGAGCTAGAAAAAAAGGGCATCCAAATTATTTTACCAATACAACAGATATGATTAATCAAGTTTTAGGCTGCAAAAATATTTTAATTAATTCTTATTTTTTTGAGAGGCGAGGTGATTTTTCTAAATTTAATTATAAAAATTCTATACCAAAATATTTTTACGAATATTTATTAATTTTTAAAAAAAAAGAAATTAAAAATAATTTTAAACCTTTCTCAAGTAAGTTTTCTGATACGTATAATAAAAGTTTAAAAGTAAATAAAAGTGAATAATGTTAAAATAGTTCATGCTATTGGAACAGGGGGACCACTCTATGAGTCTTTAGGAGCAACTTTTGAAAGAATAGAACATTTATTTAACATCACAAATATTAAATATACTGCAGATAATTTAAAAAAATTAAAAAATAAAGAAATTGATTTAAGAGGTATCGAGGTCAAAGTTGCAAATGTTTTAAGTAGTAATTTGGCAAATTACAATGATACATGGACTAAAATTGAAAATATGTTGCAAAGAGTCTTACCAAACACTATCTATTTGAAGAGAATTTTTGATATTTTTAATTGTTATATCTTTTAAAATTTGTTGATATTCTTTATCATAAATTTAGTCGTCATATTTATATCCCAACCAAATTTTGTTAAAAAGATCTTTTCTTTCTTTAATTAAATTATATGTGTTTATTTTATAAGCCAGAGTGTCTATTGAAAAACTTGGATACTCTTTTTTAATACTTTCCATCAAAGGAAGGCCAAAATGTTTGGCCCAATCTCTTTGCATTATTGCAAATATTTTCATTTTTGATTTAATTTGAATTCAAGAATATTAATACATTGTAATTTATTTATTTTAGCTTGCACATATTTTTTCTATCTACTAAGTTTTATTGTCTATTTTCTTTATGTTTTATTAAGTTTGACTTGGATAAAATTGTATTATTAATTTAAAAGCTAACGATATATAAAATTCATAAATAATGAAATTATTAATTACAGGTGGAAACGGATTTATTGGATCAAATTTAATAATAAAAATATTAAATAGATACAAAAAATATAAAATATTAAATTTGGATTGTGATACCTATGCTTCAAATGTCAAAAATTTAAAGTTTTTAAATAAATATAAAAATTATCGACATTCTAAAATAAATATTTGCAATAATAATGCATTAAAAAGAGAGTTTAAAAGTTTTAAGCCCGATGTGGTTTTAAACATAGCTGCAGAAACCCATGTGGATAATTCGATAAAAAAACCACAAGAATTTATAAACACGAATATTTTAGGTACATATAATTTGTTAGAATTATCAAGAAATATATTTAAAACTAAAAAAAAGTTCATTTTTGTACAAATTTCTACTGATGAGGTGTATGGTGATTTAGGCAGAAAAAATTCTTCTTTCAAAGAAAATTCTTTAATTAATCCCAGCTCTCCATATTCTGCATCTAAAGCGAGTGGAGATCATCTGGTTAGGGCTTATTATAGGACTTATAAACTACCTACGGTTATTACAAGGTGCACAAATAATTATGGACCATATCAATCTTTAGAAAAATTGATTCCAAAAGTAATTTTTAATGCTGTAAATCACAAAATTATACCAATTTACAACAAAGGAAATGAAGTGAGAGACTGGATACATGTAGAAGATCATGCTGAAGCAATATTAAAAGTAATTAAAAAAGGAAAAGTAGGAAATGTATATAATATTGGTAGTCAAAATAAGATGTCAAATATTGAACTTGTAAAAAAAATTTTATTTATAATTAGCAAGACAAAAAATGAATATAAAGATCTTTTAAAGCTAATAAAATTTGTCAAAAACAGACCTGGACACGATTACAAATATTTTATTAACAATTCAAAAGCTAAAAAACAACTCAAATGGACTCCAAAGATTAAATTTGATTATGGTATTAAAAAGACTATAGGGTGGTATAAAAAAAATTAGTAAAGTTATAAAATTTAGAGCATTAAAGTGTTATAAATGAATTATTTAAAAAAAATATTTAACAAATTTTATTTCTTTTTTACATATGTAATAAACCTTTTAAAATTAAAAAAATATTTCAAGAATTATAAAAAAAATATTGCACTAAATGAGTCCTCTTATTTTGGAGAAATAAAGAACAAAAGGTTAAATAGTAATAATGACATATGTCACCATTTCGACAATTTGTTTTATGAAGTTATATTAAATAAGCCTAAAGTAATTTTAGAGTTAGGAGTTCGAAAAGGAGAAAGCACATATGTATTCAATAAAATCCAAAAAATATTAAAAAATAAATTTATCAGTGTAGATATAGAGGATTGTTCACAAGTTTTAGACGACCCAAATTGGGTTTTTATTAAGGAAGATAGCATTAAATTTTTAAAAAACTTTAAATCTTGGTCAGAAAATAACATTAATTCTTCTAAACCAGATATTATTTTCATAGATACAAGTCATCTTTACGAAGAAACCTTAAAAGAAATTACACTATCAGCTGATACTTTATCTGAAAATGGGGCTATAATTTTTCATGATACAAATCATAATCATTTAACATTTCTTGAAGATAACATTATTTATAATAAATTTAATTATGCCCCACAGTTTGGAGTAAAATTAGCTTTAGAAAATTATTTTAATTGCAAATTTAATTTTGAAAATAAATTTATAATAATTAAAAAAGGGTGGTTAATAAAGCACTATCCAGAATCGTTTGGTCTAACAATTTTAAGAAAATTAAATTGAATTTCATTTTATTTATAAGTAATTATTAACAATGAAAGGCATTATTTTATCTGGTGGTTCTGGTTCAAGACTATATCCAATTACTCTAAGTATCTCAAAACAAATACTCCCAGTTTATGACAAGCCAATGGTATTTTATCCTTTGTCGGTCTTAATGCTTGCAGGTATCAAAGATATAATGATTATTACTAATAAAGAGTATGTCAATATATTTAAAAAAAATTTAGGAGATGGTAGCTCTTTAGGTATAAAAATTTCATACGAAATTCAAAAAAAACCAAACGGTATTCCAGAGGCCTTTTTAATAGCTAAAAAATTTATTCAAAATCAAAATGTTTTATTAATTCTAGGAGATAACTTATTTTATGGTCAACAAATAGGTGCATTATTAAACAAACCATTAAATAAAAATAATGGTGCGAAAATATTTTTACATCAAGTGAGAAATCCAAATGAATACGGTGTTGTAGAGTTTAATAAAAACAAAAAAGTTAAAAAGATTTTAGAAAAACCAAAAAAATATATTTCAAATTATGCAGTAACAGGCATGTATATGTTTGACCAAAATGTAATATCTTTTACTCGTAAACTAAAGCCTTCAAAAAGAAATGAATTAGAAATAAGCGATTTATTAAATCTTTATTTAAAAAAAAATAAATTAAGTCATGAGATATTAGGTAGAGGTTATTCATGGTTTGATGCTGGGACACATGACTCTCTTTTATCTGCATCTGAGTTTGTTAAAGCAGTTGAGGACAGACAAGGTTTCAAAATTGGTTGTATTGAAGAAATTGCGTACACTAACAAATGGATAAATAAAATAAAATTGAAAAAAATAATATTTAAATATAAAAACTCACTTTATGGCGAGTACTTAAAAAAAATCATTAACAGTAATAATTGAAAATATATAAAACAAAAATAAAAGGTTTAATTCTAATCAAAACAAATCAATATTTTGATAATCGAGGTATTGTTTTTGAAAACTTCAATCAAAAAGATTACTCAAAAATTGGTATTAAAAATAAATTTGTTCAAGATAATATTTCTGTATCAAATAAAAATGTAGTAAGAGGACTACATTACCAAAAACTTAAACCACAAGGAAAACTTATTAGTGTTATAAAAGGTAAAATATTTGATGTAGCAATTGATATTAGAAAAAACTCAAATACATTTGGCAAACATCAATCTTTCATTTTAAGTGATAAAAATTCAAGGCAGCTCTGGATACCAAAAGATTTTGCACATGGGTTTTTGTCATTAACCTCTGAAACCATAGTCAACTATAAATGTACTGATTTCTATGATCCAAAAGATCAAAATACAATTATATGGAACGACAAAGATTTAAAAATTAGATGGCCAATTAAAAATCCAATTATATCTAAAAAGGATAAAGATGGAATTTATTTTAAAAATTTATAGAAATGGATGTTTTAATAATAGGTAAAACAGGTCAACTTGCAAAAGAATTTAAGAATAGTTTAAATTCAAAAAAATTAAGATTTTTTTTTTTAGGAAGAAAAAAAATAGATACAACTTCTTTTAAAAATATTAATTTTATAATTAATAAATATAATCCTTCTATAATTATAAACTGCGCAGCTTATACAGATGTAGATATTTCAGAAACAAGAAAAAATAGGGCATATGAATTAAACTGCACAGCTATAAAAAATCTTGTAAAAATATGTAAATCTAAAAAAATTTATTTAATACATTTTTCTACTGACTATGTATTCGGTGGAAAAAAAGGAAACTACAAAGAAACAGATAAAACTAATCCTATAAACTATTATGGAAAAACAAAACAAATAGGAGAAAAGATTATTACTGATAAATTAAAAAATTTTGTTATTTTTAGGCTAAGTTGGTTAATTGGAAATTACAATAATAATTTTCTTAAAAAAATTATATTTTTTCTAAAAAATAAAAAAAAAATTTATATGGTTAAAGATCAGATCAGTAACCCTACTACCACATATTTAGTATCAAAAATTGTTAAAATATGTTGTGAAAATTATTATGATAAAAAAAATATATTTAAGGGTATTTTTCATCTTGCAAACGAACCCTCAATATCAAAACTAGATTTTACAAATTACATTTATGATCAATTAATAAAATTAAAATTAACTAAAAATTTATGTAAAATTAATGGAATTTCATCTCATGAAATAAGAGCAAAAGCAAAAAGGCCTCTAAATTCATCTTTTAACTTAAATAAAATTAAAAAAAAAATTATAAAACAAAACCTTAACTGGAAAAATATATTAAATAAAAATTTAAAGAACTTTTAATGATTAGTAATAGTAAAATATCTTGTGTAATTACCTTATATAATAGGCAAGAATTTATAAATGATGCAATTGAATGTATAGTTAATCAATCATTAAAACCACATGAAATTATAATTGTAGATAATAGCTCAAAAGAAATTAATATTGACAATAAATACTTAAATAAAATAAAAATTTTTAAAATTTTACCCAATGCAGGTATAGCACAAGCTTTAAATTTTGGAGTATCAGTCTCAAAAGGTAATTATATCTCCTTTCTTGAAGATGATGATATATGGCCAGAAAATTATCTTGAGACTATTTATTCTGAGGGTTATCTGAATTATGACTATATTGTTACTCCTATAAAAAAAATTAAAAATCAAGAACTATCTAATTATAAAAATCCAAAAGATAAAATCGATTTAGATAATTTTTTAGTAGGTAATCCAGGAATAAATATATCAAATTTATCTGTAAAGAAATCATCTTTATTTGCAGTTAAAGGATTTGATGTAGATTTAACCAATGGAGTAGATAAAAGTTTAATAATTAAGTTTATTTTAAATAATTACAAAAATAAAGTATGTGAGCAGGTGTCAACAATAAAAAGATTTCATGACAATAATTTTACTTTTTCAAACAATACAAAAGTTTATCTTAAAAATTTAAGAAAATTTTACTCTAAATATGGGCATTTAATGACTTTAAAAATTAAGCTTAAATTTTTTAAAAAATACTTTTACTATATGTCTTTGTAGTTGATTAAAAATGTTTAAAGTATTTTATCGTAAAGTATTCATTATAAATTTAGGATATTATTTTATGATTTTAATTTTTTTCTTAAATAGTTTTAAAAACTATTTAAAATTTTTTTTTAATCAGAAAATTAAAAATTTTTATTTACCAAATTATTTTATTAGAAATATAATAATAATCGATCCTATGAAAATAAAATATGTAACATCTATACCAATGAAGTTTAATAAAAGTTCTAAATTTATACTTGATTTTGATTGGGATAAAAAAAATAAATTACTCTTAACACACGAAAAGGAACACCATACATATGTTACGTGTAGAGAATTATTTATCGAAGGTATAAAAATTGAGAAATGTAAAGAATATTTATTTTTTAAAGAACAAATTTTAAAATATAAAGAATTTAAAAATTGTAAAAATGAAAATGATATTATTTCGTATTTAAAAAAACTTATTAAATTATTTGAAAGTATAAAAAAAATAGGCTTAAAAAAGAATATTAACAATAATATTGAATTTATGGTTGATAGAAATCATAATTTAGTAAAAATTAATTCAGGAAATCATAGATTTTCTATATCCAGAATTTTAAAATTAAAAAAAATTCCTATTGAAATAAAAGTAATTCATGAAAAGTGTTTAAAAAAAAATCTGGATGACAAGATCAAAATTTCTCAAATTAATAAAATTATAAAAAATATTGAGAGAAAATATAATTAATTATTTCAATCAACTTACTATTCTTAATCCTACATTTTATTGACATTAGCTCGGAAATTTGTGTTTTCTTTCATTAATTTTTCAAATGTTCCTTCTCCTCTAAGCTCTCCTTTTTCTAACAAAAAAATATTATCACACTTTTTTACTGTGCTTAAACGATGAGCGATCATTACAACTGTGATATTATTTTTTAAATTTTGTAAAGCATCCATTACTGCTTGCTCAGTAAGATTATCTAATGCACTTGTAGCTTCATCTAAAATTAATACATTTGGTTTATTGTATAGTGCTCTAGCAATTCCTATCCGCTGGCGCTGGCCCCCTGACAATCTTACGCCTCGTTCTCCTACGGTTGTTTTGTATTTATTTTGCAACTCATTAACCACAAATTCATGTAAATTTGCAATCTTTGCTGCTGTTTTAACAGCCTCTTGATCAATATCATTTGAGTCTTTTGCGCCAAAAGCAATATTTGCCTCTATAGTGTCATCTGATACATATATTTGCTGAGGCACATAACCAATTGATCTTTGCCAAGCTCTAAGGTTATTTTTATTAATCACTTCGCCATCTACCTCTAATGTGCCTTTTTTAGTCTCAAGCAAACCTAGAATGATATCTACTGTTGTAGTTTTTCCGCTCCCAGTCGCACCAACTATACCCACAGTAGAAAATGCGGGTATATTTATTTTAATATTTTTTAGAGCTAATTTAGATGAATTAGGATAATTATAATTTACATGATTTAAATAGATAGATTTTTTTAAAGGTAAAACTTCTTTACTTGTATCGTGAGTAAATGATTTAAGGCTTTTAAGGTCATCATACATTATATCAAGTGCGGGACCAATAAATCGAAGCTCTGTTATATCACTGTAAATTTGCTGTAATGCAGGCAATAAACGATAACCAGCAAAAGCATAAAGTGCTAATAATGGAATTACATCATCTGTTCCCTTTTGCAAAATAAGAATTAAAGCAACTAAAATCATACCACCAAAAGCGATTGCTTCAACTGCAAAACGAGGTAGAACACTTATAACCTTACCAGAAGCATTATGACGAGCGATTACTTTCGCAGCATCTGCAAATCTTTGAACATAAATTTGCTCTAGACCTCCTAGTTTTATTTCTTTAACAGCCCCAAATGCCTCTGTTAAAGCAGTAAAACGCCATTGATTTTTCTTTACACGATCTTCACCAATACGTCTTAGAAAATTTCGAGAAAGTTTATAAATAATCCCAAAAGCAGACCCGATTATTATAAAGACTAAAAATGCAAGCTTAGGATTTACTACAATTATTAAAGCTAATAATCCAAGAGCAATAATACTTTTTGCAATAACATTCAACATTGGTGCGAGCCCACTACTAACAATTATTCCAACCTCTGATAGGATAGATTTACCAAGATCTGCACTATGACGATTTAAAAACCAAGTATATGGTTGATTAAGGTAGCCTTCCATTAATCTCTTAGCAATACTATACTGGCGCATCTGTGCGAATCGTGTTTGCAGATATGTTGTTAGAGCTTTAAATGATAGTGATACTAATAATAAAATAAAAAAAAATATTCCAATAAAAAAAAGAAACTGCTGAGTTGTTTTTACTCCAAAAATACTTGTAGTTATAAAAGCTCTATTTAAATATGAGTTTGTTTCTACAATTTCAGGATTAGTAAGAACATAAATAAATGGCATTATTGAAGCTACTCCTATGATATCTAGTAATGCCATTATTAAAAACATACCAACAAGTATAAATGCTTCTCTTCTTTCTTTGACAGACATAAAGTATAAAATTTTTCTTAAATTTTGCATTAAATATAAAAGTTAGATTTTTTTAATATCATAAAAAGTTTTTTTTAAGTTGAACTTATAGTTTAAAATTTTTTTCACAATTTTTGTTGGAGTATTTTTTTTTAAAAAAGGATTTAATATTTTTTTTGAAATTTTTTTCATTTCTAAATAAGGTTGATTTATTGAATTAAAATCATAGTCTGAATTAATTATATTTTTTGAAGTGATTCTTCCAATAATTTTTAGTATATTTTTCATATTTAAATTTTTTTTATTTAATTAGGAAACTTAATTTTATTAAACTAAAAAAAAATTACCCCAGCATTATTAAATACCTTATAATTATACCCATAAAAGTTTACACACTCAGAAAAAAATTTATCTCTATCAATATCATCATAAACTAATATTTTAGGAAGTGGATTTTTAATAATCATTTCATGAAACCATTTTTTTGCTGAGTAAGTTTTCTCACTATCATAGTAAATTAAATCAAATGCTGTTTCTTTATTAAAAATTATTGGTAAGTTTTCTCTGTCACCATTATGCGCTAAGAACCATTTCTTTCTAAGGCTTTCCGTCACAAGTATACCTACTTGGCTCTTTTCTAGAACCGTAGCCAAATCACTACTATACAACATTTGTCCATTATTTACCTTTAGTGCTTCTAAAATACATCTAGAACTTGATCCAGCTGACACGCCTGTTTCTAATACTTTATTTGCATTAATTAATCTTACCAAAAAATAAAGTAGGGCTTCATTAGCACCTCCTCCTCTTGTGGCTTTACTGTCACCTCCAGAAATTGGTAGTCCTATAATTTTTTTTTTTCTTTCCTTAGAAAAATCTGAGTAGAAATTTAAAGCTTCAATATAAAGTTCTTTATTTTTTGCTTCTGCCCAAATATCAAATAGTTCTTTTTTAGAATCTACCCATAAAGTTCCTGATAGTCTTTTAGGATTAGAAAACAATCTTAGAGTTTTGTATGAACGTTGAAATAGAATTCTACCGAAAAACTTTGTAAAAAAATTAAGATGTATAATTTTTTTAAAATTAATATTTCTGTATCTTTGTTTTTCTAGGTTATGTTTTTTGAAAATGTTTAAAGACATAAAAAACTTATTAATCTTTATTGAAATAAAAATAAACTTAACTCTAATTTGTTTTTATATTTTTAATATAAATATCGAAAATTTTTTTCAGTGCATAAATCAAGCCAATTGAGCTATTAGTACTGGTCAGCTGCACGCATTACTGCGCTTCCACATCCAGCCTATCAACGTG
>MDTG01021265.1_pt1 | contig 11927 bp, 16 predicted proteins | sample 811421 | NCBI WGS metagenome assembly MDTG01 (sample SAMN05326645, study PRJNA326480) | marine metagenome | isolation source: seawater | place: Pacific Ocean: South East | collected 2011 | reverse complement strand
TAAAAAATTTATAACTGAATCTTTAAATTCTGCAAGATGGTTGCTTAAAGCAATCCAACAACGAAACGTTACAACACTAAAAATTAGTTCCGAAATTGTTAATCAACAAAAGGAATTTTTCGAAAAGGGAAAAAAATATCTAAAACCAATGGTTCTTAAAGATGTTGCAAAAAAAATTAATATGCATGAAAGTACTGTGAGTAGAGTAACTTCAGATAAACTTATGCTTACTCCGATTGGTATATTTGAAATGAAAATCTTCTTTAGCGCATCTATTAATAGTACGGTCGAAGGAGAAGCACATTCAGCAGCGTCTGTGAGAGAATCACTTAAAAATTTGATTTCGAATGAACCACTCAATTCTCCATTAAGTGACGAGATGATTGTAACCAAATTACAATGTCAAGGTATTAATCTTGCAAGAAGAACAGTTGCAAAATACAGAGAACTTTTAAATATTCCAGCTTCATCAGTGAGAAGAAGAATGATGAAAATTCAAAATATTAATATTTAATTATAACTTATTTTTTTAAGATTTTTTGAGTCACTATCTAAAAAATGAATTATTGGAAAAGTTTCTGTTTTGACGCTTTTGTCATCTTCAAAATGTGTAATCTTAATCATTGGTGAATCAAAGATTCTTCTATCTGATTTGATAGTATTTAAACATCTGTTTTTCATAATTTATCCTTTATGATAAATCTGCAATTTTCTTGCCAAAACACTACAAGATCTCGAATTCTTTCTTCAACTGAGTCTTGAAATAATCAAGCTTTTTTTGCTGTTTGGTTTGTTTTTTAGTCGGCTTTTGTCTTAGTTTTTTCCAAAAATAGTGAACTTTAGAAAGATATGTCTTTTTACGAGCTGGTATCGATGAATGATATCTTGCAACAGCTTCATTCCAAGTTTTATAAGTGTTATAAAGTTGACGAAGATATTTTGCTGCATACTCAACGTTTTTTTCTGGATCGATTATATCAGAAATATTTATGAATTCATGTAAATGATATTTAGTACTAATTTGCATACATCCAACATCTATATTTTTAGACTTATTAAAATTTGACATTAAGAAATTAAGTGCTTCCTTTTTTGTTTTAAAGTATTTAGCTTGCCCATCAACATTCAATGTCCAAGGCCAAGACACATAATTATTATCTTTTACTGTTCCTGATTCAACTATAGATATAGATGATAAAAGTTTGTTAGGAATCTTAAATTGTTTGCCATATTTTTCCGCAAGGTTTTGACAAACATTTAATTCAGCAGCTTCTATATTTAGAGAGATAGCAAGAAGTATCAAAAAAGATTTAATTTTAAAAGTCTTCATCAGATTTGACTGAGCAAATTTGATGCCACCATCTATTTCTTTATAATTGACCGACTTAGAAGCTCTCTTCCAATGTTTATGAAATTATAGGGATTGACAGACTTTTTGTTGACTTTTATTTCGTAATGTAAATGAGCACCAACAACTCTGCCAGTTGCACCCATTTTTCCAACAATATCACCTTCTTTTACAAAATCTCCTTTTTTTACGAAAAGTTTGTGTAAATGGCCATAAAGTGTTGTAACACCATGTTTATGTACAATCTCCACTACTTTTCCAAAAGAACCATTTCTTCCAGAAAATTTTACATATCCGTCAGCCGAGGCCCTTACCTCTTCTTGCCAGGTACCCGCCATATCTATGCCATGATGCATTTGCCTTTTCTTCGTCCTTGGATGTATTCTATATCCGTAGGGACTAGAAACATAATAATATTGCATAGGAGGTTTTAGTGGTAAATATATAATTGCATTCTTAAGTTCTTCCAAATATTGAAACCTCAAGGATGTACCCTCTATTAAGGCATGTTCATTCATAAAATCTTGATCTTCTTTGATTAAAATTCTTAATTCTTGGGAATTAATGTCATCAGGAACAAGCTCAAGTCTTTTAAAAACATTTAGAAGTTGGATAATTTCATTATCAAGTTTTCTTGTAAAATTTATAATTCTTAGTTTGTTAGTTCTTGGTGCCGTGAAAGGAATTACAGGTAAGGCTTTATATGAAAAATATTTTTTTTCCTGTTGGGTTGGCAGTTCTTTAATAATTTTTTTTTTTTTAATCGAATAAGCTAATTCCATTGGGACTAGCTCAGGACTGGCAAGTTTTGAGAATTGTTCAAAAAAGATTTCATCTGAGAGTTTCAAATTGTTACTTATATCGAAATTAATGGTTGGAATAAGAGCTTTAATATTCAAAAACTTTTTTCTAATTTCTTCTGCAATTTTATTGTCGGTTTTTGGATTTGTATCCTCTGTTAAGGAAACTGTTTGTTTTTCATGCTCTCTAGTATTATTTTCGACTGCTTTTGGATTCTCGATTATATTAATATTTTTTGCAATGTTTTTTAAAGTTTCAATTTCAGATTCGGTAAATTTATTACTGTTAATTTCTGAGTTTTTGTAAATTGCGTAATTAAAAAATGACGATACACCAAAGAAAACAAACTGTGATACTTTAAAGATAAATACAATTGCAACCGTTAACGCAGTTATATAATGTTTGATGTTGAAAACAATTTCAATAGGTCCCTTTTTGGTAAAATATAAAAAACGCCTTTCTTTAAGAAGTGTTCTTAAAATTTCAAAGTTTTTTTCAAAATTGGTAAGTTTTCTTTTAACTACCTCATCTCTTCCAAATTTTGGACTGGATTTGAAATTGTTGTCAAAAAAGTTTTTAAATAAGCTAGACATCAACTTACTTCAAATAAAGAACAACTACTAACATTATGTTCGTTAAAAGCTGCATTAGCATGATTAGAAGCATTAATTTCCATGATATCGGATTACTTACATTTAAGCTAAATTGGGGAAATGCCTGGTTCTGATTTCCAATGTCAATACTTGACTTATTGGTTTTACTGGTATTGTTCTTTTCATAATTTTCATATACCTTCTTTTGGACAGGACTGGATTGTTGTTCATTAGATTCTGTTTTAATATTTTCTTTAACTTGTTGTACGGACTGATTTTTATTAATTTGTTCACTATGCTTCGAATTTTCATCTGACCGGCGAAATTTTGTGTCGACAAAATCATCATTTTTTTGTAATGAATTTTTTAAAGAACTCATGTTTTTTACTTCATTAGTATTTTGTTTATTATTATTATTTTCAGTTTCTAAAACTTTAACTTTTTTTTTTTCCGAAGATATTAGAGACTCTGAAGATGAAGCACCACCATCAGACATTTGATTCCTCATTTTTTCTATTCTATCTCTTATGTCAACAACTTGTTCTGTCATCCTACTATGAATTAATTAATCCTTACAATATGCATTAAATGAGCCAAAAATAAAATAATATATCTTTTTTTTTAATAATTTTTGTGTTAAGCATTATAACTTGAATTAGAACAAAGACAATGTTTTCAAGAGATTCTGAAAAAAAAGATAGAAGTACAGGAGTTTCATCGAGTGTTATTGGTACTGAGATGCAAATAAACGGTAATATCAAATGTCAAGGACATTTAATTCTTAAAGGAAGAGTCAAAGGTAATATTGAATGCGAAAATTTAAGCATTGCATCAGAGGGAAATCTGAAGGGTAATATTAAATCTCATCAATCTATAATAGGCGGTCGTTTTGAGGGTGATGTTTTCTCGGAGACACTTGCTATTGAGTCGTCAGCAACCATTAAAGGAAATTTACATTATAATAATCTGGAAGCTCAGCCTGGTGCGAGTCTTGACGTCCAATTTATAATGGGTCTTGAAAAAGATTCTAAAAGTAAATTGAGTTCAAAAGCATCAAGTAATAAGGGTTTAAAATCAAAGGGATAAAATGGCAGAAAATCAGTCAATAATTGGTAAAGGGGTAATTTTCAAAGGTAAAATCTCAAATGCTTCTACTATTGAAATTAATGGTAGGGTTGAAGCTGATATCAAATCAGAAAAAATTACAGTAGGAAAGTCTGCAACTCTTGAGGGTTCAATTCAATCCGAATTAGTAGTAATTTCAGGAAATTATCAGGGAAAAATAAAGGCTGAATCTGTATGGCTTACTGATAGTTCAGTAATAGCAGGAGAAATAAATTATAAATCTTTACAAATGGATAGAGGTGCTGCTTTAAATTGTAAAATAGTACATAATTGGGACGAAAAGAAGCTCAAAAAAAATAAGGAAATGACTGAGAATGTTGAAACATCTTTATCAAAAACAGAAGACTAGATTGGAGATATGATTTGAGTGATCTTACCTACATAAATAAAGATCTTCTAATGGAAGGTACTCTTGAGGCTAAAAACAGTCAGGTAGTACTAGCAGGTAAATTTAAGGGAAATATTATTGCCAAATCTGTTGTTGTTGAACAATCGAGCGACTTTGACGGGAGTCTCAATGCTGAGCACTTAAAAATAGAAGGCGTGGTGAAGGGCGAAGTTACCGCAGATTTTCTGGAAGTTTCAGGTACTGGTAGTATTGATGGTAAGTTAAAGACTAATTCACTTTCTGTAGATTCTGGAGCAAAAATATCAGGTAATGTCAGCAGAATCACCTCCTAAATCTGCTTCCCTTTGAGTCTTGATACAGTTTTTAAAAAAATCCAAAGTTTTGTCAGTTCCATCGATTTTTTCAAGAGTCATTGAGGAAAATCTTCCAGCAGCAAGTGCGACTGCCCATAAATCTTTTCTCTCAACAGCATAGTTTGTTAGAAATTTTTCGACCTCGTCTCTAATATTGATGTATTTATTCTCTTTTGCTGATTGCACAGAAGGAAATTTGTATATGTTATCTTTCAAATGCATGTAATATATACGACATTAAATAAATTATTTTAAATTATTTATTTATTTAATTATAATTTTTATTTATATAAACTATTAGAGGTATTAAATATGAAAAAAAAAAATACTCCTAATCTACCTGTTAAAGCTAAATCAACAGAGCTTATAACTGTTTCGCAAGAAAAAGTTGAACGTAAAAGTGATCCTCTCGAGATAAATATTACAGAAAAATTACATCATCTAAAGAATAAAGCTGAAGTAAGAAAATATCTCCCTGATATTTTAGGCAGAGTGTTGGCAAGAATTTGGATAGATTCAAAATTCAAAGACGATTTCGCTTCAGAACCTCAAAAGACTCTTGAATTTAACGGTGTTTATTTACCTGAAGATATGTCAATTGAATTTCAAAAACCAAATTCTGACAGACCAAGGATTGTGGTGTACGAACAACGTCCTAATTCAAAATTTAAATTAAGAGTACTTTATTTGCAACTTGTAATGATGGCTGGCAGGTGAAACTTTTATTATTGATATTAATCTTGTTTTTTTCTTTTCAACACACTTATTCTGAGGATATCTCCGACGATGATGAATATTATTCTAAAGGTGTAGAAAGTTATGAAAACGGAAACTTTGACGAATCATTTATAATTTTTTTCAATTTGTCACAAAAAAATAATGCTGATGCAATCTATAATATTTCTAATATGTTTTTTGAAGGAGTTGGAACAACACAAGATTTTCTTGAATCATTAAAATATTCTTGGTTATGCTCTCTTAATGGAAATAAGAGATGTTTAGAAAGAGTAGACACCCTTAAAGATAAACTTAACGAAAAAGAGTTCATTAATGTATCAAAAAAAATAGTGAAGATTTTAGAGAATAAATTTGAAAATAATTTTGATTATATCTCAGCTTTTAAACTAGGGTACTGGTTTGAAAATCTTTCACCGGAAACAAATTTCGAGAAATCATACTTATGGTACTCTGTGTCTGTTAGTGGAGGAATCTACAAGGCAATGAAGCTTAGAGATAGAGTGGCCAAGAAACTAGATAGAGAAGTGATTCATAAAATACAAAAAGAGGCAAATGCAATTCATACAAAAGAAAAATACTTTAGCAGGAAGGGAGAAAAATGATTTTTAAGGTGCATTGGATCATAGATGGTCTGGCTCAAATTGAAGCAGAAAGCAAACAGGAAGCTGAGAAAATTATTCAAGAATCACTCGAGGATTATGTGAAAAAATCAGATAAGTTAATGAATCATTTTATAGCTCAATCTATTCAAGGAACCGCATATCAACCTGGTACAGATGATATCGAAAGAATTGAAAATAAAAAAAATGAAAATTTTTCAAAAAATGATACTTAAAAATCAATTTATTTTTTTCTTATCTTTATTAATTTTTCTTCCTCCAATTGAAAGTAAATCATTGGGTAGAACCTATGCTCCAGAAGAAGGTACATTCGACAGAAGGAAAAGAATTGTCATACAACCAAAATGTAGATTGGTTAAGGAAACAATAGTTCCTGACGATGTTGTTTGTGAATACCAATCTCAAAAAAGGGGCGAAAAAAATAAGGAAATATTTCTTGGGTCTCCTGGAAATGTTTGTCAAAAAGAAATTACTTGTCCTAAAAAATAAATGGTTTCTTCTCACCAACTAAAAAAAAGAACGTGGTCACTTTTAGAGCCAGCAGAAGAAAATGATAAACAAAGTAAAATATTAGATATCTTTTTGGTTTGCCTTATTTCATTGAATGTTTTTTTTGTAATCTTAGAAACAGTAGATATTTTGTATCAAAAGTACGAAACCTTTTTTATTACATTTGAAATATTTTCTATAATCATTTTTTCTTTTGAATATGTTGCTCGTATATGGGCATGTACAGAGGAAAAAAAAACTGGTTCTTTCTTAAAAAAAAGAGTTAAGTATATTTTTAGTTTTCCAGCAATCATTGATGCATTGGCGATCCTGCCGAGTATAATAGCTATTTTTTTTCCATCTGTTGACCTAAGATTTATTAGGGTACTAAGAATCCTTAGGCTTTTGAAATTCTCAAGATATTCAAATTCAATCAATAGTCTTTTATCAGTACTTTGGGACCAAAGACGTTCTTTTGGGGCAGCATTTTTTATTTTATTTATTGTTTTGATTATTTCCTCAAGTGGGATGTATTTAGTAGAAAAAAACGTTCAACCTGATAAATTTGGAAGTATTCCTCAAGCCATGTGGTGGGCCATTGTAACTTTAACTACTGTTGGATATGGTGATACCTTTCCCATCACTTCAGCAGGAAAATTTTTTGGTTCGTTGATTATTATTCTAGGTATCGGAACTGTTGCTCTGCCTTCTGGGATTTTGGCATCTGCTTTTACGGAATTTTCTCGAAGAAATCAACAAAGATATGAGAATAAATTAAAAGTTATGCTGGAAGATGATTTTATTGACAAAAAAGAGAGAGAAGAGTTAGATAAGCTGTCTCAAAAACTGAACCTATCGGAGGACGAAATACTATCGATTGAAGAATATTATAGTAAAAAAAAGGGTGGCGGTTAACCCACTGACCCTATGAAATGGTTTATTCCTGTACTGACTCTTCTTGTACATTCATACAATGCTTCCATTTGTTTAAAGATTGTTCTCTCTTCTTCAGTGTAATTGATATTAGCCTCATTGATATAATCAGAAGACTCACCAAAATCACTTTTAACTGTTTTAACTGCTTGATCAGTTGGAAAAATCTTACGAAGATTGTCTACTGCGCCCGATACATCAAATCTTATAAGTTTAGCAATTATTTCATCTCTTGAAGTACCTGCCTGATCGCTGAATTTTGGTATTCTTACCGATAGCAAAAAAATTTCGTGAAAAATTGCAACTCTTATTCCATGCATTAGTAATAATTCGTCCCTAATCTCCTTTTCTATAACTCTACCCTTACCAACAGCTATCCTCCCACTCAATTTTCTACCCAACACCCAATTTCTTATATCCATATACTCTTGATGAAGTTTTCTATAAATTTTATTAAGTCGCCAATGAACATCAAATTTCTCTAACAAATTCGCAACTTCAACCATATTTTCGCTACGCTTCGAATTAACAGTTCTGGTCGACCATGAAAGCCACATTCCGGGATCAAAACAATCTATGTATGCTTTTAGAACTTCAATGTCGCTGAATGCAAAAGCGTATTTAACAATATCCATTATTTTCCTAAATCTCCTAGATTTATTATAATAATTTTGAAACTTACTCAGGTCTTTTCTTAAAAACTTTCCAACTCCACCAAGAGTATTTGCAAGCATACCTAGTTGCTGAAGAACAGTATTTTGGGGAATTGCTCTTGTCTGACTTGGGTGGAATGATAACGCCTTAAATGAACCGTCTACGTGTCTTTTAACAGATCTTGATCCAGTTGAATGAGTAATATTAGAACCAAAAATATTCAGAAGGGTTGCATAGTTTGGATCATCCATAATCTCAGTATTAAATAGTTTGATGGTATTTACAAATTCAATACCAAAATCTTGAGAATCATATAGCGAGTCATTGTTTTCCTGAGATTTATTTTCCAGACAAAATTCAGCTATCCTTGATACACATGCAAATGAGAGGTCATGGTTCATGAAATATTGATAGCCATCACCTCCCTGAAAACTCATTTCCTGTACAAGATTTATGCCCCAACTACTCAACTTCTTTCTTGTATATTCGCAGCTAACATAATTCAATCTGTCATTGAGAGACATTGGGTGTCCTCCACGTCCTATTGATTCGCCATGTGTATTAAAAATTAGTAATTTTACACCTGGAAGATTATTCTCGGCCAGATTTTTTGCAATTTTTCTTTGCAAATTTTCGATATAAAGTACAGCTGCTGACTGTCCAATGTATCTACCTGCATCCGAGAATCCTGTTTGGATAGAAAGTTTTTTTCTGCAATTTAAATATTTTCTAAAATGAGTGTTTTTCAAAAGAGTACTAATAACATTATGTCCATTCGTTAATCCTCTTTCAGTCTCAAATAATGGTGATATATCAATTTTATCTTCAACATCGAAAATTTTTGAAAAATATAGTGCAGTCATGACGGTTAAAGAATAATCACACTCTGCAATCAAAAATCTTATACTTTGGTTTTCGTCTATATATTTTAGTATCTGCTTAATAACCATGAAGTATCGTCTCGCATTCATATTTTCCTCTAATATACTTCCGAAGTTAATGTTTACTGGGCTAGCATTTTCAATTAGCTTTGATATTGCTGACAAATAAGTTCTTTTATTCGAGGGATCTTCTGGATCTCCACTTAGATCAATTTCTTTTGAGATCGCATTGTTAAGTTGGTTCGCATTTAATCTAATTTGAGTTCGACCTAGTCCAAGACCAAAATTCTCGATTTCTGTTCTAAGGTGTAAAAAATCCTCACAAATATCTTTAGAAGGTTTTGTATTGAGCGAAACGTAGTGTTCAATTACATCATCTAATTTTTCAACTAGAATCTTGTCATTAGTCAAAAGTTTATTCTTATTCTCAAACATGAATTTTGAAATTGATTTAAGGTGATCAAGTTTTTTGAAGAAATCCTTATCTGAGAATACCTGATATATTTTCGTATTATGTTTGATAGCAGAATCAATTTCATTTCTAATTTTTTTGAGAATAGTTACGACATATTTATCATTTTTTTTTTTTTGGAGAAGCGTTATTTTATGCGAATAAATTCTAAGTTGTTCCAATTTAACTTTAATTCTTTTTGAAAAAGAATTATTCCAAAAAATATCCCCTCTTCCGTCTACATCGTATCCAACCCACGTGTGTAAACTCAATATTTTTGGTCTTATCTTATGAAAATCATTGGGATATAATTTTTTAGATACCTCAATAATAATTTTATAAAATCCACTTATTGAGTTTTGTAAATTTTTTAAAGCTTCTATCGATAATTTATGTTCAAAATCAAGTGTGATGTTCTTTTCTGGGCGCTGCTCAGTTTTAAAAATTTCCTTGATAATTTTTTTCAGTTTTGACGCAGAGATTTTATTTCCATTATCATCTGTCAGGGTCGATAATTTTGCTACATCTGTCATCATTTTTGGGGTCATTCCAAAAGTAGGATGGGCTGTCAGGACTATTCCAAAGATGTCTTTGCTTAAAATTTCATTGAACCGCTCAAAGGATTTTAACTTCTTATCCTTTCCAAAGGCTAACTGGTTGATAATCATGGCTAACCTATTTTTATTATTTTTAACTTCAGTTTCTCCAATATATTTTCTCAATCTATCTGCTCTAAATCCGACTGAACCAACAGCTAGTCTTTGTATCAAAGCTTCTAAGGCTGAATAATTTAGCTTATTTTTTTCTAATCTTCTTGAAATATCTAAAGCTAACATTGTTATAGAATTTGAAAAAGGATCTTTTTCTGCACCTGAGCGAATTCTATCTAAATCTTTTTGTAAAGATTTTCTAAGCTGTTGAGTGTCAATATCTTTATCTACAGGAAAGCTACTCCATGTCTCGGGAAGTAGAGGTTTCCTGTAGAGGTCCATTTCAGAATGTGAAAGTTTTCTTATATTAATGCTTGTCATTTATTTGAAAATTTAATATTTACATTTTATATCATAGTTTTTTTTCATATGAAATTTTAATACCAATTTTTTTGGGTTGTGGACAAGGAGAAAATATGGCGTTGCTTAAAGAAAGAGTTATTGATGTTCATCATTGGACAGATAAAACCTTTAGTTTCAAAACAACCAGAAATATGTCATTCAGATTTAAAAATGGAGAATTCGCAATGATAGGTCTTGAAATCGATAGTAGGCCATTGCTTAGGGCTTACTCTGTAGTTAGCCCAAATCACGAAGATCATCTTGAATTCCTCTCGATTAAAGTTCCAAACGGACCACTTACCAGTCGGTTACAGTACATAAAAATACATGACGAAATTCTTGTAAACTCAAAGCCTACAGGTACCCTTGTATGTGATTATTTACTCCCGGGAAGAAATCTTTTTTTATTCTCAACTGGCACTGGCCTTGCACCTTTTATGAGCATAGTTAGAGATCCAGAAACTTATGAAAAATTTGATAAGATAATTCTAACCCATACAGTTAGAACCTCTGATGAACTAGCCTACGAAAAAATGTTAAAAAATCTCAATCAAGATCAGATTTATTCCCAAATTACACAAGACAAATTTATCTATTTTAATACAGTCACACGAGAAAAATGGCCTAGAGAGGGAAGAATTACGGAATGGATTAAAGATGGTAGATTATGGGAAACATTAGAGATAGATAAATTCTGTCCAAAGAATGATAGAGTTATGATTTGTGGGTCTGAAGAAATGACCAATGATCTTAAACATATTTTTCAAGAGTTTGGTAGTCAAGAGGGTTCAACAAAAATTCAGGGTGGTTTTGTGATAGAGAAAGCTTTTGCAGAAAAATAATTTAAATATTAAGTTAATTTACTTTGAATTCAATTTTTGGAGAGTTGATATTCTACGATTATGTCTGTCTTACGGAAACATCCCTTATGAATACGAAAGAGTTCCAAGAGAAAGCTGGTCTCTTAGGAAAAATGAATTCCCCTTTGGTCAACTTCCTGTTATGTTTTTAAAAAAAAAGGTTCATGCACATACTCATTCTCTTGCTAGGTTTTGTGCACATAATTCTGGATTACTTGATTTGGATGAGGCTAAAATTCTTATTATCGATCAGGTTATTGATTGGGCTAATGATATAACTATAAAAATTGCACCATCTATTAGAGCGGAAATAAGAGAAAAAAACCCAGAAAAAGCAAAATCACTAAGACTAAACTTTATTAAAAATGATCTTATAACTTGGTTCTCTTACTTAGAAAAATTATTCATAAACTCCTCAGTCAAAAAAGAATTTTTTACCGATAAATTTTCACTTGCCGATATTACCGCATGGAGAATGATTCAGTGGTTTGTTTCTGGAAAACTTAACTACATCGAGAAAAATTTTATTGAAGATTTTAATGTTCTTAAAGAATTGTATAACAGAGTTTCTAACCTTGAAAAATTCAAATCTTTACCGGAGTTCACAGAAATTTTAAAAAACTAAGGTTTTTGTTCAGAAATATTAAAGTTTTTTTTCATCCAAAAAAGAATAAATAAAC
>MDTG01016392.1_pt1 | contig 11927 bp, 10 predicted proteins | sample 811421 | NCBI WGS metagenome assembly MDTG01 (sample SAMN05326645, study PRJNA326480) | marine metagenome | isolation source: seawater | place: Pacific Ocean: South East | collected 2011 | reverse complement strand
GCCTGCACCTCGCCCGCATTGGACGCGTCGTCGCCGCCGTGGTCGCTCGCCATCCCCTTTGGGCTCGCCCCTCCCCCCGGACCCACGCCCGCCCCCCTCCTCTAGCGGAGCGGGGGCCCCCCACCCCCCGGCGGACGCGACAACGGAAGAAGTTTTTGGGGGTCTGACAATCGACGCATTTGCGCGTTTCTACCTCACGACAACACTCTACGCGTCGCGGCACTCTCAAAGAAGACAAAGAAGACTACCACTCCAAGCAGCGTAGTCACGCGCACGACTCGCGAAGGTTGGTTGGCTTTCACTGAAAACGCCAGCACCTGTACCGAGATACTCAACGTGATCCGCTGTGTGATGCTCAACATCAGTGACAGGAACTCCAGCAGCCCCCTCGACGATTTGGAGAGCGCCAGCGCCGCGTCCACCTGCTTGGCCACCTCGGCCTCGCTCGCCCCCGTGGCCGCCGCATCGGCCTTGGCGGAAGCGCGTATCCGCTTGGCCGCCGCCACCTGCGCCTCCGCCGCCTGCTTGTCGACGAAGCCTTTGATCGAGGTGACGGCTACCACAATCACCAGGAGCATCGCTACGAGCTCGTCGTCGCCCATCTGCGCGTCGCGCGCCGCGAGTATGAACTCGTTGGCCACCGAGAAGGAGATTGAGACGGAGAGGTCGGAACCGAGGCCGGAGAGGGCCGCGGTCGTCGCATCGACCGTTCCTACAGACATGCCGCCGCCGCCGCCGCGACCGCCGCGACCGCCGCAACCGCCGCAACCGCCCGCGTCTCAGGCGACGCTGGTCACGATGCTCGAGGCGGACAACCCGGGGGCGTACGCGTCGTTTCCGCTGAGCTACGCGCAGGTGGAACGCGCCAACAGCCACGCGCGCAAGCTCTTTGACGGGCCAATTTTGACGCGACAAAAGGACGAATATCTGAGCTGTAGAAGTTTCTTTCTCTCCAAACAACGCGGTCGGAGGCGGTCGGCGATGCGCATTCCGTCGAACATCGACGGCGAGTGCACGGGCTCGGTGTTTGGCTGCGCGCTCGGGCACATCGTGCGCTTCTGCACGCACGCCGGCGTCAACCCGACGGTGCTCGTCAAGAAGGTGCACGACACACTGGTACCCATCGCGGCGGCGGTGCTGTCGCAAAACGGCACGGATTCCAACCCGCTGTGCTCGGGACTGGCCGCGCACCGCATCGCGCGCATCCAGCAGCTCAAGATGGGCCAGAACGAGCTTCCCAAGAATGTGGACCGCCGCCAGGCCAATCCGACCATCGTCATCGGGCTGACCGCGTCGATCCTGATCGTCTACACGCTCCTGGCGAGCGACGTGGTGAGCAACCCGCGCGTGTCGCGTGCGTCCGACGTCGCGTGGTTTGTGCAGAGCGACAGCTTGAAGCTGACGCTCGAGTTTGCCGAGGAGATCCTCTGCACGAGCGTGCCGCCCCCGGGGATGGGCGGTGCGGGCGGCGTGTGCCAGTTCGAACGGTACGCCGTCGACGCGGAGTTGCGCGCCATCCAGCGTGCGCGACGCGGCGTGGAGACGGCGACCGCGCTCGCCGCGCAGCACCGCATGCCGCACACGTCGACGTTTGCGATGCAGCTTGCGTTCTACACGCGCGCGGCGTTTCCTCCCAACGAGATGCTCGGCAGAGACATGCAGGAGGCGTTGCTGGAGCGCATGCGCCACCCGCTCTTCTTTACGGCCGAGGCGAGCGTCGAGCGCGTGCTGCTGGCGCACGCCATTCATCCGGGCGTCGTGGTGCCGCTCGCCGAGCTCGGAGGAATCGGTGCGAGGTGCGGGCTGGTGGTCGGGCGCGGGGGCGGGTCGAGCGAGACGGACTCGAGTTCGATTGCCACGGGGTCGTCGAAGCGCGCCCGGAGCGACAGCGACGGCGCGAGCAGTGTCGGCGGGGGTGGAAGCGACTTTGGCGACGACGACGATACCCTCAGACCCTTGGTCGCGATGCGCCTGGCCGACGTGAGCGCACCATAATGAGCGTGTTCTGGTTGAAAAGTGTGTGTAGAAACCCATGTTTTCACGAAACAATCCGCCCCCCGCCGAGGCCGAGGCCGAGTCGAGCTACTCGACGCCGCTGCCGCCCACGTTGCCGGTGGTCAAGGAGACGGTGGACTCGCTCGTGGCGCTGGCTGTGAAGCAGCGAATGTTCATCGGCCATCACGCGGACAGGGTCAAGCTGGAGCTGATGAAGGAGCGCGCCGACCCCGACGTCGCCAAAGGCAGCTGGTACCTCAACGGCTTCGCCTTCTCCGACGAGGACGCCGTCGACTTCGTGCGTCAGTGCCCCGATTCGCTCAGCAACCTCTCGTACGTCTCGTACAAGGACGCGAGCGGCCTGTGGGCGCGCATCACCAGCTGGCTGCGCTTTGGACAGAAGTCCGGTGAGTCGGACGGGCTGAGCGTGGCCGACGACCTGGCGTTCGTCCTCACCGTCGCCGAGACGATCGAAGTGGCCGGGCACATGCTCGCGACGGTCAGCTACGCGATGAGCGAGCAGACGCCCAAGGTCGGCAAGCCGCTCCGTCGCGAGCTGGCCTTCGAGCTGACGACGAGCGCGCACCGCGGTCGCACCCACTCCATGTACCTCATGGTGAGTGTGACGCACGCCGCGCAACGCGTGGGCGCCGGCCGCAGCGCCAACACGCTCAAGCTGGACACGGCGCTCTACATCTACAAGCCGCTCATGCTCGGCGGCCTCTCCGGCGTCGCGGTCAACGTGTCGGGCACCAAGGTCGACGACCTTCCGACCGCCGACGTCGATCAGTTCGAGCTGCGCTCGATCTTGGCCAAGAAGGGCACCTTCGTGGCGTCGGCCGTGTCGGACTTTGTGCTGGATCCGTCGCTCGACGTCTCATCGGACCGCGCGGCAACGGTGACGTCCGCGGCGTGCGACAAGCTGACGAGCGCGGCCAACGCGGCGCTCGTCAGCTTCTTCGACGACGAATCGTCGGCGCTCGAGGCCGGTCGGGAGGCGCGGCGGCGCGAGCGGGCGCTTCGAGAGGCGGAGGAGCGCGAGGAGCAGCGGCTCGCGCGGCTGCGCGCCATCGAGGAGGAGCGCTTCCAACGCGAGATGGAACCGCGGCCGATGCGCATGCCCGAGGAAGCGACGTCGAGATGGGGAGCGCCGCCACCGTTGCGGGGCCCGCCGCCGCCGCCGCGCTCCCAGAGCGTTCGTGGCGCCACGGAGCGGCGTCCGCTAAGGCGAGGGGGTCAAACGTACTATTAGTAGATTTGGCGGTCGCGTGTGGGTTGGTGTGTGTGTCGTTTTGAAAGAATGGACGGCGACGACTGCGCCTCCGTGCGGTCCGAAGGGTCGGTGGCGCGGTACTCGGACGCGAGCGTGTCCGGTGGAGAGCAGACCACAAAGCTCGTGCTGCAAATCTACCGAGCGCTGGCGCACGACGGTCCGATCTCGACGCGCGAGCACCTGACCGCCGCGACGCTCCTCTCCGAGCTGCAAGCGAGCTTCCGGCCAGGCGTGGCGGTCGAGCAGGCGACGCAGATCCGACTTGTGTGCGTGATCACCGCGCTGCTGCGCCGCATCGTGCGGCTGCGAGCTCAGCGCGAGCTCGCGGTACGCGGCGGTAACGAAACGAGTTTTGACGAGAGTCCGGACGACTACGTCGGCACGATGACACTGACCTTCGTCGCCGTGACTATCGCGGACGTCACCGCTCGCGGGGGCGTCGCCGTAGACGCCGAGGCGGCGGCGGCCGATTTGGAGCGTGCGATGCAGCGTCCTCTGTGGTCGGAGCTCTCCAAGGTGAGCGGCAAACGACGCGCCGAGGTCGGCGAGGAGGTCGACGAGCTTGAACGGCAGCGGCTGATCGTTGAGGAGGTGATAGAACGCAAGTTCTTGGTGGCCGAGGACTCGTCGCAGTGGGAGACGGTGCTCAATCAGCCCGGAACCGCGGCGGGCGCTGCGATGCGCGTGGCGGGCGGGCTGCTGGCGAGCGCGACCGAGTCCGACCTGCCGCGGCTGCAGGAGCTGGCCTTCGTCTTTGCGCGCGCCACGATCGCGCAGATGCAGCAGCAGATGCTGCGCTCGACCAACGATCGCGACTTCCTCACGCTGAGTGCCAGCCGCTTCCTGGTCGACGCCACCGTGGCCTCGGCGTCGACGGACGACGACGAGGTGCTCGCGACGATCGTGGCGGCGGGGGAGAGCGAAGCGGGGCAGGCGTGCCTGCGCGACCTCGTGGCCTCGTTCCTGCTGCCGCGCAGCGTCGTGGGTGTGCGGCGGACGCTGCTGCTGTCGCGAGAGACGTCGGAACGCGTCGCCATCGACTACCCGTGGATCTCCGCGGCGGCGCACGAGACCGCGATGCTCGGGTGCGAGAGCGTGTGGCGCTCGAGCACGAGCGAGCTCAAGAAGGCGTGCGCGTTGTTGGCGGGCTTGGCGATGCTCACGACGTCGGGCTCGGGCGACGACAAGATCCGCAAGGCGACGGCCTACGACGGCCTCGTGCAATTGCCCTTTTTGGAATGCCCGCCGCCCGAAACGTCGCGGTCGGCGGCGCCGCCTCCCAAGCTGCTGGCGCTCGTTCCGTCCACACGCTCGTGGGTGGTCTACCGCGTGTCGAGGAGCGGGAAGCCCGACGTCGAACTTTCCAAACGCGGGCTTGATGGGCTTTGTAACGCGTTGCTCGTACGAAAAATCGTCCATTGAAAGGTTTTTAGGTCAACCCCGCCCTCCCCATCAGGTCGCTTGCAGCAAATTCACTCAAATGAAATCATGGGGGAAGGGAGCATGAAGACCTGTGGGTCTGTGGGTTTGAGCCCCACACAGCGACCTGTTTTTTTCAAACGTTTTGAGAGAGCATCTGCAACCCAGCCGCCGCGGCGGCCGCGGGCGCGTCCGACGCCATGCTTTCGAGCGAGGTGCTCGACGCCGTACGCGTGCGCTTGAAGGGCGACGGCGAGGCCGTGCGGTCCGCGCTCGCAACGGATTCGGCCAGGCGCTTGTTGCCTACATGCAGGAACACGTCGCGGAGGCTGAAGAAGGGGAGGCGCGAAACCTCGTCCAAGGACACCTGACGCACGAGCATCGGGCACAAGCGGGCGTCGCGCTCGATCGCGTCGTCGATCGTGTTCTCGAGTGCCCAGCGACGCATGCTCATCGCGCTCGTTTCGTTCCAACCTCGCATCCGCCGCGGGGTGGGGGGGGGTGGTGACTCGCTCCCGTACCCCCAGCTCCCTCTCACATCCTGGGGGAGACGATCTCTGAACGAAGTTTCCAGGAAGGTTAGTGTGCCGACCACTTAGGGTCTTCTGCCCCAAGCCTCGTTTTCGGTTCCAACCCGTCACCACACCGATAGGTGATCAGAGAAGGAACGTACCGCGACATGTCCTCGCAATCCTCCGGCGCCGATTTGCACCGCGACGCGCACGAGGACGACGATTGGGAGTTTCCCACAATCTACCACGAGCGCGCGTTTGCGGTGCACGCCGTCTCCGAAGCCATCGTGGCCATCGACATGGAGGAGCACGCAGGCGACGTGAGCTCGTGGCTCGAGATGGTCGAGCAGAAGATCCTCCACTCGGCCTGTGCTAAGCGCCTCGACCTGAAGGCGCTCTTCGACACGCTCATGTCCACGCTCAAGTTCTACCACACGAACGGCGGAAGCTCCCGCTGGTCGCCACGGGTTTGGGATTTGTTGAAGAATGTGCATTCCGTTCACGTCCAACGCCTCGACTCGAGCGCATGCAAGGAGGAGGTGCGGTGCAACTCCAGGTACCACTGCCACTTGTGCGGCACGCACGAGAAGAATTGCACGCACGTAGTCCACCTGGCGACGGGCAAGACGGCACACGGCGACCCCGCGTACCACTCCGACAACTTCCTGACGACCGACATGGACAAGCTCCTGGATTCGTGGCAGGACTTCATCAAGTTCTACACGGACTTGATCGCGTCCAAGGACACGCCTCGTGACGACCGATGCTTTGCACCGGCGTACGCCGGCATCGTCGTTCCGGGACAGACATGCCTCCGCCACCTGCTCCTTTCCATCAAATCTCAGAATTTGGTAATGGAAACAATCTATCAAATTCACACCGATCTCACGAACGGCATGTACGATATCAACATCCTGCCCGCATCACGCTTCGGCCCTGGCGACGTGGCTCAGACGGCCGAGCTCCTCGAGATGCTCCACAGCGCGCAGGCCAAGGGACCCGTTCCCTCTCTGCCCGAAGACCTCGGCTTCTGGGAGACGGTGCTCGCACGCTTCGCACGGACGAGCGGCGGCGTGCTCGATGGCATCGGCAAGGAGGACCCGCGCTTTTTGCGCGTCGCCTACGAGCGCATGACGCAGCAGTGCACGTCGCCGGTGCGCCCACGGCCGCCGCCTCCCCCACCGCACCACATCGACGCGGCCGACGACACATCCGACCCCGAATCGTCCGACCCCGAATCGGACGACGTCGAAGACGACGAGGAGGTCGAGGTCGACGAGGTCGACGAGGTCGACAAGGTCGACGAGGAAGAAGACGCTGTCGTTTCTCCGCGAGGCACCAAGCGCACCTTTGTGGTGCTCACGGACGAGGAGGACGCGGCGCCCGCTACGGCTCCCGTGCGAAGGCCTTTTACGCGCGCTTCGACCAAACTCCCCGCGCCGGCCCCCGCGCCGGCCGCCTCGACCCGCACACCGGCCCCCGCCCCGGCCCCCGCGCCGGCGCGCACACCGCCGCCACGCACGGGCGACACGGCGCGCCACCAAACGCGCCTCATCGACGCGGCGGCCTCCGAGACTGTGTCGTCCTCGATGGCGCGCGGCCTGCGGGTCCATCCGGACAATCCGCTCCACTCGCGCCGAGAGACGCTCTCGGACCTCATCCGCATCTCCAATGACATCGAGGACATGAACCAGAAGGGGTGGTGCCTGCACACGGCGTACGTGATTGCCAAGGGCATCGCACTGAGGGAGGCCGGCACGGCGCCCGACCCAACCGGCGATTTTTCCAAGGAGATGCGCCGTGCGATGCGGTGCGCCACCGCGCTCGCGGCGCAGCTGGCCAAGTCGTCCGCACCGCTCCAGCACACGGCCATCGTGTCGGCGGCGGTCATCACGCTCGCCGAGCTCGGCGGAGCGGCGTGAGGGATAGGGGGGAAGGAGCGGGAAGGGGCGGGAAGGCAAGGGGGTGAAGACGTCGATTTGGCGTGTCGTCGTCCGTAAGCGATGCGGAGGGACGTGGGAGGGGAGGTGGGTCGCGGCGCGTGCGTCGAATGTCGCTGCCGTCGCTCGCGCTGCTCTCCCTCGACACGCTCTCGACGGGAGTCGACAAGAGAGGCAGAGAGGAGGAGGAGGCGGAGGAGGAGTCTCAGGCCAAGCTGAGAAAAACATGTCGGGGCGAGTTTCGAGGATCACGAGAGGATACAAAGTTTAATTGTTTGTACGACATCTACGGTCCGGTGCCCGAGGGTGTGGCACGCGACAAATGGATTGCTCAGATCGTGGACCACGTGGATCGGCTCTGCAAGGGGGACATCGGTGAAACCTACGCGAGAGTGAACCTGGGGTACACAGAAACGGTCGACAAACGTTGGGTGCCACGCCCTGGCCTCGAACGCGTGCCTATGGGCGAAAGGTTCAAGCCGTTCCTTTGGGTGTTGGTCGATCAAGAGTCGACGGAGATCGTTTACGCCTTCTGCTACGCGACGCTCAGGCCACACGACGACGAAGGCGTCACGATCTACGAAGTCCAACTCGTGTGCTCGGAGCGGATGTTCGGCATGGCGCTGTTCGAAGAGGCGATGAAATACGCGAAGCAGGTCATGAATACGGATACGAGCGGCAACGACTTTGTGGTCGAGGTGTACGCCATCTCGGAAGGGCTCGAGGAGAGCTACAACAAACGGGCGCGCGCCATCTTCGGGATGGAGATGGAGGTCAGCTTGGAGACGGGAAGCTTACATCCTCCAGACGAAGAGACCGCCGACGACACGGAGCGGTACATGCGATTGGTGCTGCGAGGCGACAAGCCTGCGTTCCCCGAACCCGCAGAGATGAGCACGGAGCCGGAGGTACCGTCGCCGGAGATACCGTCGCCAGACATTTGATGTGCGGGTGCGGGTGGGTCCCAGGCGGTGCCCGCGGGTGGGTCCCAGGAAGTACCCGCGGCGGATCCGAGTGTGGAACGAATTCGTGGGGTGGATGGCGGGCTCCAAGTACTACTACCGAACCATCTTTCCGGCGGAGGCCGTGTGGACGCTGTTCGCGCAGCGCGCCGACGCGGCGAACCGCGAATTTGCTTGTGAGGTAGAGATTGGTGAGGGTGCCGTCGTGTGGAAGCGGTACGAATCGTGCAAGAGTCCCGAGGAGCTGCGACGCGTCGTGACGGGGTCGGCCTTTAAGGCTCTGCACATCGGCCCGTCCTTCAGCGAGGCGGCGCATCGCGCGCGCGTTCCCGGCGTCGTTCCCATGGGCAAGGAGCTGGTCTTCGACCTCGACCTCCAGGACGTCGCGTGGTTTGGAGTGGACAAGGACGACCAGCAGGCCAACGACCGGTTCGTGCGAGCCACCTTTGCGTCGTGCCACGTGCTCATCGAGATCCTCAAGGAAATCATGGACTTTGAGCACTTTCTGCCCGTCTACTCGGGCCGGCGCGGCGTCCACCTCTGGGTGCTCGACGAGCGTGCCTTCGGCTGGGCCGACGAGGTGCGCGCCGCGCTGTGCGCCTTCGTCGCCGCCGAGCCCTCCAAGGACGACCCCAAGGTGATCAGCACGCACCACATGCGCAAGAATCCGAGCTTCGGGAGCATGACGCAAGAAGCGCTTTGCCGCGCCGAGGACGTGCTGATCGCACCCTTTCAAGAGGGCGGCGTGGGCCTCTTGGACCGGAAGCGCGACGTCACGGCCTTTTTGGACAAGGTCTTCGATCCCGAAGTCGACGAGAAGTTCGAGCACGCGAGGACCGAGACGAGGGCGCTGGCCATGCTGGCGTCCTCCGGCAAGACGGGTTGGGACGCGTTTGGAAGCATCGAGAACGCGCTCAAGAACAACAAGTTTTGGCACAACAGACTGCGCGACGTCGTCTTCAGCCTGACGTGGCCCGCATTGGACGTGGGCGCCTCCGCCAAGCAGAATCACTGCACGAAATCGATGTTTTCTTTGCACGCCAAGACGGGCCGCGTGGCGGTCCCTGTTCCGGTCCACCGCCTGCTGTCGAGCGCCGAGGAAACCATGCCGCCGATCGTGACGCTCGACGAGCTGAAGGACGACGCGCACTCGCACTCGCGAGCGCTCTTCGACCGCGGCCTCTCGGCGTTGGAGGTTGCGACGCGTGCGATGGGCAACACCCACATCCGCTCGATGGACATCGAAGATCTGTGCGGATCCAAGCGCTCGCGCGAACTCTGAACGGATTTGGCGGGTTGCCGCGTCTTCCAAAGCGAGAGTGGAGGGTGGGGTGCATGGACCCACCCGATTTTGAGGAGTTTGACGATCTAACCGAGGACGAACCCTCCCCCAAGAAGAAGAGCAAGCAACTCCAGGCGTTCGAGGCGGCGAAAGCGCGCAAGAAGCTCCGAAGCCTCGAGGAGCAGCGCAAGGCCGCCGAGGCGGAGGTGGCGCGGCTCAAGGCGGAAGAGCGCGACCAAATGCGGTGGGCGCGGGAGCGAGCGGAGCTGCTCGACCAAGTGAAACGTGTCGACTTCCGCGACATCGATCGGGTCAACCGCGTGCTGATGCGCGCGTTGGTGAAGGCGCTAAAAGCGAAGGACCGTGAGTTGGTGCGCATGCTGAAAGCGCGCGACAGAAAGATGCGTCAGCAACGCAATTACCCCCAAGATTAGTTGTTGTTAACAAAAAAACTTGCAAAACATGGCGTCTTCCAATCAACTGACACGAATTCAGATCGATTGCAACGGCGCGCCCACGGGCGCCACACAAGCGACGTCCATCTTCGCCGGCCTCCCCATCGGCGCCAGCAACGGCCGCGTGCTAGCCGCGCGCCGCGAGGTGGCTACGGGCGCGGAGCGTCAGGGGTTGCTGACCGCCGACGACATGCAAAACGACACGCAAACCTGCATGGGGAAGACGCACCGGTGGGCGCCGTGCCTCATGTACGTCACCTGCGTCATCACGATGGCCACATTGATCGTATTCGTCGTGCTCTTCTACGTCCAAGTCTCGTCGGCGGTGGGCTCGATCGACAATGCCGTGTCGCTCAAATCGAGGACGGTGGCCATGATTCGCAATGCCGACACCATCCTCAACCGCTCGGCGGAGATTTCCACGCTCGTCGAGCACCTCGGCGGGCTCTCGCTCAACGCCGCGATGTTCTCCCAACCATACCTCACCCGCGTGCTGAACAGCACGACGAATGCCGTCGACGACTTCCATCGGTTGGTCGAACGTCCCGTAATCTCGTTGAATGGGTAGTTTTTAATGTTGTTTCTTTCATCAAACAGTTGCTCCCCTTCCGCGCGCCGCGCGGCGGTTGGCGCGGATGCGCTTCTCGATCGAGCTCGCGATCGTCTGGCCGCGACCTCGTGCCGGCTTGGCGTGCGTGAGGCGCAGGAGCTCGCCGTTGTTGCGCTTGCCCGTCTCGGCGCCAAAGACCGGCGTGGCCTTCTCGGAGATGTGCGCCAGGATCACGCGCGTCGCCATCGTCCGGTGTGCGATCTCGACCCAAGGACGAAAATGCGACGCGCAGTAGGCCACCGTGCGCAGCGCCGGGGGCAGCCGCGCGTTCTTGCCGGAGGCGTCGAGGGGCGATCGCACGATGCGGAAGCGCGATGTGCCCGAGGTCGGCGGCGGTTTGCCGCAGAAACGGCACGGCAACGTCGAGTCGCGCGGGATGACGAACGACGGATTCGTCACCGCCAATCGCTTCTCGTGCAGCGTCGCGGCGGCGGCCGCCGCCGTGCTCGCGGCCGTGCGCCCCCCGCGTGCGGACGACGAGCCCGAGTTGTTGTGGTGCGTCGTGGGCGGCGCGCCGAGCATCGTCGGATCGCACCGGTTGCAGCACAGCTCGGACTTGTAGCGCATCGAGTAGTCCACTTGCATGACGCTCGCGCAGCACGCGCAGATGGCGTACCACTTGTTTTGGATGCGGATGCAGTTGCCAATCAGCGGCAGCTTGAGCATGCGATTGTCGCCGCAGGCGGTCGCACGCTCGCTCTGCTCGGCGCACGCCTTGACGTCGCGTCGGAGCCGCGCGGCGTGGCTCACGTCGCCATTGTCGCTCAGCGCCTTGTTCACCGAGGCGTCCGTGACCTCGCACCGGTCGATGCGGCTCTCCCTGGCCTCCTCCTCCTTTTGCAACGCCGTGCGGAGCGCGGCGGACGACCGACGCGCGCACCGAATGTCGCACTCGCAGCCCAGCGCGCCCACGCGGAACATCGTCTGCGAGACACCGATCTCGTTGTGGGGGACGTTGGCCGACGTGGCGTCGACGCACGCGTTGGGCACGCGGCCGCACTCGAGGCACCAGTACAAATACTTGGCGTGGTGCGGCAGGTCGGTTTCGACGTCCTCGGAGGCGTGCATGTTGAAGCGCAGGCGCAGCGCACGCAGCTGGCGCTCGCGCGTCGTCTTTCCTAAGTTGTAGCACAGGAGCTTCTCCTTGAGCGCGGCAATCTTGGCGTAGGTGATGAAGAGCGCTCCGTGCAGCGGCGTGAGCAGCGTCGAGACGGCCGCGACGGCGCTCTCGAGGTTGGAGGCCGTCGTGAGCTGCGCGACCGTCGGTTCGTCGACGCCGATGGCGCGTGCGAGCGCAACGACGCTCTTGAAGCTCGAGAGCGGGTCTCTCGCGACGGCGCGCTGGCACTTGAGCACCAGGTCGTCGGGAAGCATGCTGGTGACGAGGTGCGCCGGTGAGGTCGAGTGGATGTGCCGTTGCTGGCACGGATCGAGGCGCGACGCACGCACGCCCATGCCGTGCGCATGCAACCACAGCGG
>MDTG01259939.1_pt1 | contig 11928 bp, 11 predicted proteins | sample 811421 | NCBI WGS metagenome assembly MDTG01 (sample SAMN05326645, study PRJNA326480) | marine metagenome | isolation source: seawater | place: Pacific Ocean: South East | collected 2011 | reverse complement strand
TTGCTCAAAATATTTTTTTTTGTAAGATTTATTATATTATTATTTATCAAATTTATTTTAATCATGATAACCAACTGATTATCTTTTATTTCATATTTAATTAAATCAAAATTATTTATATTTTTTTTTAAAATTTCAATTAAATTGTCAGTCTCAAAATCTTTAATTTCATCAATTTCTATAATTAAATTAAAATCATTATTATTAATTTTTTTGAAATTTCGATAAAAAATAAAAATTATAATTAATATAAATAAAAAAATAGTTGATGTAATTGTGATCTGCCCAGACCCAAAACCAAGACCTAATGCAATTGAAATAAATAGATAAACTAGTTCCTCAGGTTCTTTTATTGGTGTTCTGAATCTTACTATTGAGAGAGCTCCTACAAGACCTAAGGAAAGTGCAAGTGAAGATTTAACAACTAGTATAACAAGAAATGTAGTTGCAGAAAGTAAAGGAATAATATTTGAAATTTGTGATTTATCTGTTAATGAAGATGAAGAAATTTCATAAGTCTTTTTTAAAGCAAATGCACATATAATGCATATTATAAAAGAAAATATTGTAAACAAGTAATCTGTTTCTTGAATCTTATTTAGCTCAATTAATTCATTCATAAATAATTATATATTATATTAGATAATATCTAATTTAAATACTTATTGAATCAATTAGTTCAATATATTTTATATTATTATTAATTGTAAATTTAGAGGGCTTATTTTCAAGATTTAACTTAATTTGATTATATTTATCATCGTTGGATACTAAGTATTTAATTGCATTGTATAAATTTTTTGAAACTAGATTTTTGTAAATAATACCATAGTCAACTAGGATAAAATCACTATAATTAATATGATCTTGTATATTTTTTTCTAATATTTCAAAAGCAGCTGGTATATCTGAGCTAATAATTGGTAAGTTATATGATAATGCTTCAATGAAAACATTAGGAATTCCCTCTAATATTGATGCAGATATTAAACAAAAAGATTTGCTATAAATTTCTTCTAAATTTTCATAATTTTTTTTAATTTTAACAAAATCTTTTAAATTATTTTTCTTAATATAATTATTTAAATTGCTGTATTCATCCCCTTCGCCAATTATCTCGAGTGTTAGATTATTATTTTTTATAAATCCTGATCTATTTAAATCATTAAATGTTTTTAAAATTGAAATTTGATTCTTTCTTTTTGTCAATGTTCCTATAGTAACAAATTTTTTATTAATAAAATTTTTATTTTTATTGATATGTCTATTACTATCAATTAACGGATTATATATTAACGTGGATTTTTTCTTTATTTCTTTTGTAACATAATTTTTTAAATCATTTGAAATTACAATGATTTCATGTGCAAATCTATAAATTATTTTTTGAAAATATTTATGTATTTTATATTTTAAATAACCAATAATATTTTTTTGGTTATAAAAGTAGAATTTGGGATAAGTGTGTAAAACTATTATTGACTTATGTTTTGAAAATAAAAAAGTAGAAATTATATTAAGATAATTTGAAAAATCATGGTGGCTAATTACAATATTATAAGTTTTTAATTTATTAAAAAATTTATTTATTTTAAAAATTAAAAGGAAAAAATTTATTTTTCTTTTCTTTAAAGCAAAAAAAATTTTAAACTTACTGTAATCATAGCTTTTATACTGTATAATATTATTCAATAAATAAAGATCTGTAACATATTGATTGTCGTTTAAAAATGATATTGAATTTAGAATAATTTTTTCAATACCTCCTTTTTTGAGATCATTACTCAAAATTAATATTTTTGGTTTTTTAGCCATTCTTTTTCAAATAAATATATAGTATTTTTGACATCGTAATTTTCAAATACAATTTTTTGTAAATCATCCTCTTTTTTCTTTATCCATAATTTATCAGAATATTTTTTATAAATTTTAATTATTGATAAATAAATATGATTTGTGCTTGGTGTTTTTATAATTAAATCTAAATCCCTAAGTATGTTAAGATTTTCACCAACATTTGTAGCAATTACAATTTTCTTTCTCACCATTGATTCTAAAAGGCTAATTGGGAAAGCTTCACCAATACTTGGTAATATATTTAAATCAATTTTTGAATAAAAATCATCAAGATTTTTAACATACCCTAAAAGACTTATTTTGTTATCTAAATTTAACGTATTAATTATATTGACTAAATCTTTATTATTATAATCAATATCTGGACCTGCTAAAATTAATTTGAAATTATTTTTTTTTTCTTCATTTATTATTTTATTAAATGCAAATATTAGTTTTTTATGATTTTTTTGAGGATCCCATCTACCAATACAGCCAATTACAAAATCATTATTGATGTCATAGTTTTTTTGAAAAATTTTTTTTTTCTTATTTATATTAATGCCCAAATCTATGTTTTTAAAAATATTTGATTTATATCCAAATCTTATATGTAAATTAGATGCGTTTGAAGAACATGAAAAAATTTTTTTAGGTACAAAATAAGATAATAAGGAACAAACTTTTGCAATTATTCTGGTATTTAATTTTATAACTGACTTATCTAAGCTATAATTTACTAAGCACCAATTTATTGGCGTTTTTGTCAATAAAGATGCGATAGAACCCAAAAAATCAGAATGATACATCCATGATTGAATTTTATCAGGTTTTTCTAATTTAATAATTTTTAAGAGTTTTATAAATCTTGATATTAAATTTATTTTATTTTGATTTATATTCAAATGATAGCATTTAATATTTTTTTCTTGTAGTAATTTTCCATATATAGAAAGATCTCTTAATGATACAACAATATGATTAAGCTTAGTTGATTGTTTATTAATTACTATATTGAATAATATTTCTTGTGCACCACCATGAGAAAGGCTAGTAATAATATGCAAAATTTTCATTTATAAGCAAATTTTATTTAAACCCATTTTTATATCAATATTTGGCTTCCATTTAAACTTATTGCATACTTTTGTTATATTAGCTTTAGTATAAATAATTTGATTTTTTTCAACCTTAGTACAATTTCTAATTTCAGATGAAGAATTAATATTTTTTTTTAATAAATTTGTTATTTTAAATAAATTAGAAGCTTTACCATATCCAACATTGTATATTTCTAATCCTTTAATTTGTTTATATTTTTTTATTATCTTTAAAATTAAATTATTTAAATCATCTACATGCAAATAATCTCTATATATAGTTTTGTTAATAAATATTTTTTTATTTTTTTTTAACTGAAAGATTATTGAAGCTATGAATGATTTTGTATTTTGAAATTTACCATAAATATTAAATAATCGTAAAATAACTATATTTATTTTATAATTTTTTGCATAAAAATTACACCATTCTTCTGAATTTTTTTTAGATAAAGCATACGGATTATTGCAAGTTATTGGGTCAGTCTCTTTTGATTTAATATATTTATCACCAAAATAAAGATATGAGCTAAAAAAAATTAATTTGACTTTATGTTTTTTGCAATAGTCCAAAACCTTAATTGTGCCAATTACATTATTATCAATGTATTCAGCTGTATTCGACCAGCTATCTTTTATATTAGATTTAGATGCTAAATGAATAATTAGGTCAACTTTTGGCAAATTATCCCAATATAATTTAGAAATAATATTATTTTTTTTAGTAATTATTGTAATTTTTTTTTTTGATATATTTTTTTCTAAAAAATTAACTAAATTAGAACCAATAAATCCATTTGATCCAGTAATAAGTATTCTCATAAGATTTGTTTCTTAATTTTATTAAACTCTTTATTTGCTCTCTCATAATCATCTGGGCGACCTATATCTAACCAATATCCTTTATGTATTTCGGTATTAATATTTTTTCTTTTTTTTATAAGATCTAATACCAAATTATCAAATCCATAGAATTTATTATGAGGAATATAATTTAACAATTTTTTATTCAAAAAGTATATACCCATACTTACCATATAGTTATTTGTTGGTTTTTCTAAAAAGTTGCTAACAATATTATTTTTATTAGTTTTAATAACTCCAAAATCTACATATTGTGATCTTTGAAATGTATTAATTGTAAATAAATTTTTATTTAAAATATGTTTATTAAATATTTTACTATAATTTAAATCAGTTAGAATATCTCCATTCATAAGTAAAAAGTTATCTGGTAAATTTTTAATTAGAGTAAGCGGTCCAATTGTTCCTAACGGTTTTTTTTCAAAAGTAAAATCTATCTTAATATTTAATTGTAATTTTTTAAAATATTCTTCAATTATATGAGATTGATAACCTAAGCATATAGTTATATGGTTAAATTTATGTTTTATCAATTGATCTATTAAAATTTTAATAATAGGGATATTCTTTATTGGAACCATTGGCTTAGGAAGTCTAATTGTAAATGGCATTAATCTTTTTCCAAATCCACCCGCTAATATAACTGCTCTATTTGTTGTTTTCATGCTATAAGATTATATATTTTTATTTTGTATAATTTTCTATTAATAAACTATTTTCTTTATTTTCTTTAAACCATTTAATAGTTTTAATTAGACCTCTTTCAAAGCCTTTCTTACCTGTATATTTTGGTTTCCATTTTAAGATTTTTAATGCTTTTTTATTATTAGATAAAAGTTTATTTACTTCACTATTAATAGGTCTTTTTCTGATTACCTCTTCTTGGATTTTAAAATCATAATGCATAATTTTTGAAATTAATCTGATTGTTTCTAATATGCTAAAATCTTTTGAAATACCTAAGTTAAATTGTTCACCATAGATATTTTTTAATTTTAAGGCACACAAGTAAGCTTCTACTGTATCATCTACAAAGGTAAAATCTCTTTTAGGGAATACTGATCCTATTTTTAACTTATCATTTTTTTTGATTATTTGATTTATAATTGTAGGTATTACAGCTCTGTTAGATTGTCTCGGCCCATAAGTATTAAAAGGTCTCAAAATAATAACCTTTGCGTTGAAAGAATTGAAGTATGAAATACATGCTTGATCTGCAGCAATTTTTGAAGCAGCATAAGGTGATTGAGCTTGAAGAGGATGGTTTTCATCCATAGGAGTATATATAGCGCTTCCAAATACTTCACTAGTCGATGTATGAATCAAAATTTTCTTTTTATCAGACTTAATTATTTCTAGTAAATTAAGAACTCCATCCAAATTAGTTTTAAAGTTACTAATTGGAGCGTCATAAGAATAAGGTATTGAAATTAAAGCAGCTAAATTTATAATATGACTGCAGTCTTTTGAAATATTTTCAATTAATTTATAATCATTTATATCGCCAGGAACAATAGTTAAGTATTTGTTGTTTTTTAATTGAATACTTTCTAGCCATCCACAGCTATTAGTGAAGTTATATTTTATCAAAGCCTTTACATGGAATTTATTGTCGATTAATCTTTCAACTAAATGAGAGCCGATAAATCCTTCTGCTCCAGTAACCAGAATTTTCACTTTTATTTATAATTTATTATTTATCAAATCAATATACATATTTGATATATTATCAACTGAAAAAAAACCTGCTCTTTTTTTTAAATCAATTTTATTATATTTTTTATCTAGAGCTTTTTTCAATGCGTTTGTAATAGATTCAATATCTCCAACTTTTGCCAATTCACCATATTTATTATCTGAAATAATCTCAGAAGGACCACAATAACAATCTGTAGAAACAACAGGCACACCAAGCATAAGTGATTCAACTATTACAACTCCAAAAGCTTCGTAATTAGAAGTAATTAAAAATAAATCAGAGTTTGATATGTATTTATATGGATTTTTTTTAAATCCTAAAAAAAATATATTATTTTGAAGTTTTAATTTTTTTACTAATTTTTTTAATTTTAATTCTAAAGTGCCTTTACCTAAAATTAAGTATTTAATTTTATAATTTTCATCAATTAGATTTTTAATTGATAAAATAGCAGTTTTAAAATCTTTTTGTTTTTCAAGTCTAGCTACAGAAATAATTATTTTTGTTTCACTGTCATTTTTGTTATTAATAAATATATTATCAATTTTATTATTAGCTAGTTTAACATATTTATTATCAACAACTGGACAATAAAACGTTTTAATCTTATTTTTAGAAATAAATAAATACTTTTCTAAATCATAATTAAGTTGTTGACATGAAGAAATAACATAGTCGCTTTGTTTGTATGAAATAATGGCAAATATATAAACAATTAAATTAAACCATTTCTGTTTTATATGTGCAACTACAGGTATATGTTCGAGAACAATTACTTTAATATTAAGAAATAAAGAGCTTACGCAGGCTAAAACATTTATGTGTGTTAAAGCTGAAATAAGTATGTCTGGTTTTGAACTTTTTAGTAAATTTCTTAATTTTAAAAAAGAAAAAAGAACTCTATTTGTATTTAAATTTATACAATTTACATTATCTTTTATCAAAAATGTATAATCTGAATTTGAATTCAAAACTATTATTGTGCAGTTAAAGCCTTTAGTTGATAAACCATTTGCCAAATTTATAATTACTTTTTCACTTCCTCCTTTTTGAAGGTAAGGAATTAAAAAAAAAACTTTTTTTTTCATTTCAAGTTATAACTATAAAATTTTACAAGATTATTTAAATCTTTTTCAATAAATCTTTTTTGAAACCAGCCTAATTTTTTAATTTTTGAATAATTTATTGAATATCTTAAATCATTATACGGTCTATCGTTAACAAATTGGATATTTGACTTAACATCTAATTTTAAAATTTCACAAATTTGTTTAACAATATTATAATTAGAATAACCATCAGAAGAACCAATATTATATGTTTCTTGAATATTTCCTTTTTTAATAATTAAAAATAAACCAAAAATAAAGTCTTGAATGGAAAGAAAATGTCTAACATTTTTACCATTACCATGTAATGGTACTTTTTTATTTTTGTTTAATAAATAAATTGATTTAGGTATCAATTTTTCTGGAAATTGCCTTGATCCATAAATATTATTTGGGCGTATAATAATGACTGGTAAATTGAAAGATTTGATATAACTTTTTATAATCATTTCAGCAGCTGCTTTAGAAGCTGAGTAGGGGTTAGTAGGATTTAAAGAATCATTTTCACTGAAACTACCTCTTAGTATATCGCCATAAACTTCGTCAGTACTTATATGAATTATTTTTTTTACTGAGTAATATCTGGATATTTCCATTATATTGTGTGTTCCAATAATATTAGTTTTTGAAAAAATTTTTGAATTACCAAAAGAGTTATCTACATGACTTTCTGCTGCAGCATGAATTAGTAAATCTGTATCAGAAAAAATAGATTTTTCATTTTTAAGTGTGCATATATCTGATTTTATAATTTTAACTCTCTTATGATCTTTAATTGATTTTAAATTAGAAATAAAACCTGCATATGTAAATTTATCAATTATAATAATTTTAGCATTTTTAAATTTTTTAAAACAGTTTTCTGCAATATGTGATCCAATAAATCCAGCACCTCCAGTTATTATGATTTTATTTATTTTCATTTTGTATCTTTATAAATTTTGTTTTAGGAAAAGGTACAATAATTGTGAAATCTTTATTTAATGTTTTTAATTTTTTTATTATTGAATCTTTAAAATTCCAAGCAAAAATTATTACAAAATCAAAATCCTCTTTTTTTAGAATTGAAAATTTTTTTATTTGTATATTGTTGGAGGGAAGAAATAGATCGTGCTTAAATTTAGAGTCATCAATAATAAATTTTATAGAATAATCAGGAAATTTATAATAAGATAAAAAAGTTGTTACTTTAGCAGGTGCACCATAACCTATAATTTTTTTTTTAAAAATATTTAATTTATTTACCTTTTTAAAGAAATTTTCTTTATTTTTATTTATAATTTTAGCAAAATTAATATATGTATAGTAATTATTAAGTTTCATTTTCTTTTCTTTTTTTTCAATTTTAAAAACACTATTTTTATTAACTTTTTCTAAACTATTAATTTTTCTTGTACAATGAATTCTAATTGAACCTCCCTGTGTGTTGGTTTGTTCAACAAAAATAATTTTGTAGTTATTAATCTTACATAAAATATTTAAAGGGTAAAAATGATGATAATCCATATGTTCATGATATACGGTATCAAAATGCATATTTTTAATTACAGAGTACAAATAACCTACTTCAAAAATAAAGATACCATCTTGAGCTAACAAAAAGTCAACAGATTTAAAGAAATCATTTAAATTTTCAACATGGGCAAAAACATGGTTAGCAGTAATTATTTTAAATTTATTTTTTAACTTTTTATATTTTTTTATCACTTGATATTTCAAAAAAAAATTTAAAGTTTTAATTTTTTTATTTGATGATATTTTACTTAAATTTTTCGCTGGCTCAATTCCGCAAACATCAAAATTATTTTTTTTGAAAAAACTTAAAAAAGAACCATCATTTGATGCGATATCACAAATTTTATGTTTTTTAGGATCAAGATTATATCTTTTAATAATATGTAAAACATATTCTGATAAATAATTTAGATAAACATTAGAAGCTGAACTTGTATACAAATAATTTGAGAATAAAATATTAGGATTTACAATGTGAGCAAGTTGTAAATGTTTACATTTTCGACAAAAATTTAAACTTAATGGATATAACTTAAATTTATTTGTACTTTTTTTCCTTAAAGCATTTGCAGGTGCTGTCGGGTTAAGATTAAATACAAATATTAATTCAGAAGATGAGCAAATTCTACATATCTTGTTAGTTTTTATATTAGCTTTCATTTAAAATTATCATAAATATTTTCCATTATATATGTTATTTTCTTTGAAGTTGTACATTGATAAATTTTATTATTTATTATATTTTTTGAAACTTGATTTATAGATTTTTGAAGAGGAGAATCATTATATGACTTTAAAGAATTTAATTTATTTTTTTTACTCTTTAAATAATAGCTATCACCATACTCATAATAATTATTTTTGTCTTTATAAGTAACTTTTATTTTCTTTGATCTAAAATTATTACCAAATATCAAATATACTTTTGTTTCCTCATAAGATAAAATAATTTTATAATTAACTTTATAAGAATTTGTAAAATTTTTTTTAAAAGATATAACTTTAATCTTTTTTATATTAAGTAACTTAGAGAGAATAGAAAATACATGCGCTCCCCAGTCCCAAAAACTATCTATTTTCTTTTTCTTAAAAAAATTACTTCCCATTTTGATTTTTATATTAGCCTGTAAATTTTTTTTTATTTCACGTTTAACAATTTTTGAAAAATTAATAAAATTTTTATTAAATAAATGAATATAGTCTACATGAAGTATACATTTATTTTGTTTTGCTATACTGATAAGTTCTTTTAAATTTTTTTCAGAAATAGAAATTGGTTTTTCAACAAAAACATTAATTTTTTTTCTTAAATAAAACTTACATAGTTTATAATTAAGTTCTGCGTTAGCAGCAATAAAAACTAACTGGATTGATTGGTAATTGTAGTTATTATATCTCTTTGATAATACTACATCACTTTTAATATTTTTCTTATCAATCGATTTATTGTAAAATATTACTTTTAATTTTAAATTTTTGTTTTCATAAATATTTTTGTATAATATTTTTCCCCACCTACCATATCCAATTAAAGCGCAATTAATCAAAACGTTAAATTAAATTTACTCGTACTAAATCTTTTTCATAACTTTGTTTTGTTCTGCTTGCTTTACCTAATGTAATAAAATTTGTTTTTTTTGTGAACAATAGAGCATGTTCATACATGGGCGGGGTAAAAAATAGATTATCATTAACAAATTTTTTCATAAATGGTTTTTTCTTTGAACCAACCTTTCTGTAAAAGTATTGAATTTCCCCATTAATTACGTAAATAAAATGCCAATGTTTTTTATGATAGTGGTTGGCACGAATTGAATTTTTATTTGAAGTAATCAAAACACAACTACCAAAGTTAAAATTTAGAATATTTTTAATAACACCTCTTTTATCTTTAAATTCTTTTGGAAGTTTGATTTTAGAATTGTATTTTATATTTTTATATATCATTGACACCTATATAAATTATTTTTATATTTTTTATATTAAATATTTATATTCTATAATTTTACCCATTCCTCTGGTATTTGATCTTTAAATCCCCACGTTGTTACTTGATATTTAAAATCAATTGTATTTTTTGGACAAATAATTATCTTTTCTTTATTTAAAGCGAGCCAAGCTGCCCACCAACTGAATGTGCTATTTGCAATTATAAAATTTTTACATTCCTTCATTAATAATAAATCTTTATAATTGTCCTGATTATCAAGATTCTTATCGACTATTTTGAAGTTTATTTGATTTAAATTGATTTTAAATTTTATGTTTTTTGGATCATCAGAGAAAATATAAAATTTTGGATTTTTAATTCTTTTTTTTATATAATTAATAGCATTATCATAATAATTTTTACTAACATTATGATACTCTGTAGAAAAAATATTATCAAAAAATCTTACATGCATGCCTATAGAATTGGTATCTTTTATTTCATTTAATATCATTTGATTTTTTTTATCTAATTCATATTTCGGATTGATTTCTTTTTGTAATATTTTTTTAATTTTGTAGAAATATTTTTCACTTTGCCACATTCCATCAAAAAATCTAAATTTAATTGGTTTAAGATTTTCATATTTATTGTCATAACCAAATGTAAAATTTTCTAAATATATTTTATAATCTTCAATTTTAAAAGATGAATAAAACTTCAAAATATTTCTTTGTATTTTTTCAAATGGATAAAGTAATTGATAATTATTGGCATAAGAAAAGTGGGTATTAAATTTATTTAATTCAAATTTTCTTTTATATTTATACTTATCGTATTCAAATGCATTATAATAATCTAATACTAATTCACAGTTATTTTGCATAGATAAATTTTTTCCGAAAGCATATCCAAATAACTGATTACCTAACCCACCTCTTATTCTTACAATAATTTTGTTTGTCATATTATAATCCATTTTTTTGGGATTAGTCCTTTAAATCCCCACGCACTGGTTTGATTTATATTGGTTTGAACTATATTTGGAGTAATTACAATTTTATTTTGATTTTTAGATAACCATGCTGCCCACCAACTAAACGTACTTGCTGCTGTGATAAAATGTTTACAACAAGATAGTAAGAAAAAATCATTTATCGGCACTTGTTTTGATTTGTCCGAATTAACTAAAGTATAATTTATCTTAGATAAATTAATAAAATCATTTATTTTTGTTCTTCCATCTGAAAAAATATAAAAATGAGGATTATCAATATGATTTTTAATATATTTAATTGAATTTGTATAATAATCTTTAGTAGCATTAAATTTTGAATCAATGGATGGATCTTTATAACCATGACTTCTAAGATGTATAGCAACTGAATTTTTAGTAATGATACTTTGATGATAAATATTATCTTTTAACTTATCAATATTCTTAAATATTAAATTTTTTCGAATTTCACTTTCTATATCCTTAAAATAATCTTCTGACTGCCAGTTACCATCTAAGATAATTGTTTTTTTTATTTTTAAATTTAAAAATTTATCATCAAAATCAAGTCTGTCTGAAGTATAAATTAATTTATTTTCAAACTTTTGAAATTTTGAATAATATAAAAGAAAATTTCTTCTAATTTTTTCGAAAGGTTCTAATCTTTCTCTTTTGGAGGCCACCCTATCATATATACAAAAATTATCTAAATTATATTTACGGTTATATAAATAATCATACTTTTGAAAACTTGTTTTATTATCTAAAATTAAACTACAATTATTATATTTAGCTAATCTTTTAGCAAACGCATAATGAAATAATTGATTTCCTAACCCACCCTTTACTCTAACAATTATTTTTTTCAATTTACAATA
>MDTG01224035.1_pt1 | contig 11928 bp, 10 predicted proteins | sample 811421 | NCBI WGS metagenome assembly MDTG01 (sample SAMN05326645, study PRJNA326480) | marine metagenome | isolation source: seawater | place: Pacific Ocean: South East | collected 2011 | reverse complement strand
TCTACAACTGTGTATGCTTTATTAATTTTTGGTCCAAAGTTATAACTTTGTCCTGATAATTTTTTATTTGAATTAATCTTTTTTGACAATTCAATATAGCCTCTTAATGGCTCTAAAACATGTTGCCACGGTCTTGTTGACTCAGGGTTTCGAAGTATTAAACTTTCATTTTTTGACCAAGATTTGATACAATCTGGAACTAATCTATTTTTATTCCAATCTCCACCACCAATTACATTACCAGCTCTTGCTGTTACTATTCTAATCTTTTCATTGTGTTTAAAAAAAGAGTTATAATAGGATTTAATTAATATTTCTGCAGAAGCTTTAGATGCACTATATGGGTCAAGCCCACCTAGTCTATCATTTTCACTATAACCTCTTTTTATTTCTAGGTTTTCATAACATTTATCACTTGTTATAAATACTGCAGAACATTTTTTTAAACCCTTTATAGATTCTAGAATATTTTGAGTTCCAATTATATTCGTTTTAAAAGTAAGTAATGGCTCTTCGTAAGATTTAAAAACTAGTGATTGCGCTGCTAGATGAAAAATATGGTCAGGATTTATTTTGTGAATTATTTTTTTTACTCTGTTTAAATCATTAATATCAATGTTAATATCCTTTATCTTATTTTTATAAATTCCTAAATTATAATTTTTTTTTAGAGTTTTATTATCATTAGATAACCCGTAAACAATTGAACCTAGCTCAAGCATAATTAGAGATAGCCAAGTTCCTTTAAAACCAGTGTGACCTGTGATTAAAATTTTTTTATCTTTGAAATAATTATTATAATTTTTCATTTTTATTTATTATATTTTTACTTATCCAATTAATATTTTTATTAAGAAATTTCTCTAATTTTTGTATCTCGATTCTTGAATGAGTGGGAAAATTGATAATATGTTTTGCTGCAAATTCTGCATTTTTACAAGTTCCTTTAATATAATATACATCAACAAAATTATCATTTCTTCCCTCAAGTATTGTTTTAAACCATATTCCTAGATCAATATTTTTAAATAAACTCTCAAATTGTTTTTGATCTTTAACTAACATTGAATAACGTAAGAGTGATAAACCTTTATAAACTTTATTATTATATTTAAATAATTCATTATATTTTAAATATTTATTAAATCTGTTCTTTAAATTTTCTTCCAGTCTTTTTAATTCATTTAAGCCTAACTTTGCTTGAAATGATGATAATTTACATGGATAGCTATATTTAGTTGGGATTGACAATAAGTTTATGTCATCAAAATAAAATATAATATTTAGCTTAATTAAAATTATGTGTAAATATTTACCAAAAAAATAAAAATACTTTGAAAAGAAAACATATTCATAAATAAAAGAAAAAATAATTTTTTTTACAACCGTATTTTTAAGATAATTTATTTTTTCATAATTAATTTTAAGATTTTTGTTAAAGGTTTCATTATTAGTAGCAACAAATCCACCATATTGAGTATTTATTGTTTTTGAGTGATCTGTTGAAAAAAAAGAAATGTCAGTTAACGAACCGATTTTTTTATTATCAATAGTACCCCCAAGTGCATGAGCACCATCTTCTATAACAACTAAATTATTTTTTTTTGCAATCTCATTAATCGCCTTGTAATTGCATACGTTACCAAATGTATGTTGGGCATACAAAACTTTTGTATTTTGATTAATTTTTGATTTTAAATCTTCAGTATTAATATTGAAATCTCTTAGATTAATGTCTACGTATACTGGTATTGCACCTGAATAGATTATTGCATTTACTACAACAGCGCATGTGTATGCTGGAACTAATATTTCATCATTTTTATTAATATTCAAGGCTTTAAGAATTGAGTATAATGCCATTCGACCAGATCCAAAAGAATATATATATTTACAACCTGTTATATTTGATAATTGACTATGATATCTTTCTATAATTTTGCTATCCTTATAATTATTATTAAAAAGATAATATATACTATCAAAAAGATCACTTATTTTATTATTACCAAAAAAAATATTATATCTTTTAAAATTAATCATAAATACCAAACTTAGTAATAAATGATTTCCATTTTAAAATATTATTATTTAAATATAAAAAATCATCATCTATTTTATTATTCTTTAAAATATCAATTTTCTCAATATAATTTAATAATTCTTTAGAATTTGAAAAATAGTTTGCTTCTTTAATTGTAAAAAGTGGTGAAGTATTTAATTCATTTTTTTCATAAAAAATAATTATTTTTTTATTTAATAAATAAAAATCAATGATTGCTGAACTTGGGTAATTACAAATAATTAAATCAAATTTTTCTGTTTTTAAGTTATCTTTATTGAATTCTTTTATATTTTTGTTGAATATATTAAAATTAATATTTTTGTTTGGATGATTTTTAAAAAATATTTTACAATTAATTTTATTTTCAATTTCATTTAATATTTTTAATAATCTGTAGTTAATAGAACTTATGTAATCACCAACAATAAGTATATTGTTATTTTTATTATATTCGTGTCTTATATTCTTATATTTTAAAAATCTTATTGACTCAACATCAATAAATTTTTCACTAGCAATACCATTATCTTTTAAATTTTTTTTAGAGATATTACCAGTATTTAAAATGTAGAAATTTTTATCGTAATTTATTGACTCTGTGTCTGATAAATATCTCAAATCCCAATATCTAACTGTACTGTGTACAAAGCCATAATATGAATTACTTTTAGAGCTTTTTTTTAATATTTTTTCCCATGATTGATTTTCAAATAAATATATTATATCTAATTTTTTTTTGGAAATATTCATCATGTTTTCAAATGATTTTAAGAATAATAAATTTTCAAATAAGTGTAATCCTTTTGTAGATTTAATTATTTCATCCTCAAAATAATAATTTATTATATTATTATCTAAATTATCATTGTTAACTCTTATAAAACTTAGATTGAGCTTTATAAAACATTTTAATACAAAAATAACAGATTTGAAAATGTCTCTTATTTTTAAGAAATCCAACAATAAAATATGATTATTATTATCTTGTACATTAATTTTATTAATTTTGATTATATTAAGTATATTATCTTTAATTGAGTATTTATCATTTTCAACATGAATTATGTTTATATCTTTTCTTTTATTAAGATAAGAAATTACTTTATCCCAATACAATGATTTAAATGTATTTTTATTTTCATAATTATCAAAGTAACTTAAAAAAATAGTATTATTTTTGAAAAATATTTTTTTTTTAATAAAAATTACTTTTACAAATAATAATTTTGCGGAAAAATAAATAACTTTTATTAACTCTTTGAATGTATTTGTTTTTTTAATTTTTATATTTAAGCCATTATAAAGTAGTTTGCAGTTACCTTTATTATAAAAATTACTAAAAATATTATAAATATTTTTATCACTTATATTTAAATTAATATTAATATTAGGGTTTTCTTTTATAATTTTCTTTAATGCTAAAAACTTAATTATATTTATAATATTTGGAGATTTATAAAAACTCATTTCATGAATTAAACTATAATCAAACAAATTATGCTTTTTGTTATATTTTAAAATATTTTTTATTTTAGTTTTTTTACTAATAAAGTTTATGTAATTATTTATTAAAATTTTATAATTTTCTTTATATTCCTTAGGATTTTTATTAATTAATTCAATCAATTCATTTGTTGACTTATTTCTATTATTTTCCCAAAAAATCTCCATTTTTATTTTATAACTTTTAGTTTTCTATTAAAAGCATGCACACAAATTAATTTGCTTTTGTTTTTTTTAATAATTTTAAAATCACCACCTGCACCCTGTAATATTGCTAGTGCAGCTGCAACATCCCAAATCATAATACTATCTTCATAATAATAATCAGCCTTACCAATTGCTACATTAAATATACTATATGAAGCAGAACCTATCATTCTAACTTTTTTAAATTTACTAAATAATTTTTTGTATAAAACAAAGCTTTTAGATTTAAAAGAAAATCTAGATGGAAAGCCTGTGAAGAGTACTGATTTTTTAGTATCAGAATTATTTGAGACACTAATTTTTTTATTGTTGTAATATGAGTCTATTGTTTTACCACCGTATACTATTTTCATTTCCGGATATAACCCAATAATACCAAATATTGGCTGATTGTTATCAATTAATGCCAAACTAATAGATGATGGTCCAATATTATGAATATAGTTAAAAGTGCCATCAATAGGATCTAAAACCCAAAATTTTTCTGAAATTGAGTTCAATTTAATAAACCCTTTTTCTTCAGAAAGTATATTTATATTAGTTTTTTTCAATACATTTAAAATTAATTTTTCGATTTTTATATCAATATCACTTTTTATTTCTTTTTTTAAATTTTTATCATAATAATATTTTTTATTCTTATTTTGATATTTTTTTTTAATATCAAGGCAGTTTAATATTACTTCTTTTACTATATTAATTAATTTTTTATCCATTAAATTTTTTTGGTTTAGGTATTTTATATTTTTTTCTCCATCTTAAATCACTATAATATATTTCAAAAACAAGTTTCATCGTTTCATAAGCCTCATAACAGTTACCACTATTTATTTTTTTATTAGATTTGATTGATGTAATAAAATTTTTAATTTCATTATCCATAGAATCATCTTTATTAAATTTTTTTAATAATTCATTATTTTTATGTCCTATATTATTTTTTTTAATTATTTTTAACGTTTCATTACCATAAGATTTAGAAGATGTTTTTATTCCAGATAATATGATTAGAGCTTTGTCTAGATTAATTTCTAGGTTAAATAAATGTTTCCACTGTGTAGCTGATGAATGTATGGTGGCAAAAATATTATCTTTGGTTTTCATGATAGCAAAAACATTATCTTCAACATCAAATTTCCAGTAGTTATTAGAGATAAAGGCTTTTACATCAATAAAATTACCAACAAAATATCTCAGCAAATCGATTAAATGTATTCCTTGATCTAACAACACACCTCCACCGGAAATAATTCTTTTGGTTCTCCAATCATCTTGATTAAACGTAATCATTTTTGATTTACCGTATACACCCCTAAGGTTAATAACTTTACCAAATTTTTTTGAATCAATTATCTTTTTCACATAATCAATAGAATAATGATAGCGATGATTAAAACCATACATTAATTTCAATTTTTTATTTTTTTCAAATTGTTGAATAACTTTCGTAATTTCGTTCATATTTCTTCCAGGTGGTTTTTCACAAAAAACATGAATATTTTTTTTTAACGCAGCACATGTAACCTCTGATGCCAAGTCATTAGTTAATGATATAATTATTGCATCTATGTTATTATTTATTAGGTCTTTGTAATTATTAAAATAGGTAATGTTATTGTTATTAAAATTGTTTTTTTTAAATTTTTTATCGCATATACAAACAATTTTTACTGATTTGATTTTACTAAGTGATTTATGTCTTCTTTTTCCAACAATACCATATCCGGCAATACCAACTCTTAAATATTTCACAGTTTTAATCTAATAAATGGTTTGTTGTTCCAGGACGTAATATTCTAATTAATTTATTAAATAAAGATTTGTATTTTAATTTGTTATTGTATTTTTTATTCATTTTTTTAAAGATGTTTATATCTATGAGATTTTTTTTATATTTTTGATAATATAAATTAATCAATTTAAATCCTAAATCATACTTGTTATATAAAATACATATTCCTAAATATTTTTTTAATTTTTTCTCATCAAAATTATTTTTAATTAGATATTCAGGCATCTTCATAAATAGTGCATCGGCAAATATTAATTGACCAAATCCATTATATTGATTTCTTTCCCATCTATTTAATGAAATAAAATCTATAAACTCAAAATTATTCAATCTTAAATATTGTTGAATATCATTGAATAATGGCTGATTTTTATATAGCTCTACAAACTCAACTTCTATTTCCATAGCCATTATTTCAGGCATTGAATTTTCAGATCCTTTTAAAACTTCAAGTTCGCCACCTTGTATATCAAGTTTTACAAAATCTTTTACATTAATATTTGTTGAGTCAAATTTTTTTACTTTAACTTTATCTTTACTTACTATTTTAAATCTTTCAGAACTTGGAAATAGATTTACAATTGAACTATTTGGCTCAAAAAAAGACGATACTTTAGGTTCTTTGCATAAATTAATTTCAATTAATCCATCAAATGACCATAATCCATAACTATAAATGAAATTATTATCTTTAAGTGAATAATTATCTTTTAAAAAAGTATGTGACCTTTCATCAGGTTCAAAACCATAATATGCTACATATTTATTAATTTTTTTCCATCTTTTACTTAAGTATTCTGCAGCTCCTATATCAATATATGATATTAGATTTTCTTGAAAATTATTTTTAAAGAAATTTATAAGATATTTATTATAATTATTATCAATCTTTTCTAAAACTAATTTTTTTAATTTTTTCATTATTTAATATATTTATTGATATAAATATCATTTTTTAAAATTTTTGTGGCATTTCTCAAGTCAGAGTGTGTGTCTACACCAAAAGTATATTTATTTAATTTTATAGCATCTAATGTAACATTGTTATCAATAAATCTGTTCATATCTATTGATTCTAAATCCTCAAGTTTTGAACTTCTTAGTTTAAAGTATTTAATTAAATAATCTGTTTTAAAACCAATTATTCCTGTTTGAATATACTGATGATTTAAACTATTTTTTTTCCAATTTGATGGAATTGACTCTCTCGAGAAATAAATGATTTTATTGGTTTTATTTACTAATGCTTTAACATTATTCTGATCCATTACATGCTTATTTAAAATAGGCTTACTTAAAACATTTATGATGTTAACTTTCTTGTTTTTTAATTTATTCAAGCTTGATTTTATTGAGCTAGGTATAAGCAGTGGTTCATCTCCTTGAACCATAATAATAATTTTTATTTTTTTTTTCATATTTTTTTTAATTTTTTTAAAAGCTTCATAAGTTCTTTCAGTTGCAGATTTACATTTATTTGAAGTATATATGAAATTTGCATTTAATTTTTTAGAAATTTCTCTTATTTCATTATCACATGATGAAATGAAAATTTTATCCTTTGGAATAACTAAATTAACTCTTTTATAGCAGTGGGATATCATTTCTAATCCTAATATTTTTTTTATTGGTTTATTAGGATATCTTGAAGATGACATTCTTGTTGGTATAACAACAATATAATTCATTAATGAAATTTTTTTAAAATTTTTGTTGTACCTTCAATAAAACTATCAATTATTCGAAAATCAACAGTAAATGCAATTAACTTATATTGTTCTTTTAATGCTTGTCTCAAATGTTTTTCATTTGGTTCTACTACATGTATTCCTAAAGAACATTTATATTTTTTTGCAAATTTTTTTATTGTTTTTATTGAATTAAGAAAAATTTTATTCTTAAAATCACCTGGACATCCTAAACTTGCGGAGAGATCATAAGGGCCTATTATGCAGCCATCAATTTCACTTAATGAAAAAATTTTATCTAAATTTGGTAAAGCTTTTTTATCTTCAATTTGAATTATTATTATTGGTTTATTTTTTTGCCATTTAAAATATTCTTTAAAATTTCTTCCATAACCCTGCGCTCTAGCAAGACCAACACCCCTTATACCTTTTGGTTGATATTTTGTTGATTTAATTGCAAGTTCGGCATCATCTTTACTAATAATATTTGGAACAACAATACCATGGGCTCCAGCATCCATGACTCTTTTGATTAAGTTTGGATCATTATTTGTAATACGAACTAAGGGAATTTTTTTATTTAAATCAATTACTCTTATAAGATTCTCAGCTTGATTTATATTAATTGAGCTATGTTCTAGATCTATTACAATCCAGTCAAAATATGAATTTGACATTATTTCAGCAATGGTCTCAGAAGGGAGAGTAAGCCAACTACCTATAGAAACTTTGTTTTGATTTAATTTTAATTTAATATCCATCAATTGTTACTCCTATATTTATTTACTTACAAAAATAGATTTATTTAATATTTTCATTAAAATATAAGTGTAATTAAAAAACAAATCAAAAAACTAAACTTGCTCTTATTTAATGTATTTTATATATATAATAATAATTATCAATAAATTATTCAAAGTTATAAGCAAATGAAATTATTGCAATACTTGCCTTTAATAAGACCACTAGCAATAAAAGCCCTTTTTAAAAAACTCGATTTCAATGGTGTTATGCAAATACTTGATCTAGAGGACAGTATTCAAGATCCGTTTGATCATAAAAAAACTTTTGATCTGAAAACAAATGCTAGAAAAAATCTATACTGGCTTTCAGAACAAAAACTAAACTTTAAAATAAATAATAAAGTATTTGTAAGAATAAATGGATTTGAATCACAACATCATTACAATGATCTAAAAGTAATTAAGAGTATAATTTTAAATAATAATTTCAAAATAGATGGAATTTTTTTACCTAAAACAGAGAATTATAAGCAAATAATAAAAATCCAAGATTATTTTTCTCCATTAAACGGTAATCTAAAATTAGTTCCAATAATAGAAACAAAATTGGGATTTAAAAATCTAGAAAATTTACTTCGTGATGATGTTGAAAATCAATTAATTTATGCTGTTCATTATGGTCATTTTGATTATTGTTTAGATATAGAAAGTTGGCCTTTCCCTGATCCATTTCACTATGAATTTTGGGATATTATTGATTATTTGGCAGACATATTAATGAGATATAATAAATTGTATATTCACACCCCATTTCCATTCTTAAAAAATACATTATTTTTTTGGGGATCTGAAAAACATTTAAAAGAAAGATATAAAAATCTGAATTTTTATCTTACTTCAATAAATCTTGATATTTCATTATCAAAAAAACCGTATAATTTAGAAAAATTTAAATTAAAAAAAATGTCCAGAACAAATAAATATCAAAAAATAAATGCAAATAATATAATTGATATTTTTCTAAAGAATAAAACAAATAAAAGATCATTTGCAATATCAGAAAAAAGATTTATCCCACCACACCAATACTATATGGCAAAAAAATTCCTAAATAGTTAGTTATTTTATTACATAAAAAAATTTTAACTATATATAATAGTAAGATGTGTATTATTAAAATAAAAGAATTCAAAAAAGAAATTAAAAAAAATTTAAAAAAACATAATTTTAAAAAAGATGATAATCTATTTATTGCATCAAATTTGTCATGCTTTGGAAAAATAAAATTAGATAAAAAAACTAAATTAAAAATTCTATTTGACATAATAATAGATGAAATTATCCCAAATGGGACTTTGTTTGTACCTACAGGTAGCCTTTATTTATGCAACACAAATATACCATTTGATATTGAAAATACTCCATCAAAAGATATGGGGGCTTTTTCTGAATATGTACGATATCAAAAAAAATCTATAAGAAGCATGCATCCATTTTGGTCAGTGACAGGCTTTGGTAAGAATGCAAATGTTTTGAAAAAAGTTTCAAGGCACTCTTATGGTATAGGATCACCATGGGGTAAATTTATAGATCTAAATACAAAACAACTAAATATTGGTGTGCATCCCAGTAGAGCAGTTACTTTGATACATCACATAGAAACTCTTTTTGGGGTCCCATATAGATATACAAAAGAATTTAAACATAAAATAAAAACTAAAAGTAAGATTAATTACGAAAATTTTTATCTATCTGTGCTTTACAATAATACAGATATAAATAAAAAAATCGATTTAAACTCTCATTATTTTAAAAAATTAAAACGATTAAATAAATTAAACTTTTATGAAAATAATTTAAGCTTTAAGACTTGGTCATTTAAAATGAAAGATTTTTATAATGTTGCTTTGGAATTTTTTATATCAGATATTTACAATTATTTAGAAGATGAACCGAGTATCAAACCTTTTACTAAATGAGTAATTTATTAGTTACCTCAGGAAATAAAAGTACTTGGGGTAAGAATGAAAAAATATTTTTTTTAGGTGAATGGTGTTTAGATTTAAATAATTTAAGCCATTTAGAAAATAGAAAATATGAAGTCTTAAAATATCATTGGAGAGATTTTAATAAATTATCAAAAGACTACCAATATTTGGATGATTTAAATGAAAAATTATTAATTGCTTTAATGAATAAATTAAACAAAATTCATAAATGTAATTACACAATAAGACAATGGCGAATAGTAATTGGGGTTTTTTTATATCACTTTATTTCTATTACTTGGGATAGGTATGAATCATTAAAATTATTATTTAATGAAAATAATATTGACCAAACTTATATTTTTGATGGAAATATTGATAATCTTACATCTAGAGATTTTGATGAATTTGACTATGTTATAAGAACACATAATTGGAATTTTATATTTATTGGTGATATAATTAAAAGAAAATTTAAAAATAAAATCAAAAAATTTACTTTGATTAGAGAAAATAATATTTCATTAAAAAAAAGAGAACCATTAGATTATGGAATAAAATTTTTTTTAAAAAAATTATATGATAAAGTTTTAGGTATATTTAATAAAAAATTTAAAGTTGTGTTTTCAGAACATTATTTGGATTTTATATCATTATTAAAAATCTCATTCAGTTTGAAACAAATTCCAAGATATCATTACGAATTTAAAAAAGTATTTAAAAGTTATGATAATATTATGAATAGAGATAAAATAAAATTGGATATCAAGACAGATAATGATTTTGAACAACTTGTTTGCGATATAATTTTTAGATATATACCCCAGTCATATTTAGAAAATTTTAAAAATATAAATATATATACAAAAACAATTAATATACAAACAAGAGCAATTTATACTGCAATTGGGCATTTACATAATGATGTCTTTAATATTTGGACAGCAAATCAATTAAATTATAATGCAAAAATTTTTGTCTCTCAACATGGTGGTTGTGTACAACCAAAATTAAATGGAAATTTTTTTCATCAAGAAAAAATATCTGATATATTTTTAGTTTGGCATGATAAATTCAAAAATAATCATCATAAAATAAGTGCTAACAAATTATTAAAATTAAAAAATAAAAAATATTTTTATAATAAGTCTAAATATTTAACAATTATAGGATATGAAGGTTTTATGTATACTTGTAGAGCACAATCTACTCTAAATTGTGCATTTATGAAATACGAGATTAAAGATAGTATTAATTTTTATCATAGGTTGCAAAAAAAAATACGAGAGTATACAAAATTTAGATATGGAAATTATTCATCTGGAGAAGGATGGCATAATTCTAAAGAACGAATCATAAGAATATTAGGAAAAGACGTAATATCTAATACTAACAATCTGTTATCAGCATTTAAAAATTCAAAAATGTTAGTTTGCAAATATCCTCAAACTACATTTAGTGAAGCACTTAATTCTTCTATACCTACAATTTTATTATTTGATAATAATTATTGGAAATTTAATGAATTTTTTAACGAACCGATTAATATATTAAAAGATGGTAATTTAATATTTTATAATTCACAAGAAGCAGCAAATCATATTAATAAATACTGGGATAATATAGATGATTGGTGGCTATCTGATAAAACTATTAATGCAAGAAAAAGATTTATTGATATATGTAGTTATACTAGTGAAAACTGGCTAAAAGAATGGAAAAATTTTTTTAATGATAATCTATAAATTATTATTTGCTTTTAAAATTTTGTATATTTGTTGATTTAAAAATAATTTATTAATTTCATTTATATTAATTTTATTACTGTTTTTGAATATGTTGATACGATTATTTTCTTTTATAATTTCATTTTTATTATTCAAATTACTATATTTTTTTATCCATTTTGATAATTGATTTTTATTTTCTTTATAGTTAAAAT
>MDTG01130340.1_pt1 | contig 11928 bp, 14 predicted proteins | sample 811421 | NCBI WGS metagenome assembly MDTG01 (sample SAMN05326645, study PRJNA326480) | marine metagenome | isolation source: seawater | place: Pacific Ocean: South East | collected 2011 | reverse complement strand
TATCTCCTTGTAAAACACGAATTCTATTTTTTCTTAATTTTCCAGCTGTGTGTGCGGTGACAATTTGCTTATTCCCCTCTAGCTCAACTCTAAACATAGCGTTTGGAAGCAGTTCTATTACTTTTCCTTTGAACTCAAGTAAATCTTGTTTTGCCAATTTTATTTTCTCCTTAATCTAAGTTTTATTGATTTAGCATGTCCTTCTAAACCTTCAAAATTTGCTAAAGTTATAACCGAAGGTCCAAGACTTTCAATACCCTTTTTTGATAAGTTTATATAAGAAATTCTTTTATAAAAATCATATACAGACAAACCACTTGAAAATTTAGCTGATGAATTAGTGGGTAGTATATGGTTTGTTCCAGCATTATAGTCAGCAAATGCCATTGCAGAATATTTACCAAAACAAATTGATCCAGCGTTTTTAATTTTTGATAAAATTTTTTTTGAACTTTTTATATTTAATTCTAGATGTTCTGGTGCTGTTAAATTTATAATATCAATAATTTGCTTATCTGATTTAGCAAGTATAAAACAACCATATAATTTTAAACTTTTTTTTGCAATATTTTTTCTAGGTAAGTTTTTTAATTGACTTAAAAGTGATTTTTTCACTTTTTCTAAAACTGATCTTTCTTTTGAAATCAAAATACATTGAGAATTTATATCATGTTCAGCTTGCGCTAAAAGATCTGAAGCAACCCAATTAGAATTTGAAAATTTATCGGCTACTACTGTAATTTCCGAAGGTCCAGCAATCATATCTATGCCTACATCTCCAAAAACTTCTTTTTTAGCCTCGGATACATAAATATTTCCTGGGCCAACTATCTTATTAACTTTTTTGATTTTTTTTGTACCATAAGCTAAAGCTGCTATTGCCTGAGCACCACCTATTGAATAAATTTCTTTAATACCAACTTTTTTAGCAGCATATAAAACACCTGCATTTTGTTTGCCTTGAAACTTTGGATTAACTAAAACAATTCTTTTTACACCTGCTATTTTAGCTGGAACTGAATTCATCAAAACTGTAGAGGGGAAACTTGCGTTACCACCAGGAACATAAATGCCAATAGAGTTGATAGGTGTAAACTTATATTCTAATTTATTATTTAATTTATCCCTATAAGATATATTTTTAAATTTTTGATTTACATGAAATTTAAATATTCTTTTATAAGCAATATCTATTGATTTTTTTATTTTTAAATCAAGCGAATTAGCGCTTTTTTTTATAGTTTTTTTATTAGAAATGATTTCACGATTATTACTAAATTTATTTTCATACTTAATTAATGCTTTGTCACCATTTTTTTTAATATCATTTATTATTTTTTTTACTATGTTAGTTTTAGTCTTTGTTCTACTTTGTCTTTTGTTTAGTAGATTTTCTATTTGTTTCAAATAATTCTTTTTATTGCAATTTAATATTTTTATCATTTAAATTTTTTGATCTTCTAGAGTTACCTCAATTATTTCAGTCGAGAGCGTTATGCAAGAATTTTTATTAAAAAATAAATTTATTTCAAATTTATCGTTATTTTTTAATGCATCTATTGTAATTAATTCTAAAATTATACTATCATTATTTTGATCAATATTTTTTGATTTAACATTTTTAACAAATTCAAACTTGCAAATACTATTGATTTTTTTATCATTTTTTCCTACTTCTTTTTCAAGCCTTTTTAGAAAAATTAAAAAAATTTGATTTTTTTTCAAATACTTAACATCTGTTATTTTTACTTTTGCTTCAGAACAAAAAGCAGATATTAATTTTAAACCATGAAGATCTTTTGCAATAATTTTTGCTAAGTATTTTTTATCCATATTTTAATATATTCTTTTGATGTCAGCTCCAACTTTTCTTAGTTTTTTTTCTAAATCTTCATAGCCTCTATCTAAATGATAAATTCTGTTTATAGTTGATTTACCTTTAGCCGTTAAAGCTGCTAAAACTAAAGAAACTGAAGCTCTCAAATCTGTGGCCATTAACTCTGCAGATTTAAATTTTATATTACCTTGTATTAATGCTTTGTTTCCAAAAATTTTAATTTTAGCGCCCATTCTGTTAAGTTCCGATGCGTGCATAAATCGATTTTCAAAGATTTTTTCATTTATTACCGATTGTCCTTTTGATTTACATAATAAAACCATTATTTGAGCTTGTAAATCTGTAGGAAAACCAGGGTAAGGTGAAGTTTTTAATTTTATATTTTTAATCTGATTTTTTCCATAGACAGTAAGCTCATTTGCTTTAATTTTTATTTTTGCTCCAATTTTTTTTAATATTTTTATTTCAGTTTTAATTATATTCGGATTTATATTGGTAATTTTAATATTTCCACCAGTTAAATATGAAGCAATCATATAAGTTCCAGCTTCTATTCTATCAAACATAACTTTGTATTTTACTTCTCTAAGTTCTTTAACTCCTATGACTTTTATTTTTCTCTTACCAATAAATTTAATTTTACAACCCATTTTTTTTAAAAAATTAATTAAATCTTTAATTTCTGGTTCAATAGCACAATTACTTAAAATAGTTTGGCCTTTAGCAAGACAAGCAGAAATAATTAAATTTTCTGTTGCACCAACAGATATTTTAGGAAATTTTATTTTATTTCCTATTAATCCTTTTGGAGCTTTAGCGTGAATATATCCTTGAATAATTTTATATTTTACACCTAATTTTGATAATGCTTTCAAATGAATATCGACTGGTCTTGCTCCTATTGCACAACCTCCTGGAAGTGAAACCTTTGCATTACCAAATCTTGCTAATAATGGTCCAAGTACAAGTATTCCTGCTCTCATAGTTTTTACTAAATTATATGAAGCAAATGTTTTAATTTTTTTTGAATTATCGATATTCACTGATTTATTTAAATTATTTAATTTAATTTTTGAACCTAGTGAACTTAAAAGTAAAATCATTGTTTTAATATCTTTTACTTTTGGAAGATTTAATATTTCAATTTTATTTTTTGATAGTAAAGTTGCCGCTAAAATAGGTAAAGATGAATTTTTAGATCCAGAAATTTTAATATTTCCTTTAAGCTTTTTAGCTCCTATTACCTCCAATTTTTCCATTTATTAAATTTTTGGTAAAGTAACTTCGGGTCCTTGTTTCATGTATTTACCCTTTCTATCAGAATATGTTACTTCGGGAATTTCATTTCCTTTCAGAAATATAAATTGTGCTACTCCTTCATTTGCATAGATTTTCGCTGGCAAAGGTGTTGTGTTTGAAAATTCAAGAGTTACATGTCCTTCCCAACCTGGTTCCAATGGAGTAACATTTACAATAATACCACATCTTGCATATGTGGATTTTCCAAGACAAATAACCATTATATCTCTCGGAATTTTAAAATACTCAACTGTACTTGCTAAAACAAACGAATTTGGTGGAATTATACATTCTGAAACATTTTTTGTTATAAAATTGCTAGGTTTAAAATCTTTTGGATCAACTACTTCGGAATTTACATTTGTAAATATTTTAAACTCATTCGAAACTCTTGCATCATAACCAAAAGAAGATAATCCGTAAGAAATTTTTCCTTCTCTAACTTGTTTTTCTTCAAATGGAAAAATCATTTTTTCTTCCAATGCCATTTTTTTTATCCACTTGTCAGATTGAACTGGCATTTATTTACTTTTTTTCTTAAATTTTTTTTGGGAGATTTTTCTTTTCTTTAAATTTTTTTTTAAAGCTTCGTCTAGTTTAATATTTTTATCTTTATTGCTCATTTGTCTTTATTTGGATTGGTTATAAAATCTAAAGTAATTGGCTTCTGAACATCAATTTTCTTTTCTGGTTCCTCTTTTTGTTTTCCTTGTTTTGCTTCTCTTTTTGCTTTTTTTTCAGCAAGTTTTTTTAATCTCTTAGCTTGCTTTTCCATCGCTTTCATTCCACGTGTTGATTTATAATCGTAATGAATTCCCATAACTTTTAATTGATTTAAATTATCATTTTTACTTCTTAAAATTTATATTTTCAAGTAATGAAAAAAATATGGCTATTTTAAGCACACAAATTATATTGTTTAAAGATACTATTTCTGGTTGTCTAAAATTACTTTAAATAAGATGAAATTGATAGTAATAAACTACAACAAAATCAATTTTTTATGAAAATACCAAGAACTATTAAAATAAAAAAATGCAGATTATGCTCAAACAAAAAGTTGAAGAAAATTCATAATTTTGGAAATCATTTTGTAAGTAACTTTGTTAATAAAGCTTCAATAAAAAAAGGTGTTAAGGCGCCACTAAATTTGGTTTATTGTAAAAAATGTCAACTACTCCAGCTAGAGCATTCAGCGCCACAAGAAATAATGTATAAAAAATTTTATTGGTATAAGTCAGGAATCACAAAAACAATGAGAGATGGTTTAAAAGAACTTTATCAAGATATTAAAAAAAATTGTAAAATAAAACCTGGTGATGTTATTTTAGACATAGGAGCTAATGATGGAACTTTTTTAAAATATTTCAAGCAAGATCGAATAGTTACAATCGGATGCGAGCCAGCCAATAATCTAAAAGATGAATTAAAAAAGAATTGTCATTATATGATTAATGATTTTTGGCATACGAAACATATGAAAAAAATTCCTCTTAGACATCAAAAATTAAAAGTCGTTTCTGCAATAGGTATGTTTTATGATTTAGAGGATCCGTCTGAATTTATCAGACATGCTGCAGATGCCCTTGATGATGATGGTATTTTTGTCGCTCAATTGATGTGCTCTCATTCTATGTTTAAAACAAATGATTTAGGTAATATTTGTCATGAGCATCTAGAATATTATTCTTACAATTCACTTAAATATTTATTTGAAAAAAATGGATTAAAAATATTTAAAATGAGTGAAAATAAAATAAATGGTGGCTCATACAGAATCTATTGTAAGAAAAATATTAAAAAATCTATAAGATACAAAGAACAATCAAGTTATAATGAAATAATTAAATTTGTTAAAAGAGTAAAACAAAATAAACAAAGAACAGTGAAGTTTATAAAAGAAAATATAAAATTAGGAAAAAAAATATTCCTTTATGGAGCATCAACAAAGGGTAATACTCTTTTACAATATTATGGTTTGACTAATAAGGAAATTCCTTTCGCTGCAGAGAGAACTAAAACGAAATGGGGTAAGTATACAATCGGATCTGGAGTAAAAATATTATCGGAAAAAGATGCTAGAAAACTTAAACCAGATTACTTTTTTGTTATGCCTTATGGTTTTATAAAAGAGTTTATTAAAAGAGAAAAAAGATGGTTAGACAGTGGTGGTAGATTTTTGTTACCATATCCAAATTTTAAAATTGTGAAAAGAAAATGATAAAAAAAGCTTTAGTTTTAGGTTCAACCGGTCAAGATGGCTCGTACATGGTAGAGTTTTTGTTAAAAAAAAAATATCAAGTACACGGTCTTATTCGAAAATCTGCTACAGGAAATACTAAAAATATACAACATCTCATAAATAATAATAAAATTTTTAACAAAAAATTTTTTTTACACAGAGGGGACTTGTTAGATACAGGTTCAATTGATACTTTAATTAAGAAAATACAACCTAAAGAAATTTATAACTTTGCAGATCAAGACCATGTTTCTTGGAGTTTTAGCATTCCTTCTTATTCATTAAAAGTTACCGCATTATCTGTAATTGAAATTCTTGAAATAATAAAAAATAAAAAAATTAAATATTTTCAACCTGTCTCTTCTAATATTTTTGGATTAACTAAAGAAAAAAAACAGAATGAAAAAACCGAAGTTAATCCTAATAGTATTTATGCTCTTGGAAAATCAACCGCATTTCATGCATGTAAAATGTACAATAGAATATACAATATGCATAATTGTGGAGCAATTTTTTATAATCACGAATCGCCAAGGAGAACAAAAGAGTATGTAACCCAAAAAATTGTACATGGGGTTTGTGATATCTATAAAAATAAAAGTAAAAATTTATATCTTGGTGATTTAAATGCTAAAATTGACTGGGGTTATGCCAAAGATTATGTCGAAGCTTCTTGGAAAATAATGCAACTTAAAAAACCTGATTTTTTTATAATTGGTACTGGTAATTCTTATTCAGTAAAAGATTTTGTAAGTAAATGTTTTCGTTATGTTGGTCTTGATTATAAAAAATTTGTAAAAATAAATAAAAAATTAATTAGACCATCTAAAACCAGTTTTTTGAAAGCTGATACAAATAAAGCGCTTAAATATTTTAATTACAACAGAAATAAAACAAGCTTAGATAAATTAATTGAAATTATGATGAATGAAAGATTGAATCAAATTAATGAATAAGAAAATTTCAATAATTTTATCAACATATAATGAGGCTTATATAATTGAAGAAACAATTAAAGAAATATTTGACAAAATAAATAACGTAGAAATTGTTTTAGTTGATGATAATTCTAATGATGGAACTTTTGAAAAAGTAAGCAAAATAAATAACCCTAACCTTAAGTTAATTTCAAGAGAAAATAGAGGTTTAGCTTCAGCATTTTTATTAGGGTTAATTAATACCGATGGAGAAATTGTTGGTTGGTTTGATTCAAACATGCCTTCGTTGATCAAAAAAATACCTGAAATGCTAAAAGAGCTAGAAACTAATGATTTAGTAATACTTTCTAGATTTGTCGATGAAGGTAAAGATGAGAGATCGAGATATAGAGTATTATCTAGTCAAATAATAAATTTGATTTGTAGAATATATTTAGGACCTAAAATTAAAGACTATACAAGTGGTATTTTTTTAATGAACAGAAAAACTTTAAACTCAGCTGTTCCAATTGCATATGGTCACGGTGAATTTTTTATAGAATTTTTATATAGATTAAAAAAAAAGGGGACAAAAATTAAAGAAATACCCTATGTGCACCCCCCAGACCATGAAGGAATGAGCAAAACAGCTACTAGTATTATTAGATTTTTAAAACTGGGAATTGATTATATTATTAGGATTATAATTAGTAGATTTAGAAGTAATTAAAATTATGATTAAAGAAATTATACATAACAAAAAACTCTATGCTCTAGTAGTAAAATCATTTAGGAAAAAAAAAGGTTTATCTTTTTTTACAAAAAATAGTTACAACCAACAAATTGGATACATGAAACATCCAAAAGATTTTTTGATAAAACCACATTTACATTCTAAAAGAATTACTAAAATATTTATTACAAGTGAAGTTATAGTATTGCAAAAAGGTAAGTTGAGAGTCGATTTCTACAATAAGAAAAAAAAATATCTCTTTAGTGTTTATATAAATAAAGGTGAAATAATAATGCTTGTTCACGGAGGTCATGGCTTTAAAATAATTAAAGATGTAGAAATGCTTGAGATAAAACAAGGACCTTATTTGCTGAGTAGCGATAAAGTTAAATTTGAAAAGATTGATGAAAAAAAAATTAAAATTAAAAAAATTTAAATTTATCCCAGTTGCTAAACCATTAATTTTAAAAGAAGATATTAGTAAAGTACAATCTACTCTTAAAAAAGGATGGATATCTTCTGAGGGACCAGAAGTAAGGAATTTTGAAAATGACTTTGGAAAGTTAATAAAAAAGAAATTTGCAATTTCTGTCTCAAGCGGTACTGCGGCACTAGAAATTGCGATAAAAGCCCTAGGAATAAAAAAAGGTGACGAAGTAATAATACCAAACTTTACTATTATATCTAACGCCCTAGCAGTATTAAAGCAAAATGCTAAACCTGTTTTCGTTGACTGTGATCTTGATAATTGGAATATGAAAATTTCAGATATAGAAAAAAAAATTACAAAAAAAACAAAAGCTATAATTGCAACTCATATTTATAGTTTTCCATTAGATATGGAAAAAATAATTAAAATATGCAAAAAAAATAAAATATATTTAATTGAAGATGCTGCAGAAGTCATAGGCCAAAAGTATAAAAAAAAAATGTGTGGTAGTTTTGGAGATGTTAGCACTTTTAGTTTTTACGCAAATAAACAAATAACTACAGGTGAAGGTGGAATGATCTTAACAAATAGTAAAAAAATTAGAGATAAATGTAAAAGCCTAAGAAATTTATGTTTCGGAAAAAAAAATAGATTTAATCATACAGATATAGGTTGGAATTATAGATTATCTAATGTTCAAGCGGCGTTAGGAGTAAATCAATTAAAAAGAATAAATAAAATAGTAAAAAAAAAGGAGCTAATAGGAAAAAAATATTATTTAAATTTAAAAGATAATAAAAATATTAAAATACAAAAACCATACTGTAGTTTTGCTAAAAATATATATTGGGTAGTTGGTATAGTAATTAAAAATAATAAGCATAAAATAAATGCACAAATTCTTGCAAAAAAATTAATCAATTATGGAATTCAGACAAGACCATTCTTCTGGCCTATGAACAAACAAACAGCATTAATAGATTTAAAATTAATAAATAAAAAACAAAAATATCCTAATTCAAATTATTTATCTAAATATGGATTATATTTGCCAGCTAGTTTAAATATTACTGACAAAGAAATTAATTTTGTTTGTGACAAAATAAATAGTATTTTTAAAAATTAAATATTATTTTGCAGTAAATTTTGATTTAATAAAAAATACCAATATAAAAAAAATAATAAACCCGATAATAGGAATATAAATTTCCTCAGACGTAATAATTTTTATTAAACTTGGCATTTCACTATTTAAACTTATAATATTTTCTAATCCACTTCCTAATGATGTCATAATGAATATTGAAGGTGTAATACCAATCATTGTACCTAAAAAGTAGTTTTTTAACTTCACATTAAATAAAGTTGGAAGAATGTTAGCAATAGCAAATGGAACTAGACCAACTATTCTATATATAATCATTATTATAAGTTCTTGTTTTTTAAATTTATTTTCAAGATATCCAAATTTTTTAGAGAAAACTTCAATCACAATACTTTTGAAAAAATATAACGCAATAATATATAGCAAGCTTGATCCAACAGTTAAACTTAATACAACTAAAAAAGTTCCTAACCATTTTCCAAAAATAAATCCTCCTACCAAAGCAATTGGAGTACCAAACCCTAATAAAAGAACCCAAAGAATTGTAAATATAATTAATAAAAATGATATTAACATAATATTTTTTTCTTTAAATGAAATTAGATAATCACTATTTAATTGAATAAACTTATAACTAGTAAAATCTTTGTAATTAAATTTTGAAAGAAAAAAATATAAAACAAAAAAAATAATGATTAAATAAAGCAAGCCTAGAGCTAATTTTATATTTTTTTGATTAAGAGGTATTCTCATTTTAATTTATATTTAACTGTACATATATTATTATTTTTTCTATAAATAGCGAAATTTTAAACAATAATCTATGAAACGTACATACCAACCAAGTAAGTTAGTAAGAAAAAGAAGACATGGCTTTAGATCAAAAATGCGCACCAAAGGTGGAAGAAAAACTATAGCAAGAAGAAGAGCAAAAGGTAGAAAGAAAATAACTGTTTAAAAAGATGAAAAGCAAAATAGCCTGTTTATCAAAAAACGATGAATTTAAAAAAATATTAAGTGGAAAGAAAATTTCTAATAAATATTTTACAATTTTTTTTAAACATTTATCAAATAAAAATAATAATAAACTTAATATAAGTTTTGTAGCTAAAAAAAAATTAGGTAACGCGGTTAAGAGAAATAAAGTTAAAAGAAAACTAAGAAATATTACTAATGAAGCAGTAAAAAAAATTGCTCTTAAGTATAATTATTCTTACCTGATAATAGCTAAAGAAACAATTTTAAAAAATAATTATCAGGATATAAAAAAAAAAATGTTTTCAGAATTCAACAGTATTAAATAATGAAAATTTTACCTAAAATTTTAATTAAAATAATAAAAATATATCAATTTGTTATTTCTCCTTATCTTGGAAATAACTGCAGATATCTACCAACTTGCTCAAATTACTTTATTGAGTCATTAAAATATCACGGTCTTTTAAAAGGATTATATAAAGGTATAAAAAGAATAATAAGATGCCATCCAATAAAGTTTTTAGGTGGAGGCGAAGGATACGACCCTGTACAAAAAAAGGGAGAGAATAAAAATCATGGATACTAAAAATGTTATTGCAGCCATATCTTTGTCTGCAGCAGTAATAATACTTTACTCTTTATTTTTTCAACCACCTCCAGAACCTAGCAAAATTAAAAAAAATGTAGTAGAAAAAACAGAAGTAATTGAAGACTCCGAAGCACCGGCTTTAGATCAAAATGAGAACTTCTCAAAATTAACAAGAAAAGAAGCCTTAAATGAAAATGAAAGAATAGAGTTTGAAAATAAAAATATCATTGGTTCAATAAATGTTGGTGCAGGCGCAACAATAGATGATTTAACTTTTAAAAATTATAAAACAAAACTTAATAGTGATGAAAGAGTCGTTCTTCTTAACCCTAGAAAAGTAAATAATGGTTATTTGATCGAAAGTGGATTTGTAACAAATAATAAAAATATAGAAATGCCAAATTCTTCATCAGCTTGGAAAGTTATAGGAAATAAAAAATTAACAGATAAAAATCCTATTAAGTTAGTCTGGAGTAACTCTCAGGGGATAACGTTTGAAAAAAATATAAGTTTAGATGAACAGTTTTTATTTACAGTTAAAGAAAAAGTAATTAATACGTCTGATAAAACTTACAATTTTTATTCCTATAGCCAAATAATCCGTAATAAAAAACCAGAAATTTCTGGTTTTTATATTTTACATGAAGGTCCTATTGCAACTCTAGACCAAGAATTAATTGAGGAAGATTATGACGATCTTGAAGACAAGAAATTTTCTAGAAATGCTTTAAAAGGATGGATTGGAATAGGTGATAAATACTGGATTACGAGCATTATTCCTCCAAGAAATAAAGGATTTAAAACAACTTTTGATTACAAAAATAAATTTAGAGTAAATTATATATCAACTGAAGGTCGTGAAGTTGGAGCCAATAGTTCTATCGAAGAAGAAATTCAAATTATAGTTGCTGCTAAAAGAGTAAATACAATTGATGAATATGCAAAAAATTTAGATATAGAAAAATTTGATTTAGTCATTGATTGGGGAATGTTATATTTTTTAACTCGACCACTATTTTTTTTAATAGATTATTTCTTTAAATTTTGTGGAAATTATGGTGTTGCAATTATTTTAATGACACTTTGTATTAGAGTTCTGTTTTTTCCACTGGCAAATTTTTCTTTTCGTTCAATGGCAAAAATGAAAATGCTTCAACCTGAAATGACAAGATTAAAAGAGCTTTATAAAGAAGATAAAATGAAGTTACAGCAAGAGATGATGGCTCTTTACAAAAGAGAGAAGGTAAACCCAATGTCTGGTTGTTTGCCAATACTTTTGCAAATTCCAGTATTTTTTGCTTTGTATAAAGTTTTGTTCGTAACAATTGAAATGAGACACCAGCCATTTTTTGGTTGGATTAAAGATTTGTCTGATAAAGATCCTACTTCTATATTTAATCTTTTTGGATTAATTCCATGGGATCCTCCTTCATTTTTAATTATTGGTGCATGGCCCATAGCAATGGGAGTAAGTATGTGGGTACAACAAAAATTAAATCCCACTCCCCCTGACCCAATACAAGCAAAGATCTTTATGTTTTTTCCAATTTTCTTAACAATAATTTTAGCACCTTTTCCAAGTGGTCTAGTGGTTTACTGGACTATTAACAATGTACTAACAATGGCACAACAAGTCATTATTATGAAAAGAACGACTGTTAAAACAAAATAAATGTCAACTATTGTTGAATCAAATTTAGAATCAATTTTACCTTCAAATGGTCCTTCTACAAATGAAGTAAAAAAATATTTAGATAAATATAACAATGAATATATTGTTATTAAATGTGGAGGTAGC
>MDTG01009362.1_pt1 | contig 11928 bp, 10 predicted proteins | sample 811421 | NCBI WGS metagenome assembly MDTG01 (sample SAMN05326645, study PRJNA326480) | marine metagenome | isolation source: seawater | place: Pacific Ocean: South East | collected 2011 | reverse complement strand
TTGCGAGAGTTTTTGAATGTAATTTTCTATGTCTTTTCCTGCAATAAGCATTAAATCTGACATTTCGTCAACAATTACAACGATATATGGCATAGAAATCTTGTGTTTTTCGTTGTAACCGTCAATATTTCTTACCCCTACCTTAGTCATTAGTTTGTAACGATTTTCCATTTCTTTAACCACCCAGCCTAAAACTGAAGCAGCTCTTTTTGCTTCTGTAATCACTGGACATAACAAATGTGGAATTCCCTCGTATGTTGATAGTTCTAACATTTTAGGATCGATCAATATAAATTTACATTTTTCTGGAGAGTGTTTATATAAAAGAGACAAAATAATTGTATTAATACAAACCGATTTCCCCGATCCCGTTGTACCTGCTATAAGTAAATGAGGCATACTGCTTAAATCACCTGTTATTGGAAGTCCAGAAATACTTTTTCCGAGAGCTATTGGAAGCTTTATGTCTTTCTTTATATAACTAGTATCAGAAATTATTTCACTCATAAAAACATTCTCTCGATGAGGCTTGGGTAATTCAATTCCTATAGTATTACTTCCTGGTATTGTTGCAATTCTGGCAGACTCTGAGCTAGTATTTCTAGCAATATCCTCGGAAAGATTAATTATTTTAGACACTTTAACACCTGGGGCAGGTTCAAATTCATATAATGTAACAACAGGACCTTGGCTAACTTTTTTTACTTCTCCTTCAACACCAAAATCTAATAAAATTTTTTCTAAAGCTTTTTCATCAATTTTATTTTCTGATAAATTTTTGTCTTTTTTTAAAGGGGTTTTTAAAAAATTTATGGAAGGTAATTTATATTTTATAACTTTTTTATCTGCAGATTTAATATTCTTCTCAAATGAAAAATTTTCCTGAATTCTAGTTTCATTATTTATGTAGTTGTTCTCACTAATTATATTTTCCTCGTAATCTTCAATAATACTCTTACTAGGTATTTTTTTAGTCTTAGTAAAAATTATAAAAACAAATTTAATGTATCTAAACTTAAAATTAACACTTAAGAGAAAAAAAATTAATATTAATATAATCAAGATTATATAACTTATTTGATTATTTAAGTTTACTAAATTTATTAAAAAAGTTTCCTCAAATAGGTTACCAATAAATCCATTATTTCCATTAATTGTTAGCCAGTAGCTTTCAGTATGAAAAACTGTAAAAAATAATGTACCTGTTATTGAATAAAGAATAACAAAAAATAAGCTTTCAACTATATGAAAAATTTTTTTTTCAATTATTATAGTTAGAGATATTAAAAAAAAAGAAATTGGGATCAATAATGAGATTAAACCAATTGATTGATATAAAAAATCAGAGGCATAACTACCTTTCTCACCTAGTAAATTTTTGATTTCAGCATTATCAGGAAAAATAAAGTTAGGATCATCAGGTGAGTAACTAATTAATGATGCTAATAACAAAAATGATAAACAAATTAAGGTCAAACCTATTAATTCAGATAACCTTTTAAAGAAAAAACTAGTTGTTTTATCTAATAAATTTTTAATTTTCATTTTGTCATCTATGATTTGTCACTTTGTATCACTTAATTTTTATTGATAAAATTAAATAATATTATGAAAATTTGTCTTTTAGGAAATAATTTAACAAATTTAGTTTTGGCAAACATATTACTTAAAAAAAAGATCAATGTTGATATTATATCTCAAAGTACACGATCATTATCAGGAAATACAGTTAGAACAATTGCAATCTCCAATGAGAATTATAAATTTTTGAGAAAAAATATTAGAGGGATTTCAAGTTTAGGGTGGTCTACAAAAAAAATTAAAATATATTCTGATAAAAATAAATCCTCTGAATTATTTGAGTTTAAAAATAATGACCAAAATAATTTTTATTTATTTAAATATAGTGCATTTTATAATTTAGCAAAAAAAAATAAATTTTTAAAATTTGTAAAACTTAAAAATTATAATTTAAAACATATTGAAAAAAGAAACTATGATTTAATTATAAATTCTGAGCAAAATAATCCAATTACAAAAAAATATTTTCAAAAAAAAATTGACAAAAATTATAAATCATTAGCTCATACAGCGATAATAAATCATGATAAAATCGAAAATAAAGTTGCCACTCAAATTTTTACTAAAAACGGTCCTTTAGCATTTTTACCTTTATCCAATAAAAAAACTTCAGTTGTATTTTCGAATAATTCAACAAAATTAATTGATAAATTTAAACTTCTTCAAATAATAAATAAATATAATTTCAAGTATAAAGTTTCAAATATAAGTGAAGTTGAATCTGTAGGTATCAAGTTTTTAGTTCTTCGAGAATATATTTTTAAGAATATTTTATCGTTTGGAGACTTGATACATAAAGTTCATCCATTAGCAGGGCAAGGTTTTAATATGACTGTTAGGGATATTAAATCTCTATCAAATATTTTAGATGAAAATATTCAATTAGGTATTTATGATGGAAAAATAATTGCCCAAAAATTTCAGGAAAATAATAAGCATTTAAATTTTATTTACGGGTTAGGTATCGATGCTATAAATTCTTTTTTTAAACTTGATGGGAAATTGAAAAATAATCTATCAGATCCTTTATTTAAAATTTTAAAAGGTAATAAAATTTTAAATAAATATGCAACATTTTTATCAAATTAAATTTTTATTATTATTTATTGTAATGTTTTGTTATTAAAATTATCTAAAATATAAGTGTTTAGAATTTCCTCTAGTTTTTCTTTTCTTATATTTAGATCCTTGCTCTCAAGTAAAACTTGTTTTTCCTCTAATGAAAATGGTGATGCCATAGATAGAGTATTAATAGTTTGGTCCAGACTTTGCTTTTCAATCTCTTTCCAATTAATTTCGTATCCTTGTTTTTTAAATAGCCTTTTAAGATTTTGAAATACTAATCTTAAATCTGAAAATTTCATTTCATCTGTTCTTTCAACTAAATCGTTAGAAAATTCCTCATATCTGACTTCACACTCTCTATATAAATTATCATTGTTCACCTCTCCAATGATTTCAAATCTACATATTCCATTCAAAACTATTAAATATCTTCCGTCGTCAGTTTCGTTAAAACTTGTTATTTTTCCAGCACAACCAATATTATGTAAATCAGGTTTTTTCAATTCCCCAGTTTTTTTTGGTTGGATCATTCCAATCATACGGTCACTTTTCATGCTTTTGTCTATCATTTGAATATATCGAGGTTCAAAAATGTTTAGTGGTACAGTAGTACGTGGAAAAATAATAAAATTTGATAAAGGAAATACTGGTAAAATTTTTGGAAGATCTTCTTTTTTCATATAAATTAAATTATAACATCTAATCAATGAATTCAAATAATTTAGGAATACAAAAAGAAAAAATTTTGATTTCTTTTAAAGAAAAAAAATTTCAAGAAGTTATAGCAATGGGTGAAAAATTATTAAAAGAGAGACAAAATGATGCACAATTAATATATATAATAGGATTAGCTTCAATAAATATTCAAAACTTTGTAATTGCAGAAACTTACTTTGAAAAATTAATATTGTTTAAAAAAAACGCAGATAATCTATATACATTGGGTAATATTCAAAAAAAGTTAAAAAAATTTAATAAAGCAGTCATCTCTTTTGAAGAAGCTATAAAATTAAATCCAAATTTTTCTGAAGCATATAATAATTTAGGAAGTACACAAAAGTCTTTAAATAAAAATGAAGAAGCTATATTTTATTATAAGAAAGCTATAAAGTTGAATAGGAATAATTTCGAAGCTTACTACAATCTTACAAACTTATATTTTTCTCTAGAATATTACAAAGAAGCTATAGATTACTTTAAAAATATTATTAATTCAGAAATAAGACATGAGGAAATTTGTGAAAAATATACAATATGTTTGTTTAAAACAGGTAAGAAAAATGAGGTAAAAGACTTTGTTTTAAAAATTATATCAAAATATCCAAATAATAGAACTTTAAATAATTTGTTAGGACAATCTTTGCTAGCTTTAAATTTTCACAAACAAGGTTTATCATATATAAAAAAGGGCGCAGGCTTCATACAATTAAATGAGAGAGGAACAGAAATATTGAATGAATAGAATTAAAATTAAAAGTGAAAAATTTCCAAATTTTATTGGATCTTGGTATCTTGAGAATAACAAAATTAGTGAAGAGATAATAGATTTCTTTGAAAATAATAAGCAATTACAAAAAAAAGGATCTACAGCAAAAGGTGTTGAAATAAAAAGAAAAAAATCTACAGATATTACAATCAGTCCAAATAGGTTATCAGATCCAAAATATAAAGTTTTTCAGGATTATTTTTCTGAACTTCAAAAATGTTTTATGGACTACAGAGATCAATGGCCATTTATCAAAGAATTTTTGACAAGAATCAATGTTGGACCTTTTAATGTACAAAAATATTATCCAGGAGATCATTTTGCAGCACTTCATTCTGAAAGAACTGGCTTATCAACATTGCATAGAATTTTTGCTTTTATGACATACTTGAATAATGTTGATGATGGTGGAACTACCGATTTTCATTATTATGGATTAAAAATTAAGCCAGAAATTGGTAAAACTTTAATTTGGCCTGCAGAGTGGACACATGCACATACAGGATCAGTTTTAAAAAGTGGAAGTAAATATATAATTACAGGTTGGTTTGATTTTGCTTCTTAAATTATCAAATAAGATGTCATAATTTCTTTAAATGAAAGTAAATACTTTTTTAGATAGCAAAAAGAATATTTTAGAATGTTTTAAAAAACATCAATTTGATAAAGTAGTTAAGTTTGGAAAAAAACTTGCAAAGAAAAATAGTGATTTTCAATTATTTTATGTTTTAGGAATAAGTTATTTTAGCTTAAAAAATTACCGCGAAGCAGAAAAAACCTTTAGAAATGTAATATCTATACAGCCTAGTCCAGAAAATTATTTTATATATGGAAATATACACAAGCAATTACAAAATTTTAACGAAGCTGCAGAATCATTTGAAAAGGCGATAGATTTAAAGTCTAATTATTCAGATGCATACAATAATTTGGGGAATGTGAAAAGAAAATTAGGTTTTACAAAAGAAGCGATTATAAATTATAAAAAAGCTATTGATTCAAGAAAAAATAACTTACAAGCATATTTTAATTTAGCTCATTTATATAATGAAGAAAAAAAATTTGATGATCTTAAACAAGTCCTCCAAAATGTTCTAAATTTTGATAAAAATAATACTACAGCTTTGAATGATCTTGGTTATTTAAATTTAATATTTGGTAAAATAGATGAAGGAAGAAAATTTTTTGAAAAGGTTCTTAATATTGATGATAAGCATATTAGAGCATTTAAAAATTATTTTTTAATAACTAAAGTTGATAATCATAATAAGTATTTCAAAAAACTTGAAAATTTAGATTTATCAAATATAAGTGATGAGGATAAAATATTTGCATATACTAGTCTTAGTAAATGTAATTTTGATTTAAATAATTCAGAGTTAGCTTTAAAATATTTAGGTATGTCAAATAAAATTAAAAAAATAAATTCTAACTTTAGTCTAGAAACGGAACAAAAACTTTTTAAAAAGTTAAAAATTCTTTCCAAAGAAAAATATTACAAAACAACCAATTACAGTGATAAAATTAAATTTACTCCAATATTTATTGTTGGTATGCCAAGATCTGGAACAACTCTTTTGGAACAAGTTTTATCGTCTCATTCAAATATTCACGGGGCTGGTGAACTAAACTATTTGCCTAAAATTATTGATAAGTTTAATCTTTATAATATTCATAATTTTGATAACTTCATTAATACAATAAGATTGGAATATCATGACAGAGTTTCAAAACTAAGCAAAAAAAAATTTATTATTGACAAATTACCGATGAATTTTAGATGGATTGGTTTTATTACAAAAGCTTTTCCAGAAGCAAAAATAATTCATATTCAAAGAAATCCGATGGCTATTTGCTGGTCTAATTATAAGATTAATTTTCCTGACCCAGGCATGGATTTTTCTCTTAGTCAAAGTGATACAGCAAAATATTATATATTATATGAGGATTTAATGAATTTTTGGACTGAAAATTTAAAAAATGAAATAATACAAATCAAATATGAAAAATTTGTAAATAACTTTGAAAATGAAACAATGAGTTTAATTGAAAAACTAGGTTTGAAGTGGGAGGAAAGTCTATTAAAATATGATAAAAATTATAGACCTGTGCAAACAGCCTCACTTTTGCAAGTAAGAGAAAAAATAATTAAAAACTCATCTGATCAATGGAAAAAATATGAAAAATACTTGTTAATAATGCAAAAAATTCTTAAATCCAACAAAATAACTTTTTAGAGTGATTTATTTATAATTTTGTAAAATTCTTAATCAAATAAATAAAATTTATAAGAAAGTTAAATTTTTTTGATTATTTTTTCATAATCTGAGTTTTTTTTAATTAAAAAATAATTACCAATTCCATACATATTATTTGGTAATTCTTTAAGTCTTTTTTTTACAATATTTAGATCAATTTTATTATATTTTGAATCATAAATTACATAGTTATTTTTTAGAATAAACATTTCCATAATTTTATAATCTCTATCGCTTATAAATTTAGAAAATTCAATAATTATTAGTGGTGAAAATTCTTTTACTAATCTAGAGGTTCCCTTTAAAGCACACATTTCATGTCCTTCGATATCTAATTTAATAATTGTAATAAAATCTGAAAAACATTCCAAGTTTTCTTCAATAAAATCATCCAGCATTTTTGTTTTTATTTTTATCTTTTTTGTAACCTCAAAATTTGTATTAGATATCGAACTTTCCCAGTCATTATTACTTTCTGCCAATTCAATTTCTAAAGCTGTTCTGTCAGAAATAGCTAAATTAAATGATCTGATATTATTATAATTATTTAGAGTAATATTTCTTTTTAAATCTAAATAAGTGCTTGGTGATGCTTCAAAAGAATATATTTTGTTAGTTTTTGACATAGAGGATACAAAAAGAGAATAAAAGCCAAAATTTGCACCACAGTCAAAAAGTAAAATTTTTTTTTTTGAAAAAAGTGCCTCTATTAACTTGATTTCTGGTAAATCTTCAAAATCACACTTTCTCAGAATTGAATGAGATTGTTTATTTTTTTTATAACTAGCCCAAATATAAAAATTATAAATTTTAATTTTTAAATCATTTTTAAGTTTATTTCTAACTAATCTATAAAAAAGGTAATAGAAAAAACTATTTTTGTATTTTCTAATATCATTTTTATCCAAAAATCTTTGAAATAGTATTATTAGATATCTATACATTATTTTGGAGCGGGCAATGGGACTCGAACCCACGACCTTCTCGTTGGCAACGAGACGCTCTACCACTGAGCTATGCCCGCGTATTAAATTAATATTGAAAATATTAGCTTTTTCTTAAGATAGCAATAGTCAAAATACAATTAATTTAGATTTGCAAAGTTAAATGCTTAGAAATTCTATTTGATATAAATTAGAGAAATAATAAAAGATTATTATGATAATATGGATAGCATCATATCCTAAAAGTGGAAATACCTATTTAAGATCTTTTATTTCATCCTATTACTTTTCAAAAAAAGGAAAGTTTGATTTTGATTTACTACTTAATATTCTTCAATTTCCATCCATAAAATTTGCAAAAAAAAAAATTAACTCTGAATTGGAGGCAAGTCAAAACTGGGTTTATAATCAACAACAATTTTTTTCAGGAGAAAAAATACATTTTATAAAAACACATAACTCACTTAATCAACATAAAGGTAATAATTTTACAACAAAAAACCTAACTTTAGGAGCTATATACATTGTAAGAGATCCAAGAAATTTGATAACATCAATGACTCATCATTACTCATTAAACTATGAAGAAGCATATTTAAAACTAGTTAATGAAAAACAAACACTTTTAGAAAAATCTAGAGATAATGACTATAGCAATTTTACTTTTGTAGGATCTTGGTCAGATCATTACAAGTCTTGGAGAAATTCAAATGATTTTAAAGTATTATTTATCAAATATGAAGATCTAGAAAATAATAAATTATATACATTTAAAAACGTTATAAATTTTATAAATGACTTGCAGAGGGACGAAACGATTATTGATGAAAAAAAACTTAGGAATTCAATTAATTCAACAAATTTTATAAACTTAAGAAATAAAGAGGAGAACGAGGGATTCGAAGAAAGTGTTTATACAAGATCAGGAGCAAAAAAAAGATTTTTTAATTTAGGATTTAATAATAGATACCAAAAAATTTTACCTAAAAAAATTTTATATAAATTAAATAATACTTTTCAAAACGATCTAAATGATTTAGGATATAAGTTAGATGAGTGATTTAGCAGATAAAAAATGTATACCATGTGAAGGTGGAATTCCAAGTTTCAATTTAGAGGAAATTCATAAATATCTTAAGAAAGTTGATGGTTGGGAAGTATTATCTCAAAATAAAAAAGATTATTATATAATTAAAAACTTTGAATTTAATAATTTTTTAGAAAGTCAATCATTTGTAAATAAAGTTGGAGAAATTGCTGAGCAAGAGGGCCATCACCCGGACATATGGTTTGGTTGGGGTTATGCGAAAATCAAGATTCAAACACACGCTATAAATGGACTGCATGAAAGTGACTTTGTACTTGCTGCAAAAATTGACAAAATAAGCTAAATTTCAATGCTTAAAGTGCCTTGTTTTTGAAAAAACTAAAATTATTCCAACTTTATCTGCAAATTTTATAATTTCTTTGTCACGAATAGATCCTGAAGGCTGTATGATAGCACTTACTCCATTTTGAACTAAGGCTTCAATTCCATCAACAAAAGGAAAAAAAGCATCTGATGCTCCTAAAATTATATCATTTTTCTTTATATTTTGAAATCTCCTCATCTTGTCAATTGCTATCCTGCAGCTATCAATTCTACTTGGTTGACCCGATCCTATTCCAACTGTTGAACTATTTTTTGTTAAAACTATCGCGTTAGATTTGACATTTCTACATACATTAAAGGCAAAAATCAAATCATTCATTATTTTTTTTGTAGGTTTCATTTTAGATACTACCTTAAAATTATCTTTAGTAAAAATTTTGTTATCATTATTTTGAATTAATAGAGAATTATAATTACCTACTACATTTATGGATTTTTTATCTTTTAATTTAGATGCATCTATTAATCTTAAATTTTTTTTTTTTTTAAGAATTTTTAAAGTATTTTTGTCAAAACCCATTCCAATTATCACCTCTAAAAAAATTTTATTTAATTTTTGAGCTATTTGCTTAGTAATTTTATAATTACAAGAAACAATTCCTCCAAATGCACTTTTAGGATCGCAAGCTAAGGCTTCATTATAACTTTCTAATTTATTTTTATTAACTGAAACACCACAAGGATTAGCATGTTTAACAATTACAGTGCCAGTATTTTTAGGAAGTGTAAGTGATAAATTTAAAGCAGCATAGATGTCATTATAATTATTATAACTTAATTTTTTTCCACTTAATTGGATTATATCTAAACTCTCACTTTTACTATAAATTGCAGATTGTTGATGAGGATTTTCACCATAACGTAAAATATCAATCAAATTTCCATGAATTGTTTTTTTTTTAGGAAAAAAATCATTATTTTCATTATTTAAATATTCAGAAATAACTGAATCATAATAGGCTGTTAAATTAAAAGCTTGTTGAGATAGTTTTTTTCTAAATCTTAGGCTAGTGGAGCCTTCATTTTTTTCTAAATCTAACATAAACTCCTCGTACTGTTGAGGAGAGGTTATAACAGTTGTATAATTGTAATTTTTCGCTGTTGCTCTTACAAGTGTTGGACCTCCAATATCTATATTTTCTAATAGTTTTTTATGATCTTTTGTAACTTTTAAAGTTTCCTCAAAAGGATAAAAATTAACTATTACTAAATCTATTTCTTCGTAATTATATTTAATAAGCTGTTTATTATGCTTTTTGTTACCTCTTTTACTTAAAATCCCAGCATATAATTTAGGATGAAGTGTTTTAACTCTACCATCTAAAATTTCGTCTGAATTTGTGTATTTTGAAACTTCGGTACATTTAAAACCTAATCTTTTGATTTCTTTGAAAGTTCCACCAGAGCTTATAATTTTTATATTGTATTTTTTGAGTTTTTTTAAAATTGGTCTAAGGTTTGATTTATCTGAAAGAGATATAATTGCATTTTTAATTTTATTAATCATATTTTATGAATTTGCCATTCAATTAATTGTTCAGAATTTTGAGTAACGCCTGAAATATATATATTTTGATTTTCAATGTAATTATTTTTATTACCAAAATATAATCCAGTTTCAACCCCTATCATTCCATCATTAGAGAAAAATCTCCAACCAGAATTTTCTAATTCAATTAAAATAGATTTATTGTCTTGTAGTTTTGTTATCTTCATGTTTGGAAGTAAATGAAATCTTATTTCAAAATTTGAAACTTTAAAATTTTTTTTTTTAATAAGCTTATCTTTACCTACAAGTGTATTTTTTTCAGGAATAAATTCTAAATTTCTTTGATGTATTACACCATATCTTGATAGATATCCATCATGGGAGCATTTAATACTCCAATAATTTTTTTCGTAAATAATTTTATGACCGAAAGTTTTAAATCCTTTACTAACAATACTTGGACCTTTGTTGATTTTTTTGTAATTACAGGCAGAGGAATTGTCCAAAATTAATGTTGAATGAGTTGCACTTGACTTTGATATTCCATTAAGCTGATGAGCGTGATTTTGAAAATATCCAGAGTTAGTTATCAGTTTTTTATCTTTAAAGAAAAATTCAAATGACAAAGGCCCACTTTGATAATTTTCAGAGAAGTTTTTTTCTGGGTTATTTCCGGTATCTATAGCAAGAATTGCATTCTTATTTTTTAAGATTGTATAGCCTGATGTTTCGAAATTATCACTTTTAAAATTATATCTAAAAAGACTTAAATATTTATCAAATTCTTTATTGTTTGAATTATTATTTCCATTAAATAATAAATTTTGTTTTATTGATCCACAAAAAAAATCGTAAGATTTTCCAAGATAAAAAATAATCTCGTCTAAGTAATCTGGAATTTCATTTAGTGAGTCTTTTAAAAGCTCTCTTATTAAGATAAAATACTTCAAGTAAAAAACCATTTGCCTAATATTTCTTGATTTTGGAAAGTAATTAATATCAAATGATGTATTAATAATTTTTTTAAGTAAATTAAAACCATAATCTGCAAATCGGTTATTTTTATATGCTATTCCCGATAGAATTATCGCAGTACATCCAATCATTTTATTGTTCAAGTCCGATGACCTGTCTATCTCATTTATTAAATGATTTACTTGTTTACTAATTATGTCATTAAAAATATTTTTATAGTCATTATCTGATTCATCATATGTTATTTTTGAATTAGAAATCCAAGCAATTATTCTTTTTGAAAGAATGTCTATTTCCCAGCTTTTAATTTCATAATTTTGATTTTTTGAAATCCAATTTTTTATAATCGATTGAGTAATTTCATTTGAAGACTTAAGATCTATAGAAAATAACCAGTAAAAACTGTGTAGTTTTTTGAAATCGTTATAATTTAAATTTTTATTTTCCCATATAGATTTAATATTAAAATCTTCAATTTTCTTTTTTTGTTTTTCATATTTTATTAATAAACTAAGTATATGAAGGCTTGGTTGATAAACTAAAATACTCTCATCAACTCTTGAAATTTTTCTATTATAAATAGATGAGTTTAAGTAAATTTTTCGTACTTGGTTTTTAAGGATAAAATAAAATTCATTGATATAATTAAAAGAACTTTTTAAAAACATTTTACATTGATTTTAGTTTTTCAATATTAG
>MDTG01405140.1_pt1 | contig 11929 bp, 11 predicted proteins | sample 811421 | NCBI WGS metagenome assembly MDTG01 (sample SAMN05326645, study PRJNA326480) | marine metagenome | isolation source: seawater | place: Pacific Ocean: South East | collected 2011 | reverse complement strand
CAATTCTTCTATCTGTCTCAATCTCAGTTTCACCAGGCCCTCTCATCCCAATACCTCCTTTTTGTCTTTCAAGGTGAGTCCAAAGCCCCTTTAATCGAGGTAATAAATACTCATACTGCGCTAATTCAACCTGTGTTTTTGCATAACTCGTTTTTGCCCTCTGTGCAAAAATATCTAGAATTAAAGCAGTTCTATCAAGTATTTTACACTTTAGAATTCTCTCAATATTTAACTGTTGGGTTGGCGAAAGTTCATCATCAAAAATTACAATCGAAATATCATTAATCTTAACATATTTTTCAATTTCATCAATTTTTCCTTTACCTATAAAAGTTCTAGAATTTGGATTATTTATTCTTTGTTTAAATTTTTTTATTACGTTTCCTCCTGCAGTGAATGCAAGAAATTCTAATTCTTGGAGAAATTCATCAAGTTTATCTTCGTTTTGTGATTCATTAACAACACCAACTAAAATCGCTCTTTCAAAATTTAATTTTTGTGATTCAATCATTTTTCTTCAAATAATTTCTTAATGAAAATGTTTTACCGTCAAATACACCATATGTATAATGTGTTATCCAGTCACCTAAATTTACATATTTAGATTTTGTTTTAAGCTGGTGTACAATTGGAAGATGTCTGTGACCAAAAACAAAATAATCAATGTGTTCTCTTGAAAGTTTTTTTATACAAAATTGAATTAGCCACTCTTTATCTTCACCTTTAAATTCGAGATCTTTTGTGCCTGAGATAAGTTTATTTCTTCTAGATAGATATTTTCCAAGTCTTAGTCCAATATCAGGGTGTAAAATTCTAAAAAACCATATAAATAGTGGGTTTGAAAGAATTAATTTCATCCTCTTATACCCATTGTCTCCAGGACCAAGTCCATCTCCATGACCTATAAAAAATGATTTTGAATTAAATACAAAAAGTTCAGGTGCTCTAAAAATTTTAATCTTTAATTCCTTTTCAAAATAATCTATCATCCAATAATCATGATTACCAACAAAAAAATATATTTTTATACCAAGGTCTGATAGTTCAGCAAGTTTTCCAAGAGATCTTGTGTAACCTTTTGGAACTGCTTCCTTGTATTCAAACCAGAAATCAAATAAGTCACCAAGAATAAATACTATTTCGGCATCCTCTTTTATGAAATCTAGCCATCTAACAAATATTCTTTCTCTCTCATGACTTTTTTCATTCGATGGTGCCCCAAGATGATTATCAGAACTAAAATATATTTTTTTGTTTTTAGGGATCTCCATTAGTTTTATCCAATTGCTTTATTTAAGTCATCTATTAAATCGTCTATATCCTCTATTCCAACACTGAGTCTCAACAATGAGTCCACTAATCCCGATTTTTTTCTTTCTGACGGTGGTATTGATGCATGAGTCATACTTGCTGGATGACAACATAAACTTTCAACCCCGCCAAGAGATTCGGCGAGGGTAAATAATTTTAGTTTCTCTGCAATTTTTCTTGCAGTATTAAATTTTTTGTCAGCTGGAATAAATGAAACCATTCCACCAAATGAATTCATTTGATTTTTAGCAATTTTATAATTTTTATTATTTTTAAATCCTGCCCAATATACACTCGATATTTTTTTATTGGTTCTTAAAAAATTGGCTACTCTCTCAGCATTTTCAGAGTGTCTTTGCATTCTAAGATGTAAAGTCTTTATACCCCTTAATGCAAGAAAGCAATCCATGGGTCCTGGTATAGCACCAGATGCATTTTGTATAAAAGATAAATTTTTATGAAGATCTTTGTCATTTACAACTATCGCACCTAAAACTACATCACTATGGCCAGCAATATATTTTGTTGCTGAATGCATAACAATGTCTGCTCCAAGTTCTAAGGGTCTTTGTATATATGGTGTTGCAAATGTATTATCTACACAAATAAGAATTTTATTCCGTTTAGCTATATTAGACATTGCTTTAATGTCAACCACGTTCATCATTGGATTAGTTGGAGTTTCAACCCATATAAGTTTAGTCTGTAAACTTATTTTCTCTTCTACAGATTTTATGTCTTCCATGTTAACAAAGTGAAACTTCAAATTATATTTTTTAAATATTTGGATGAATAATCTATAGCTTCCTCCATATAAATCATTTGTAGATATTATTTCATCATTAGGACTTAATGTTTTTAATATGGCATCTATTGCAGCTAAACCAGAAGCAAAAGCTATTCCATAATTTCCATTCTCTAAAGATGCAATTGATCTTTCAAAGTTTGATCTAGTTGGATTATGAGTTCTGCTGTATTCATATCCCTTATGCTTACCAGGAGAAGATTGTACATAAGTAGAAGTCTGATATATTGGTGTCATAACTGATCCATAAGCTGGATCAATTATCTGACCTCCATGAATTGCCTTTGTATTAAATTTTATCTTTTTATTCATAATAGCAAAGATAAAGATATTCGAATTTAGCTTTAGGATTCTACTAAAATGATTTTCTTTGTTGGATAAATTTTTAATGAAGAAAAGATATCTAGCCTTAATTGCAGCTTTTTTAGCCACAAGTATATACGGTATAAATCATACTATTGCAAAAGAAGTAATGCCAATATATATTGGCTCATCAGGTTTCATTATGTTAAGATTATTTGGGGCTACGTTAATCTTTTGGTTGATTAGTTTATTCACTCCATATGAAAAAATTGATAAAAAAGACATACTCAAGATCATATTTGCATCTGTGCTGGGGATGTGTACAAATATGCTTGCATTTTTCAGGGGTTTAGAATTGTCAACTCCTATAAATAGTGGAGTAATAATTACTCTAGCTCCAGTTCTGGTATTAATTCTTTCTTATTTTTTTTTGAAAGAAAAAATAACTTTTAAAAAAATTCTTGGAATTTTAATCGGCTTTTCAGGTGCAGTTTACTTAATTACAAATACTAGTTTAACTGGAATAAATGCTCCAAACATTCCTCTAGGAAATTCATTTTTTTTACTAAATGCATCAGCATATGCTGGTTATTTAATTATTATAAAACCTTTAACAAAGAAGTACAATATTTTTACATTAATGAAATGGTTGTTTTTAATAGGTTTAATTTTATCCTCACCCTTGACAGTTACTCAATTTACACAAGTTAATTGGCTTGAACTTCCATGGTTCGCTGTTTGGCGTATGATGTATGTAGTAATTGGAACAACATTTTTAACTTACTTATTAAACATTTATGCATTAAAAACATTATCACCTACTGCTGTAGGATCATTTATATATCTTCAACCTATAATCACAATAATATTTGCTTTAGTTACAGCTAATGATACATTAGATTCAACTAAAGTATTATCATGTATTCTAGTATTTATTGGAGTGTATTTAGTTTCTGTGAAAAATAAAAAAATATGATCATTTAACAATAAATTATAATCGTTAAATGCCGCAAATTTAAATTTCTGTAATAAATTTGAAAATTAATTATATAATATGAAAACCAAAATCCTAATACTTTCTTTGATTACAATCTCGTGTAACAACACAAATACTTCAAAAAAAGAATTTAGTTACGAAAGGACGAAAGAAGAACCTACTATTTCTCAAGGTAGTATGACATCGAATACTGTTACTTTAAATTCAAACGACCAAATGAAATTTGACAAAAAAATAATAAAAGTCAATTCAAATGAAAAAGTAACCTTAACATTAAACCACACTGGAAGGTTTCCTGCTATTTCTATGGGTCATAATTTTGTTTTACTCAAAAATGATGTAGATGTAGATGCATATGCATTGAGAGCTGCAGGAGCCAGAAATACTGAGTATATTCCTGAAGGTGAAAATGAGTTAGCGTACACTAAGATGCTAGGTGGGGGTGAATCCGATACAATTACCTTTGATGCTCCTGAACCAGGTACATATACATTTGTGTGTACATTTCCAGGGCACTATCAGCTGATGATGGGAGAGTTTATTGTCATATAGTTTTACTAACAGATTTTACATATATATTTATATGTTAACGCTGCCATCATAATAACCAGGTATGGGAACAAATCCAAGCTTATTTATCATGACATACTCTGTTACTTTGTAAGAGCTTACTGCCATCTCTCTTATTAAAGCACAAATTTGAGAATAGTTTTGACCGTTATTTGCCATCATGCTGTAGTTATCAATGTGATCTGAGAAATATTTCTCTAAAGTTGAGTCATTAATCTTGTTCATTGAATTAACACCCTCAGACTCTAATATCATTTCAATAAATCCATTAAGCATTGCAACAAGATACTTTTGATCTTCAACTCTGATATTTTTTGCTACATGAGCATCTACAAAATTAATTATTTTTAGTGTTCTAGCTCCAGGTGTATCTGTCTCAGGAATAATTATTTCCATAATTCTCTCAAGAAAGACTAAATGCTTATCACTGAAAAAAGAAAACTCTTTATTAAGTTGAAAATTTTGACATGATTGAATAGTTGAAATTATTCCAGATGATAGTGATAGTGACCCAAAGGCCATACTAATCCTTTTTATTGCTCCTCTTCTTTTCATTCTAAATATTTAACTTTTTTAATTCTTCTACAGCATGATTTACTGCTCTCGCTGTCAAAGCCATATATGTTATTGACGGGTTTTGATTACCGGCAGAAGTCATACATGATCCATCTGTGACATAAACATTTTTAACTTCATGAATTTGATTATTTCTATTTAAAACAGATGTTTTAGGATCTCTTCCCATTCTGGCTGTTCCCATCTCATGAATTCCATTACCAAAAATATATTTACTTTCCCATCCATCAACATCATCAAATCCAGCTCTCTCTAACATTTCCTCAGCTTGTATTTTCATATCTTTTCTCATAGTTAACTCATTCTCTCTAATCTTAGCATCAAAAGTGACTGTTGGTAACCCCCACATGTCCTTTTTATCATAATTTAAGGTCATTTTATTATCGTGGTATGGCAGTATTTCACCAAATCCATTCATACTTGCAGTCCACTCATCTCGTTTAACAATGTTTTCTTTAAACCTTGGTCCATATGAAATCAATTCCTCTGCACTATCAGAGATAGACATAAATCCTCTATTAGCTCCACCCTGATATTGATAACCCCTTATAAAATCTTTTCGATTAGTGACTCCACCAATATTTCTAAATCTAGGTATATAGAATCCTGCTGGCTTTCTTCCATATGTTATTTTATTTTTAAAACCTTTAAATGTTCCTGAGGCGCCAACCTGAAAATGATGATCCATTAAATTATGTCCTAATTCACCGGAATCATTTCCCATACCTTCTGGGAACCTATTTGATTTTGATTGCATTAATATTGATGTTGATCCAACAGTTGAAGAACAAAGAAAAATTACTTTCGCATAATATTCATATGATTTATTATTTTGTGAATCAATAACTCTAACTCCAGTAGCTCTTTTTCTATCCTCATCATAAATAATTTCATGAACAATAGAGTTTGGCATCAATGTCATATTTCCAGTCACCTCTGCTGCAGGCAGTGTAGAAGAATTGCTACTAAAGTATGCACCATAAGGACAACCTCTGATACACCTGTTCCTTAATTGACATTTTACCCTTCCAAGGCCAGGTTTAGTTCCCTCAGTTATATGAGCAGTTCTGGCATTTGATAGAATTCTTCCATCATTAAAATTTTCTGAGATACTTTCTCTCATATGCTTTTCAAGAACGTTTAAATCAAATGGTTTTAAAAACTTACCATCAGGAAATTGAGGCAATCCTTCATATCTTCCTTGAACTCCAATATATTCCTCTACATAATCATACCACGGAGAAATATCTTTGTATCGAATTGGCCAATCTATAGCAATACCATCCTTCAAATTACCTTCAAAGTCAAATTCACTGAGCCTATATGTATGTCTTCCCCATGTTATTGATCTTCCACCAACATGATAACCTCTTATCCAATTAAATTTATTTTTATCGTCATTATATGGATGATCAACATCGTCAACAAAAAAATGTCTTGAGGCTTCTGAGTTAACATATCCTGTTCTACTTTGTTTAGGTTGTCTTTTTCTTGCTTCTTGAGTAATTGTATTTCCACCATCAAAGTCCCATGGGTTCATATTTGCAGTAGGGTAATCCACAACATGTTCAACCATCCTTCCTCTTTCAAGGACTAACGTTTTTAAGCCTTTTTCTGTTAGTTCTTTTGCTGCCCATCCACCACTAATACCAGTTCCTACGACAATAGCATCGAATTTTTTTTCCATTTTTTAGAAATCATTATGTCTAATTTAAACATTATATAATTAAATAAAATTTAATTATTTAAATTTATATTTATAGTATACTTAAAAAAACCTTACTAATGAAAAGAAACAAATTTATAAAACTAGCTTCAACAGGAGCTCTCGGTTTATCATCTATCGGATATTTATCCTGTGATAATCCTAATCAAATTTTTTTTAAATTATCACTTGCTCAATGGTCTTTTAACAAGTCCATTCGAGAATCGGGAATGTCACCATATCTTTTTGCAGAAAAAGCAAAATTACTAGGGTTCTCAGGATTAGAGTATGTGAATCAACTATATGATGATGTAATGAGTAGTAACAATAAATCTTCTAGTATCAAAAAGTTTATTTTAAATAGTAATCAACTTGCATCGGATAATGGTATGGATAATGTCCTCATAATGATTGATGAAGAGGGGAACCTAGCAGATGAAAATGAGACTAGAAGACTAATTGCAATTGATAACCACAAATTATGGATTGATACAGCAGCAGAGATGAACTGCTCATCAATAAGAGTGAATCTTCATGGATCAAAAGATAAAGCTAAATGGAAAGATCTGTCTATGGAAAGCCTATCAAAATTATGTGATCATGCTTTAGATTCTAATCTTAATGTTATAGTTGAGAACCATGGAGAATTATCATCAAATATTCCAGTTCTAATGGATGTTATAAATGGTGTAAATAAAAATAATTGTGGAACGCTTCCTGATTTTGGAAACTTTTGTATGGCAGTTGAAGGTTATGGTTCAATATTTACAGGAGAATGTGCAAATGTATATGATATATATAAAGGAGTAGAGGAAATGATGCCTAAAGCTTTTGCAGTAAGTGCAAAGTCTAATGGATTTGATGATAATGGTGAAGAAAAAACAATTGACTATAAAAAAATGTTACAAATTGTGAAAAGTTATGGTTATACTGGTTATGTTGGGGTAGAGTATGAGGGTTATGGACTTTCAGAGGAGGATGGGATAAAGGCTACGAGAGACTTATTAATAAAAGTTGGTCAAAGTATATAGAAAAAATGGGTATGACAATTAATCTAAAGCTAAGTATAATGATGTTCCTAGAATTTTTTATTTGGGGATGTTGGTTTGTTACTATGGGCACATTCCTTTCTCAAGCGTTTAGTGCATCAGGAACCGAAATTGGTTTAGCTTACGAGACCCAATCATGGGGTGCGATTATTGCACCATTTATAATTGGATTAATTGCCGATAGATATTTTGATGCTGAAAAGATTCTTGCACTCATTCATATTTTTGGTGGTGGACTTTTATTCATGTGCTCTATTGCTGTGGGATTTGATACATTTTTTCCATATATTTTAATTTACATGATACTTTATATGCCTACTTTAGCACTTGTTAATGCAATTGCTTTCAGGCAAATGAAAGATCCCTCTAAAGAATTCCCAAAAATTAGGGTTTGGGGAACAGTTGGTTGGATTGTAGCAGGATTGGTTATTAGTTATGGAGTTGGATGGGAGGCTAGCCAAACGTTAGAGTATACTTTCTATTTAGCTGCTATTGTTTCTGTTACACTAGGTCTATTTAGTTTTAGTTTACCTAAAACGCCTCCTAAGGCAAAAAATGAAAGTCCAAATTTAAGAGAAATTTTAGGTTTAGATGCATTAATGCTTCTTAGGGATACTCGTTATTTAGTGTTTTTTTTATCATCAATTTTAATTTGTATTCCATTAGCTTTTTATTATGCTGACGCAAATTTATTTTTAAACGAATTGGGAATGGCAAATGCAGCAGGAGTAATGACATTGGGCCAAATTTCTGAAGCCCTATTCATTCTATTACTCCCTCTTTTTTTAAATAAATACGGAATAAAGAAAACGCTCATAGTTGGAATGCTAGCTTGGAGTTTAAGATATGTTCTTTTTGCACTTGGTGATACTGGATCAAATATATGGATGCTAATATTTGGTATTGTTCTACATGGTATTTGTTATGATTTTTTCTTTGTATCAGGTCAAATATATACTGACTTTAAAGCAGGAGAAAAATATAAAAGTGCCGCTCAGGGGCTTATAGCTTTAGCAACATATGGTGTTGGAATGTTAATAGGATTTAGACTTGCTGGTAGAATTACAGATAAGTTTGTTATTGATTCTGGGCATGACTGGACGCAGATATGGACTTACCCTGCAATCTTTGCTGCTGTCGTATTGATAATTTTCATTATTACATTTAAAAACGAAAAAATAAAATTTGAAAAATAAAATTAGACTTGGTATTTTAGGAGGAGGAGGAGATTCATTAATTGGAATTGTTCATAGGATTGCTTCTTCTATGCACGATTGCTATCAAATTATTGGTGGAGTATTTAATCCAGATTACTCAGAGAATATAAAATTTGCAGAAGAAATAGGTCTGGATACTACTAGAATTTATGAAGATTACGAAAAAATGATAGAAGAGGAATCTAAACTTGATAAAAGTAAAAGAATCCAAGTTGTATCTATCCTTACACCTAATTTTTTGCATTATCCAATGGCAAAAAAACTTTTGGAAAATAATTTTAATGTAATTTGTGAAAAACCAATGACTATTACTTTTGATGAGGCAAAAAATCTTGAAAGTATATACAAGTCAAAAAAGTTAACCTTTGCTGTTACATATACATATACAGGATACCCAATGGTAAGACAAATGAAAGAGATGATAAAGTCGGGAATAATTGGCAATATTCAGAGGGTTGACCTACAGTATTATCAAGGATGGATCAATCCTATAATTCATGATAATTCTAAGAGGGCTAACACATGGAGACTTCAACCAGATAAATCAGGTATTAGCTGTTGTATTGGAGATATTGGCACACATGCATTTGATATGCTAGAGTATGTAACTGGAATGAAAGTTGATGAAATTTTATCTGATCTTAATTACCTATATGAAGATAATTCTATGGATGTTGATGGAACTATTTTGATTAGATTTTCAGACAATGCTAAAGGAGTTATTAGAGCAAGCCAAATTGCTACAGGAGAGGAGAATAATTTTACAGTTGCAATATATGGAGACAAAGGTGGTCTTAAATGGGAGCAACAAAATCCAAATTATTTATATCATCTTAGCGAAAATGAACCACTTAAAATTTTAAAACCGGGCCATAATTACAATTCAAATTTTGCAAAAATTTCAGCAAAATTACCTCCTGGTCATCCTGAAGGCATGTTTGATTCTATGGCTAACATATATTATGGAGTTGCAAGAGAAATTAATGGGAATATTCAATTTGAAGGAGAATATCCATCATTAAACGATGGATTAAGAGGTATGCTATTTATTGAGAAAGCTGTTGAATCTCATAAAAGTGGAAGTAATTGGGTTAAATTAAATAGTAATTAAAATGAAAACAATTAAAGGCCCAGCTGTGTTTTTAGCTCAATTTGTTGATAAGAAAGCACCATTCAATTCACTGGATGGAATGTGTAAGTGGGCATCTAAATTAGGCTATAAAGGTATTCAAATTCCAACATGGGAAAATTTTTTAATTGACCTAAATAAGGCCTCAGAGAGTCAAGATTATTGTGATGAACTTTTAGGAAAAGTAAGATCATACGGGCTGGAAATCACCGAATTATCAACTCATCTCCAAGGCCAATTAGTAGCTGTTCATCCTGCTTATGATTTAATGTTTGACAATTTTGCTCCTGATAATTTAAAAAATAATCCAAAAGATAGGACTAAGTGGGCAATTGAAACAGTTAAAAAAGCTGCTACTGCCAGTAGAAGATTAGGTTTGAAAGCACATGCTACTTTTTCAGGAGCACTATTATGGCATACATGGCATCCATGGCCACAAGTTCCTAAAGGTTTGGCTGATATGGGATTCAAAGAGCTTGCAAAAAGATGGCTTCCCATTTTAGATTTTTTTGATGAAAATGGGGTTGATGTCTGTTATGAAATTCATCCAGGAGAGGATCTTCATGATGGAGTAACATTTGAAAGGTTTTTAAAAGCGACGAATAATCATAACAGAGTAAAGATATTATATGATCCTAGTCATTTTGTTCTTCAACAGCTAGACTATATAACATATATAGATTATTATCATGAGTACATAAAGTCCTTTCATGTTAAAGATGCTGAGTTTAATCCAACAGGAAAAAAAGGAGTATATGGGGGCTACCTTGATTGGTCTGATAGAGCTGGTAGGTATAGATCACTTGGAGATGGTCAGATAGATTTTAAAACAATTTTTTCTAAACTTACTCAATATGGATGTGATGTCTGGGCTGTAATGGAATGGGAATGTTGCATTAAAAGTCCTGAGCAAGGTGCATCAGAGGGTGCTAAATTTATTCAAAATTTAATAATAAATTGTACAGACAAAAAATTTGATGATTTTGCTGGCGGCAAAAATAATGAAGATAACTTAAAAAATATTTTAAAATTATAATTATGAAAAAAACCTTATTTCTAGTATTAATATTTACAATAAGTTTTGGGTTTTCTCAAGACTCAAACTGGACCTATCTTTTTGATGGGAAGTCACTCAATGGATGGCATAGCTATAATAGTAATTATGAAGAAACTGCATGGTATATTGAAAATGGTGAATTAATACTTAATTCAAAAAATGATAATGTTAGTAGAGGTAATGATCTTGTAACTGATAAAAAATATACGAGTTTTGTATTGTCTATTGAGTGGAATATTCCAAAGGGAGGTAACAGTGGAATTATGTTTGGTGTTGAAGAGCTAAGTGATATGAATGCACCCTGGAGAACAGGACCAGAGATACAAGTGCTTGACAATGAAAATTTTATAGGGCCAAACACAGACTGGCACAAAGCACCTGCTTTATATGCTCTAAAACCCATTGGAGAGATCAATTATAATCCATACGGAGAGTGGAATCATCTTCTACTTAGTGTAGATCATAAAAATAATCTTGGATCAATAACATTTAATGGTGAATTTGTATATTCTTTTCCTTTGTCAGGTCCTGAATGGAATAAAATGGTAGCTAGATCAAAGTTTAGTACTGATCCGTACTTTAAAGACCTAGTACCAGAACATCCTTACTACACATATGCTCCACTTTTTGGTCGATTCAAGACTGGTAAAATAGCACTTCAGGATCATGGCTATAATGTAAGATATAGAAATATAAAAATAAAAGAACTTTAGTAATGAGGATTTTTCTTTTGACTTTAATGGTGCTAACCTACTCATCGACTAAATCTTTTGAAGTAGTAAGTCATGATGAGTGGACCTATATTTTTGATGGAAAAACATTTAATGGATGGCATCTATATAATAGTGATTCTGTTGGAAGTCAATGGTCAATTGAAAATGGTGAATTAATATTGAATTCAAAAAATGATAATATCAGTACTGGTAATGATCTCTTAACAGAGAATGAATATACAAGCTTTGAGTTATCAATAGAATGGAATATTTCAAAAGGAGGAAATAGTGGAGTTTTTTATGGTGTAAAAGAATTTCCTGATTTTATAGATGCTCACACAACAGGTCCAGAAATTCAAGTTTTAGACAATACAAATTTTAATACATCGACTGATCTTCATAAAGCTCCATCTCTATATGATTTAGTTAGTTCAAACTCAAAAAATTTAAAGGTAAAACCTCATGGTCAATGGAACCATTTAGTTTTAAAAATAGAT
>MDTG01313302.1_pt1 | contig 11929 bp, 9 predicted proteins | sample 811421 | NCBI WGS metagenome assembly MDTG01 (sample SAMN05326645, study PRJNA326480) | marine metagenome | isolation source: seawater | place: Pacific Ocean: South East | collected 2011 | reverse complement strand
TGCTCCACCCATTGTTGTTGCACTTATATCTCCAATAGTCTCAATTGTTGTTACTATAGACATAAAGAGCATTAATATTACCGCTCCCCATACAAAGTCTATTCCATATTGTAAAGGCATTGGAATAGCAAACCAGTCTGCAGCAGCAATTTTTTCCCATCGAACTTCTCCAAGCATAGCAGCAACTATAAATCCAGCAACTATTCCAATTAAAATTGAGGCAGCAGATGCCATCCCTTTTCCTTTTAGATTTGCTAATAGCGCAACTATTAGGACTGTTCCTGCTATTGTTAAATGATGCCAGTTAGCAAAAATTTCTGGTTTATTATTCAGTAAGTACACTCCACCGCCCGCATATTTAAATCCGACTTTAAGAAGGCTGATTCCAATCATTAATACAACTATTCCAGTTACTAACGGAGGAAACATATGACGAATTGGTTTTAACATTTTTCCAATCCATATTTGAAAAATTCCTCCTATAAATGCAGCAGTAAATATTGCTCCTAAACCAAAAGCTTTAAAAGGCAGCATGATTGGAATGAAAGCAAAACTTGTACCTTGTATTATTGGTAGTCTTGATCCTATATCTTTATAACCCACAGTTTGTATGATGGTTGCAACACCAGCAGCAAACAAAGCCATCTGAATTAAAAAAATTTTTTCTCCAGTAGTTACTCCAAAAACACCCGCAACAATCAATGGAACTGTAATGTTCCCAGCAAACATTGCAAATACATGCTGAATACCTAAAGGAATAGATTGATTAAGAGGTAGTTTTTTATCAGTAGCACCAGAACTTTTTGTCTTTTTTCTAGCCATATATCCTCCACAAATATAATTTGAAACATAATATTTTAAATAAAATCTAATTGATACAAATATTAAGTTCGTTTTGTGCTAAAAAGAACATCAATTCTCTTATATGCATCCACTTGATGAAAATTTAATTATTATATTATTGTTATTTACTTCAAATTTTCTTTCACAAGAAATTCCATACTTTTTAGTCTTATAAAGTAAAATTTTATTACCGTTTTCATTTAAATAATCGTCTGTAGATGCTCCCATTTCCATTTTTAGATCAGTAACTTTTTTACCTAAAAATTGTCCATACTTTTCATGTTCTCTTTCTGCTACTTCATCAGATTTTTTTTTTACAGTTTCGCAACCCAAAATAAGAATAAAAATTAATAATAATTTAATTAAGAAAAAATTTTTCATTTTGATATTGTATCATTATAATACTATATCAAATACTAAATTTTAAGTTGTATTTAATAAGTATAATTAAAATTATAATTATGTTAATTAAATTTAAAAAATGAGCTCTATAAATAAAAAAGAAATAGAAAAATTTTCAAAAATAGCTAATGAATGGTGGAATCCAAATGGTAAATTTAAGCCTTTACATAAATTTAATCCTATTAGAATTAAATATTTAAAAAAAAATATAATTGAACATTTTAAAATTAAATTAACAAATAATCCACTGAGAAAAATTGATTTATTGGATATAGGTTGTGGCGGAGGATTACTTTCTGAACCAATGAGTAGACTTGGCGCAAAAGTAACTGCGATTGATGCATCTGAAAAAAATATATCTGTTGCAAAATTTCATGCAAAAAAAAATAATTTAAAAATAAAATATCTTTGCTCTTCTCCTGAAAAGTTAAATCTTAATAAAAAATTTGATGTCATATTAAATATGGAAATTGTAGAACATGTTGAAGACTTAAATTTTTTTATTAATAAAAGTTCAAACCTTTTAAAAAAAAATGGTATAATGTTTGTTGCTACTATAAATAAAACTCTTAAATCATATTTTTTTGCAATTATTGGAGCTGAATATGTGCTCCAGTGGCTTCCGATAGGAACCCATGATTGGAATAAATTCGTTGAACCAGATGAATTATTCACAATAAGTAAAAAATATAATCTGAAATTAAAAGAAATAAATGGAATGAAATTTAATCCAATATTAAATCAATGGAATATTAGTAAAGATAAATCTGTAAACTATATTACGATTTTTAAAAAAATTTAATTTTCATTATATTTGAACCAAGGAACTACTTCTGTTTCAATTCCTTCTTCTTTTAGCTCTATGATCTCTTCAGGGGAGGCTTTTCCATAAATACCCTTAGATTTTTTCTTTTCATCATAATGTAAAGATCTTGCTTCATTGACAAAATTATCTCCAACATAATCTAAATTTTTTTTAATAAATTTTTGATATTCTTTGATTTTTTTTTTTATTTCAAAATACTTGTTATCTTTTAATTCTATTGTATTTTGGTTTTTTGAATTCAATACACTTGGTGCCATCAGAGTTTTTTCTACATTTAATGAATTACAATTATCACAGCTCAAATGTTTTAATTTCTTTAATTTTTCATACTCCCTTGAAGAAGCAAACCAGCTATCAAATTGATTTTTACAATCTTTACATTTTAAATTATATTTTATCATTATTTAATTTCAGCTCCTATAATCTGAATTAATTTCAATATATTTTTTTGTTAGATCCATTGTATAAGCAGTAAAATCTTTATTACCATTATTTAAATTAATAGTTAAATCTATCTTTACTTCCTTCATATATTCTGCGACTTCTATCTCTCTGTAAGTTGAAGATAATTGGCCTTTTTCAATTACTTTTATATCGCCAAAGTTTATTGCTAATTTATTTAAATTCAATTCAACCTTAGATTTTCCAACTGCCATAATAATTCTTCCCCAATTAGGATCTTGGCCTGCTATAGCTGTTTTAACTAGTGGCGAATTGGCTATTGAGAAAGCAACTTTTTTAGCATCAAGGATATTTTTTGCATTTATTACATTTACAGAAATAAATTTAGAAGCACCCTCTCCATCTGCTGCAACTCTTTTCGCTAAATTTAATAAAACTGAATGAAGAGCTTTATCAAAGTCTTTTAATTTATTATCATTAATATTTTTAATTTTAGGATTTTTTACTTTTCTTGTTGCAAAAATTGAAACCATATCGTTTGTGCTAGTATCTCCATCACAAGTAATTGCATTAAAAGTTGTTTCTATATTTTTTTTTAATAATTTTTTTAAAATTGAAGAAGAAATATCTGCATCTGTAAAAATATAACCTAAAGTTGTTGCCATATTGGGAAAAATCATACCTGAGCCTTTAGCTATACCGTAAATCTTAACTTCGGAACTTGAAATCTTACATTCTTCCATAGCTAACTTTGGTTGAAGATCTGTAGTCATAATTCCCAAAGCTGATTTCATCCATAAATACTTATTTTGTGTATATTTAATTTTATTTATTAAATCAGGTATTGAATTTTTAATTTTTTCAGTAGGAAATTTTTCACCTATTGTACCAGTAGATCCAAATAAAATTTCATCAGATTTAACTGTCTTTTTTTCTTCTTCATCTTCTAGCATTTTAATTGAAAGTTTTTTTGATAATTCTTCAGCAATCTGCACAATGCCATTATGTCCAGTTTTTCCAGTAAAACAATTTGCGTTTCTAGTATTTACTAATAAAGCTTTTACAGAATTTTTTTTAAGACTTAAGTTCCATTTAATATTTTCTGAAATAACTTTAGATTGAGTGTAAACAGAAGCAAAATTTGCTCCATCTCTAAAATAAAATAATACCAAATCATCTCTTGGTTCTTTGTAAAGATTTGCAGATATTGCGGAAATAGCAACTCCATCAATGTGATCAAGGTCCTGAAAGTCACCTATTTTTGACTTTTTATTTTGAGATAATAGAAAATTTTTTATGTTAATAGTCATAGTATTTAAATTAATTATTTTATACCTATATTAAAATATAGATTTAAATAATATACAAAAAAAATAATAAAATGCTCAATCCTTTAAAACTAATATCTAAATTAATAAAATCTTCAAATGAAAAAGAGCTTGATAAGTTAAGAAAAATTGTTTCTAAGATTAATGATCTAGATTTAAAGTTTGAAAATCTAGAAGAAAAAGAATTTCCTCAAAAAACTGCTGAATTTAAAAAAAGATTAAAAAATGGAGAAACTTTAGATCAATTACTTCCAGAAGTTTTTGCTTGTGCAAGAGAAGCCTCTAAAAGAACGATAAATGAAAAACCATATGATGTTCAACTCCTAGGAAGTATCGCACTTCACCAGGGTAAAATAGCAGAGATGAAAACTGGTGAAGGTAAAACTTTAACAATTGTAATGGCTGCATATTTAAACGCTCTCACAGAAAAAGGAGTGCATATAGTTACAGTTAATGATTATTTAGCAAAGAGAGATTGTATGAATATGGGTAAAATTTATTCATACTTAGGTCTTAAGTCGGGATATATAAATAATGATCAAGATGATCAACAAAGAAAGGAAAATTATAACTGCGATGTAACTTATGCAACCAATAGTGAACTAGGGTTTGACTACTTAAGAGACAATATGCAATTTTCTAAAGAACAAATAGTACAAAGAAATCATAATTTTTGTATAGTTGATGAAATTGACTCATGCTTAATAGATGAGGCAAGAACTCCACTTATTATATCAGGATCAACAGAAGATAAAACAGATCAATATCTGGCCATTGATAAACTTATAAAACAACTTTCTAAAGATGACTATGAAATAGATGAAAAAGATAAAAATATTTTATTAACAAATCAAGGTATAGATAATGTTGAAAAAATTTTTACATCTGCAGGTGTTTTAAAAAATAACAATTTTTATGATCCTGAAAATATAAGTTTAGTTCATCATGTTAATCAAGCTTTAAGAGCCAATCATCTTTTTGAAATCGGAAAAGACTATATCGTTAAAGACGGAGTATTAAAAATAATAGATGAATTAACTGGAAGAATATTAGAAGGAAGAAGGTATGGGGATGGATTGCATCAAGCTTTAGAGGCAAAAGAAAGAATTAATATACAGCTAGAAAATCAAACTTTGGCTTCAACTACATATCAAAACTATTTTAAACTATATAAAAAAATTTCTGGATGCACTGGAACAGCGGCAACAGAAGCAGAAGAATTTTTTGAAATATATAATCTTAAAATAATAAGCATCCCAACTAACAAACCAATGATTAGAAAAGATTGGAATGATCAAATTTTTAGAAGTGAATTAGAAAAAAATAATGCAATTGTAACCAAAATTTTAGAATGTAATAAAAAAGGACAACCTATTCTTATATTCACTTCAAGTATTAATAAATCTGAACAATATTCAAATCTATTAGATCAAAAAAAAATATCACACATAGTTTTAAATGCAAAAAATCATGAAAAAGAAGCTGAAATAATTGCAAATGCTGGAAAAATGGGTTCAATAATTATTACAACAAGTATATCAGGTAGAGGAGTAGATATACAGCTTGGAGGAAAAAAGGATAATATTTCTTCAACTGAACAAAAAGAAGAAAAAGAAAAAATTAAATCTCTAGGTGGATTATTTGTTATTGGCACTGAAAGAATGGAATCTAGAAGAGTTGATAATCAGGCAAGAGGAAGATCCGGAAGACAGGGCGATGAAGGAAATTCAATTTTCTATGTAAGTCTTGAGGATGACTTGATGAGAATATTTGGATCAGATTCTATGAATAAAATGCTAGAAAAGCTTGGCCTTAAAGATGGCGAAAGTATTGACCATCCATGGATTAATAAAGCTTTAGAAAGAGCCCAACAAAAAGTTGAGGCAAGGAACTTTGATATTAGAAAAACATTACTAAAATTTGATAATGTACTTTCTGATCAAAGACAAGTTGTTTTTTCTGAAAGAAAAAATGTAATGGAAAATAAAGAAATGTTTTCTTATTCTGATAATTTTTTAAAAGAAATAATTGAAGAATTAATTAACGACAAAAAAAAATATTTAATTAATCCAAAAAATAATGAGATTAGAACAAAAATAATATCTACATTCGGCAAAATTTTTGATGATGAAAAAGTAGAAAACCTTATCAAAATGAATGAAGTTGATTTTGTTTCAGAAATAAAAGAAAAATTTAAAGAAAAACGAAACGAAAGAATTGACTTTTTAGGTGAAAGTCAAGCACAAGAAATAGAAAAAAGAATCTTTCTTCAATCAATAGACATGAATTGGAAATCGCATATACAATATTTAGAACAACTAAGGCAGGTAATAGGTTTAAGATCTTATGGACAAAGAGACCCTTTAATAGAATATAAAAAAGAAGCTTTCAATTTATTCGAGAACTTACTAGAAAAATTGAAAAAAGATTATATAAAAATATTAATTAATCTTGTAATTGTAGAAAAGCCTCCAGAAAATAATAATGAATTAAAAAAAACAAATAAGTTAAATTTTTCTAATAAAAAAATGAAAAGAAATGAACCTTGTTTTTGTGGATCTGGAAAAAAATACAAACATTGCCATGGCTCTTTATAATAAAAATACAAAAAGACATAAAATTATAAAAACAGCTAAAAAAATAAAATAATTTTTAAATTTAATTAAGTTTAAAAATATTGTTTGCGAAAAGCTTTCTTTCATAGCTAAATTCTCTTTCTCCTGATCTTTGTTAATAAAGCCTTTTCTTCTACCAATAGATAAAAATTTATTTTTTCTTTGAGAAAAAATTTCTTCTCTTGTCATAGAAGATAAGTCAGTTAAATTTTTTTTAATTGAATTTCTAATATTTTCTACACTTAAATCTCTATCTCTATGTGCACCTCCCAAGGGCTCAGGTATTATTTCATCAATAACTCCAAGTCCATAAAGATCTTTTGATGATAACTTCATTGCTTCTGCTGCTTCTAAAGTTTTTTTTGGATCTCTCCAAAGTATTGTTGCGCAACCCTCTGGAGAAATTACAGAATAAATAGCATTTTCGAACATTAAAACTTTATTTGAAGATGCTAAAGCAATTGCTCCTCCAGATCCACCTTCTCCAATTATTATGGAAATTGTTGGAACTCTTAATTCCATACAGCATTCAATAGATTTTGCTATGGCTTCAGCTTGACCTCTTTCCTCTGCTCCAACTCCTGGATAAGCTCCAGGAGTATCAATAAATATAATTATTGGTATATTAAATTTATCTGCAACTCTCATTAAGCGAATAGTTTTTCTATAACCCTCGGGTCTCATCATTCCAAAATTTCTCTCTATTCTCGACTCTAAGTCTTCTCCCTTTTCTTGTCCAATAACCAGGACTGAAGTGTCGCCAAATTTTGCAAATCCTGTTAGGACTGATTTGTCTTCTCCATAAAAACGATCACCAGCCAATGGAATAAAATCTTCAAACAAGCTATCAATAAAAAATTTTGATTTTGGTCTATCTTCATGTCTCGCAACCTGCGTCTTTTTCCAAGAGTCTAGATTAGAATAAACTTCTTTCAATTTAGCATCAATTTCTGATTGAATACTAGATATTTTATTCGTATCTACTTCTGTTAAACCTTCCTGATTATAAGGATCCTTAAGCTTATCCAACTCTATCTCAAGATTTTTTATATCATTTTCAAAATTTAAATAATTTTTCATTGTAAATAATATTTATTAATATCAAAAAAAGGCAATAAAATGTTAAATATTTAGTTAGATTATTATTTAATTACATATTATAGTTAAATTTATTTTAAGGGAGAGAGCATAAGTTTTATGCCGCCGAAGGAGCAACTACCCCGGAAACTCTCAGGCAAAAGGACCTTAAATATATTAACTCTGGAAAGAATACTTAATCACCGAAGGAGTAAATCTCTCAGGTAAACAGACAGATGGGGTTGGAGAGTTAATATGAAAGAAAGATATATAAAATTTAAAAATTTATCAATATCAGAAAAATTATTTACTTTTGTAAATAAAGAATTATTGACAGGAACAAAAATAAAAAAAAATATTTTTTGGAATGGATTTGATAAAGCTGCCCATGAACTAAATAGGAAAAATAAAAAATTACTTGAAAAAAGAGAAGAGTTTCAAAAAAAAATAAATGAATGGCATAAAAATCAAAAAAATAGTAAATTTAATATTAAAAATTATACACTTTTTCTAAAAAAAATTGGATACATAAATAAAACTGGATCAAATTTTAAAATAAAAACTAAAAATACTGATATTGAAATATCAAAAATTTGTGGACCGCAGCTAGTAGTACCAATAACTAATGCAAGATATGTTTTAAATGCTGCAAATGCAAGATGGGTGAGCCTTTACGATTCTTTGTATGGAACAGATGTAATTCCTGAAACAAAAGGTGCTGTCATAGGAAAAACCTATAATCCAATTAGAGGAAGAAAAGTAATAGAATATGTACGTAATTTTTTAGACAAATACATTCCATTAAAAAACAAAAGCTGGAAAGATATTAAAAAAATGCCCCAAGTTAATAATAACAAACTAAGTTTGAATTTAAAAAATCCAAAACAGTTTGTTGGTTATAATAAAAAATCAAATTTATTAACATCGCTATTATTTATAAATAATAATCTTCATATAGATATTCTATTTGATGAAAAAGGATCGTTAGAAATAAATAACCCAGAAGGAAATCAAGATATTATAGCAATTCATGATGTTATCCTAGAATCAGCTGTTTCAACTATTTGTGATCATGAAGACAGTGTTGCAGCAGTAGATGCAGAAGATAAGGTAATAGGATATCAAAACTGGCTTGGTCTAATGAAAGGAAATTTAAAAATAGAATTTATTAAAAAAGGAAAAAAAATTTTAAGAAAGTTAAATCCTGATCGAAATTATATATCTCCAAAAGGAAAAAAATTTAAATTACATGGTAGAGCTTTGTTATTAAATAGAAATGTAGGACATCTAATGACTAGTCCTGCTATTCTTTTGAAAGATGGATCTGAATGTCCAGAAGGAATTATTGATGCTTTCATTACTTCAGCTGCGTGTCTTCATGACTTTAATTCAAAAGGTAACTCAAGAATGAAATCTATTTATATAGTTAAACCTAAAATGCATGGTCCTGAAGAATGTAAATTTACTGATCTAATTTTTACAAAAGTTGAAAATCTTTTAAAATTAAAAAAATATTCAATAAAGATAGGCTTAATGGATGAAGAGAGAAGAACTTCAGTTAATTTAAAAGAATGCGTTCGTGCTTTAAGCAACAGAATTGCATTCCAAAATACTGGGTTTCTTGATCGTACTGGTGATGAAATACATACCTCTATGGAGGCTGGCACAATGATAAAAAAGAGTCAAATGAAACTATCAAAATGGATTACAGCTTATGAAAATAATAATGTTGATGTTGGTTTAAGTTGTGGTTTTTCAGGTAAAGCACAAATTGGAAAAGGTATGTACCCTGCTCCAGATTTAATGTCAGAAATGATAAAACAAAAAATTACTCATCCTTTATCTGGTGCTAATTGTGCATGGGTTCCAAGCCCTACCGCAGCAGCGTTACATGCAATACATTATCATGAAATAAATGTTTTTAATAAACAAAAAGAATTATCAAAAAGAAAAAAATCTAAACTATCAGATCTTTTAACAATTCCGATTATTAGAGATCCAAGATGGACAAAAAATGAAATTAATAAAGAATTAGAAAATAATTCTCAAAGTATTTTAGGTTATGTGGTCAGATGGATAGATCAATCAGTTGGCTGTTCCAAAGTACCAGATATAAACGGCATTGGATTAATGGAAGATAGGGCTACTCTGCGAATTTCTTCACAACACATTGCTAATTGGTTGCATAATGGGATCTGTAGTAAAAAGCAAGTTTTAGAAGTAATGAAAAAAATGGCAAAAATTGTAGATAACCAAAATATAAAAGATCCAGGATTAAAAGGACATGCTCCCTACCAGCCTATGTCTGGAAATTTTGACAAGTCAATTGCTTTTAAGGCTGCATGTGAACTTGTATTTCATGGAAGAGCACAACCATCTGGTTATACGGAGCCAATTCTGCATCTGAACAGATTATTAAAAAAAATTAGTCAGAATCGTTCTCAGTCCAATTTCTATTTTTAAAGGCAGAGAATAAAGTTCCATCATCTAAGTTCTCTATTTCTCCTCCAACTGGCAATCCTTGAGCTAATTTTGAAACTTTTACATTTAAATTCCTAAGACTATCTTTAATATAATGCGCTGTTGTTTGACCTTCAACCGTCGCACTTGTTGCTATTATTACTTCTTCAATAGAATCTCTTTTAACTCTTTCAACTAAAGATGAAATTAAAAGGTCTTCTTTTCTATCGCTCGCAGTTGAAGCAATTGTACCTCCCAAAATATGAAAGTAACCTTGATAAATTGTTGAACTTTCTATGCTCCATTGATCAGCAATATTTTCAACAACACAAATTTTATTAAATTTTTTATCAACATTTTCACAGTTATTACAGCCAACAGAATTAGATTTCAAAGAACCACATAAATTACATCTTGATACATTTTTATAAACTTCAACCAAACTATTTGCCATGGGTTTCATAAGCTCATCCCTGGTATTAATTAATTTTAAAACAATTCTTTTTGCTGACTTTGGTCCTAAGCCAGGTAATCTAGAAATTAATCTAATCAATTCCTCTATCTCATTTATTTTGTACATTAAATTAGATTGGCCACTTAAAACCAGGTATGCCAAAACCTCCTGTTGCTTTTGACAATTCTTCGGTTGTCTTTGTTTTAAGTTGAGATTTAGCATTATTATAGGCTGCAACTATAAGATCTTCTATAATTGATTTTTCTTCTTTCATGGTTTCTGACGAAATTTCTATACTTAACATTTCATTTTCCCCATTAATTATTACTTTAACTGAATTAGTTCCAGACGTACCAGTAACTTGAATATTTTTTATTTTTTCTTGGCTTTCTTTCATTTTGACCTCAAGTTCTTTTGCTTTATCTAAAATCTTATTAAAATCAGTCATTATTAGTCTCTTTTTTGATATTTATTAATTCGGCATCTGAAAAAATTTTCATAACTTTTAAATAAACTTCATTTTTTTTTTCTTCCTCAAGTAGTTTTTTTTTTAACAAAGCACTATTTTCTTTTTTTGATAATTCACCACTTTTTTTTGATAAAGATATTATCCACCTATCTTTAGTCCATTCAAACAACTTAGAAGATAAATTTTTGATAAATTCTTTATCTAAATTGTCATTAAAAGAAATTTCAATTCGCTTATTCTCAAAACTCACAAGATTAACATTTGTTTCTAACTCATATTTTAATTTAATTTCTTTTTTTTTATTACATAAATTGATTAAATCATCGAAAGATCCAATTGACATAATTGAATCCTCTTTATTTTTTAAATTTGAATTTTCAGTTTGCTGTTTTTCTTGAATTACATTTTTAATTTGTCCAATAATTTTAGTATTATTGTCGAATAATTTTTTTTCTTCTGTTAAAGACTCTTTCTCTTTATTATTTTTTTCATCTAACAAATTGACCTTGGAGTCATGCACTTTTTGAAAATTTTGTTTATTAGATAATCCTTTTAAATATATTAATCTAATCAAAAACATTTCTATTGCTATATTTTGATTTGATACAATTTCTATTTCCTCTAAAGTTTTAATAGTAAACTGCCAAAACAATAATAAAGTTTCATTTTGTAGATTATGTGAGATCTCTTTGATTTGGTTAAACTCTTCATCATTTAATGTAAAATTTGTTCCATCTATTTTTAAAGAAGAAATATTTTTAAAATAATATAATATTTCTAAAAAATCATTTAAAAATATTTTTGGCTCAATACCTTTATCATAAATGGATCTATAAACTTCAAGAACTTTTTGCTCATTACCTTCAAAAATAAACTTAAACAAATCAATTAAATTTGATCTATCAAAATATCCAAAAATTTTCTGTGTTGTTACTAAATCAAGTTCTTTATTTTTTTCTTGAGTTACGAGAGCTCTATCTAGTAGTGAAAGTGCATCTCTTACAGAACCCTCAGATATTTTTACAATTAGTTTTAAAGCTTCATCTGATGCTT
>MDTG01121683.1_pt1 | contig 11929 bp, 8 predicted proteins | sample 811421 | NCBI WGS metagenome assembly MDTG01 (sample SAMN05326645, study PRJNA326480) | marine metagenome | isolation source: seawater | place: Pacific Ocean: South East | collected 2011 | reverse complement strand
TAAAGAACCCTTAATAATTGCAAATAAAGTAGACTTAAATCCGAGTATTACATCAGAGCTGCCAAAAGCGTTAGCAATATCAGCAAAGAATAAGGAAGGGATTGACACTTTCTCAAAAAAACTATTAGAATCCGTTTACGATAATGATTTTGATAGAAACGATACTTTTGTGAGTAATAATAGACACCTTGAAGCTCTACAGTTGTCACTAAAATTTGTGATTAAAACTACTGAGGGATTAAACAGTGGTATAAGCAGTGATTTTATTGCTATGGATATCCAACAAGCACTTTTTCACATTGGAGAAATCACTGGAGAAATATCTACTGACGATTTACTAGATAATATCTTCTCTAATTTCTGTATCGGAAAATAATTATCTCGCTTCTTTTTTTAACTTTAAATTGACCTTAATAACAATTAAATATTGTTAATATAAGTATTGATAAATTACTTCGTTTTCTGTTATAGAATTTATTAGATTTGTGGTCGATTTTAAACAAAAGAAAAATATGAATTTTGATGTCATTGTTATAGGAAGTGGACCTGGCGGATACGTAACTGCCATTCGTGCTTCACAATTAGGATTAAAAACCGCTATTGTTGAAAAGGAATCTTTAGGGGGTGTGTGCTTAAATTGGGGATGTATTCCAACAAAAGCTCTCTTAAAGTCTGCTCAAGTATTTGAATATATAAACCACGCTGAAGATTTTGGAATCTCAGTAAAAGGTGCAAAAGCAGACTTCAACAATGTAGTATCTCGTTCTAGAGATGTAGCTGATGGTATGAGTAAAGGAATCGACTTCTTAATGAAAAAGAATAAGATTGAAGTCATTATGGGCTCCGCTACTGTTAAAGCAGGTAAAAAAATTGAAGTAGTTGATACTGATGGTAAAACAACAGAATACAGTGCTTCAAACATTATTATTGCTACAGGTGCTCGTTCAAGAGAATTGCCTAACCTTCCACAAGATGGCAAGAAAATTATTGGCTACAGAAAAGCAATGACTTTAGAGAAAAAACCATCTAAATTAGTAGTAGTTGGTTCTGGTGCTATTGGTGTAGAATTTGCGTATTTCTATAATGCAATGGGTGTTGATGTAACTGTAGTTGAATACATGCCCAACATTGTACCTGTAGAAGATGAAGACGTTTCAAAACAACTTGCTCGTTCATTCAAAAAAGCAGGCATAAACGTAATGACAAACTCTTCTGTGGAAAGCGTTGACACCTCAGGTAAAGGATGTGTTGTTAGTGTAAAAACTAAAAAAGGCGAAGAAAAAATTGAATGTGATGTCGTTCTTTCAGCCGTAGGTATAACTGCCAATATTGAAAATATCGGACTAGAAGATGTTGGTATTGTTACTGACAAAGGAAGAATTCTTGTTAATGACTACTATCAAACAAATATACCAGGATACTTTGCTATTGGTGATGTATTGCCTACTCAAGCATTGGCACACGTTGCATCTGCTGAAGGAATTATTTGTGTGGAGAAAATAGCTGGTCAAAATCCAGAGCCTTTAGACTACGGAAACATTCCAGGATGTACATATTGTTCACCTGAAATATCATCCGTTGGATATACTGAAAAAGCTGCCAAAGAAGCAGGTTATGATGTAAAGGTTGGTAAATTTCCATTCTCTGCCTCTGGTAAAGCATCAGCAGCGGGGCACAAAGACGGTTTTGTAAAAGTTATTTTCGATGCAAAATACGGCGAGTGGTTAGGTTGTCACATGATTGGATACAATGTAACTGAAATGATTGCTGAAGCTGTTGTAGCTCGTAAATTAGAAACAACAGGTCACGAAATCTTAAAAGCAGTTCACCCTCACCCAACTATGAGTGAAGCAGTTATGGAAGCTGTCGCTGCAGCGTACGATGAAGTAATACATATGTAATAAAACATATACATAACAATAAAAAAGCCCCGCAAATGCGGGGCTTTTTATTTACTATTGTTTTAGTGAATTATTCACCAATCGAAATTAACTCGACTTCAAACACTAAAGTAGCATTAGGTCCAATTGCACCACCTGCACCTCTTTCACCATAAGCTAAGTTAGAAGGGATGAATAATTTGTATTTAGCACCTGGATTCATCAATTGTAGTGCTTCTACCCATCCTGGAATAACACCATTTACTGGGAATGTAGCTGGCTGACCTCTATCGACAGAACTATCAAAAACAGTGCCATCAATTAACGTTCCATGATAATGTACTGTAACCTTGTCTGTTTCCTTTGGAGAGTCACCCGAACCTTCTTTTAGTACTTCATACTGTAAGCCAGTTGCAGTAGTAATCACACCATCTCTCTTTGCGTTTTCATCTAAGAATTTCTGACCAGCTTCAGTATTAGCTACTTGCTTTTCATTGGCTATTTTTCCAAAATAATCTTGCAGAACGATATTAGCTTCTTCTTCAGAGATTTCTAAAGTATTTCCTTCAAAAACATCTTTAAAAGCTTTAGCAATAGCTTCTGAATCTATACTTTCTAAACCTTGACTTTTAACGCTTTTGGCTACGTTTACACCCAAACTATAACTGACTTTTTCCATTTCGGTATTTAAATTTTGTGCATTAATACTTGAAAATCCCAATAGCACAATAAGGGATAAAATTAAATTCTTCATCTTTAATAATTTTGGAGGCAAATATACCTTAATTATAGATAGTTTAGAGTAATTTATGCTAGTAGTTTTGTATCTTTAACCCTTGATCTAATTTTATGGAAATTACAAAATGTCACATTCAAGGATTACTAACTATTGAGCCTAAAGTATTTGGTGACAATAGAGGCTATTTTTTTGAAAGCTTTAATAAGGATAAATTTGATACTGAAGTTACTAACGTTAGTTTCGTTCAGGATAACCAATCAATGTCACACAAAGATGTTCTAAGAGGTTTACACTTTCAACTTCCCCCTTTTGAACAAGGTAAATTAGTTCGTGTTATTCAAGGTAGTGTATTAGATGTTGCGGTAGATATTCGTAAAGACTCTCCTACCTTTGGACAATATAAAAGCATATTACTTAGCGGAGAAAATAATCTACTTTTTTGGATACCTTCAGGATTTGCACATGGTTTTCTAACACTAGAGGATAATACCATTTTCAGTTATAAATGTACTAGTCCATACTCAAAAGAGTCAGAAAGATCAATTTTATGGAATGACAAAGATTTAAATATCGATTGGAATATATCTTCTCCAATTGTTTCTAAAAAAGATCAAATAGCCGAAACATTTAAACAGTTTAAAAGTCCTTTCTAAATGAATAAATACATTTCTTTTTTTTCTATATTAGTAGCATCTGCACTAGTTATTTCACTTTTTAACTTTTCGTCAAAAGAATATGCAGACAATTTGTCAATACTTGAAAACCTGAAAAAAAAGTACTCAATTTTTGCCCTTCCAAAACCTACAAAGAGTCTTTATTTCGCAAACGAAAGAGCACCATTAGAAAACCCCGATATCTGGGAAAGGTACGATAAAGAGCTTCTAAAAAATACCTACTGGCAATCGAACACCTTACTACTACACAAAAGAGCAGCTAAGTTCTTTCCCGTAATAGAGCCCATACTTAAAGAAAATAATATTCCGGATGATTTCAAGTATCTAGCTTTGATAGAAAGTGGGCTAGAGAATGTAACATCACCTGCTGGAGCAAAAGGATTTTGGCAAATCATGAAATCTACTGCAAAAGAGTTTGGTTTAGAGGTAAATTCTGAGATTGACGAACGCTACCACCTTGAAAAATCTACTGTAGCAGCTTGCAGTTTTTTACTATCAGCTTACGAAAAATTTGGCAGCTGGACTCTTGCAGCAGCTGCCTATAATATGGGAAGATCCGGACTTCAAAAACAACTCGAAAGACAGAAATGTGAAGGCTACTATAATTTATTATTAAACGATGAAACTTCTAGATATGTATTTAGAATTTTAGCCATCAAAGAAATTATTGAAAACCCAAAAAAATATGGCTTTCAATTCAGAAGTGAAGACCTCTACGAGAATATACCTACATATACTGTTAAAGTAGATTCAACTGTTGAAAGTTGGGTTAACTTTTCAAATAGCATAGGTATAAATTATAAGATTTTGAAAATTCATAACCCTTGGCTGAGACAAAGCTTCCTAACCAATATTTCTAGAAAAAATTATGATATTAATATACCTTCTAGTGAAGCATATAATTTAAATGTTCAAAAAACAAGTTCAGAAAGTAAGCCTTTAGATGAGTAAAAAAAAAGAAACACTTCAAATATTTGGAGCTAAAGAGCATAACCTTAAAAATATTGATATCATCATTCCTAGAAATGAATTGGTAGTCATTACAGGTTTGAGCGGCAGTGGAAAATCATCACTTGCTTTTGACACCATATATGCGGAAGGACAAAGAAGGTATATTGAGACCTTTACCGCTTACGCAAGACAATTTCTTGGTGGACTTGAGCGACCTAATGTCGATAAAATTAGTGGACTCTCCCCTGTTATTTCTATTGAACAAAAAACAACCAATAAAAACCCTCGTTCTACAGTAGGTACAATTACTGAAATTTATGACTTTTTAAGATTACTTTTTGCTAGAGCATCTGATGCATACTCCTACAATACTTTTGAGAAAATGGTGTCTTATACTAATGATGAGATAAACGATATCATTACAAACGAACTAAGTAAACAGAAAACTATCATCCTTGCTCCTGTTGTTGTTTCAAGAAAAGGTCATTACAGAGAACTTTTTGAACAAACTGCCAGACAAGGTTTCTTAAAAGTTAGGGTTGACGGTGAACTAACTGAAATAACACCTGGCATGAAACTGGACCGCTTCAAAACTCACGATATCGAAATTGTCATTGATAAGCTTATTATAAAAAAAGAAAATGAAAAACGCTTAAAACAATCAATTGAAACGGCCATGAAGTACGGAGATGGGTTAATAATGACTCTAAATATTGAAAATGATGATGAACGTTATTTCAGTCGACACTTAATGTGTTCCAAAACTGGAATTTCATATGCGCAACCAGAGCCGAATAGTTTTTCATTCAATTCTCCGAAGGGGGCATGCTCAAAATGTAACGGCTTAGGAATTAAATCCGTAATTGATAAAAGCAAAATCATTAATGAAAAACTTAGTATTAATAATGGTGGGCTAACTCCTATTGCTAAGAATGCAAACTCATGGATTACTAGTCAGATAGAAACCATAGGCAAAAAATACGATTTCAATTTATCCACGCCTATTAAAGACATTCCAAAAAAGGGAATGGATGCTATTCTTTTTGGGTCAAATGAAACCTTTGACGTAGAGCTTAAAGAAGCTGGACTTAGCAAGTCTTACAAAATAAATTTCGAAGGAATTATCAATTTTATTGAAGACCAATTCAAGAACTCATCATCTTCCAAAATAAGACGTTGGGCAAGTGAATTTATGGTTAAAAAAGAATGTGAAAAATGTAACGGCTCTAGACTAAAAAAGGAATCGTTATTCTTTAAAATTGACGAGAAAAACATTTCTGAAGTTGCTAATATGGATATCATAGAGCTTAAAAAGTGGGTTGATAATCTTGAAAGTAAACTCAATGACAAACAGAAGATTATAGGAAACGAAATTATAAAAGAATTAAGTAAACGTATACAATTTCTAATAGATGTTGGTCTAAATTACCTTTCCTTAAACCGTTCATCAAGAAGTATTTCGGGAGGTGAAAGCCAACGCATTCGACTAGCTACGCAGATAGGTTCACAATTAACTGATGTCCTTTATATTCTTGATGAGCCAAGTATAGGGCTTCACCAAAGAGATAACCAAAAATTAATCCAATCCCTTAAGAAACTTAGAGATTTAGGTAACTCCATTATTGTTGTTGAGCATGATAAGGATATGATTATGTCAGCTGACCATATTATTGATATCGGACCAGGTGCAGGAATACATGGTGGAAGTATTATTGCTCAAGGCAATATAAAAGAGTTTCTTTCCAAAGGTTCTCTAACAATTGATTATTTAATGGGAAATCAATCCATTAAGCCAAATCCAAAACGTAGAAATGGTAACGGTAAAAAAATATCTATTAAAGGTGCTAGAGGAAACAATTTAAAAAATATTAATGTTGACTTCCCTCTAGGAAAATTTATTGGAGTAATTGGCGTTTCTGGCAGTGGAAAAAGTACATTAGTAAACGAAACGCTTTACCCTATTCTCAATCAGCATTTTTATAGAAGTGTAAAAAAACCACTAGAATATGATGCCATTAGTGGACTTGAACACATCGATAAAGTCATCGAAGTTGACCAATCACCCATTGGTAGGACACCTCGTTCAAATCCAGCAACATATTCGGGAGTATTTTCAGAAATAAGAGCCCTTTACACTAATCACCCAGAATCAAAAGCAAGAGGGTATAAAGTAGGTAGATTCTCCTTCAATGTTAGTGGCGGAAGGTGTGAAGAATGTAAAGGTGCTGGAGTTAGAACTATAGAAATGAATTTTTTACCTGATGTATACATAAATTGCGAAAGCTGTAATGGCAAACGCTATAACAAAGAAACTTTAGACATTAGATACAAAGGTAAATCTATTTCAGATGTACTTGAAATGACACTCAACCAAGCCTTAGAATTTTTTAAAAATCATCCTAAAATCAAACGACAAATTAGTGCACTAGTAGAAGTTGGTTTAGGCTATGTAAAACTTGGTCAACAGTCCACTACTCTTTCAGGTGGTGAATCTCAAAGAGTAAAACTTGCAAGTGAATTGGCAAAACGAAGCACTGGAAATACTTTTTATATTTTAGACGAACCTACAACTGGATTACATTTTGAGGATGTAAACGTTCTTCTTCAAGTGCTTGAAAAAATTGTTGATAAAGGAAATACGGTAGTCGTTATTGAACATAACCTCGATGTTATTAAAATGACAGACCACATAATAGAAATTGGTCCTGATGGAGGAAAAAATGGAGGTAATATTATAAATACAGGAACTCCTGAAGAACTTATACAATCAAACAAAGGCTATACAGCACCATTTCTTAAAGATGAATTACTAAACTAACACATATAAAAATATGAAGAAAAAAATTGAAAAAGCTTTTGAAGTAAAAAGTTGGAACGAAATCAAGACAAGTGACTCTTGGCAAATATTTAAAATAATGGCTGAATTTGTTCAGGCATTCGAAACACTTTCAAAAATTGGACCTTGTGTATCAATTTTTGGTTCTGCACGAACCAAACCAGAAAATCCTTATTACAAACAAGCCGAAGAAATTGCAGAAAAATTAACTCAAAAAGGATATGGCGTAATCACAGGTGGTGGCTTTGGAATTATGGAAGCTGGTAATAAAGGCGCAAAACAAGGCTACGGAAAGTCTGTTGGCTTAAATATTGACCTGCCATTTGAACAAGAAGCAAATAGCTATATAGACAATGACAAACTCATCAATTTCGATTACTTCTTTGTTAGAAAAGTGATGTTTGTGAAATACGCACAAGGATTTGTTGTGATGCCAGGAGGAGTTGGTACATTGGATGAACTTTTTGAAGCTATAACACTAATTCAAACAAAAAAAATTGCTCCATTTCCAATTGTTTTAGTTGGAAAAAAATATTGGAGTGGATTAATTGACTGGATAAGAGAAGTTATGCTTGGTGAAGAACAAAATATTAGTCAAGAAGATTTAGACCTTTTTAATCTAGTAGATACGACAGATGAAGCTGTTGAATATATTGACAACTTTTATTCAAAATATTTGCTGAAGCCAAACTTCTAGTTCATTATAGAAATTTTCTTAGTTTTACAGACGATCACAACAAATAAGAATTTAGATGAGAAAATTCGTTTCAACAGCAGTTTTAAGTATTTTAATTACCCTTACGTGGGCACAAATTCCAGACCCTGAATATATACCTTCTGAATACCAATCTGAAGTTTCAGAAAATTCTAAAGATAGTGTCCAAAACCAAGCTTTAGATACTGAGGCTAATACTAAAAAGTCTAAAAAACTGGAGCCAAAACTATATATTGGTTTTGGTAACTTTAATTTTATAGGAGATATTTCGGATACGCGTAACTCCGGACTAATTGGACAGTCAGGACTTCAAATAGGATTAACTGCTAGCTTAAATGAGAACATAGATGCAGCATTAATAATGCAAGAAGGTGTCGTTAGAGTAGATGGTATTTCCCGAGATGATTTACCAAAAAACTTCAAGAGTACATTAAATTCAATTGGTTTTAGATTTAACTATAATTTGAACAAATCAAGTTCTCAAAATAAACTGACTCCCTACTTTGGTCTAGGTTTAAACTATCTAAAATTTGACTCAAAAGGTTCAAACGATGGTATTAATAACGAATACGAAATCGATTTACTAAGCGACTGGCTTTTAAACCCTGAAAATACAGAACCATACAGCCAATCAGCATTAGAAATTCCTGTCACTTTAGGAGTGAAGTTAAAGGTTAACGACAGGTTAAAACTAAATATAAGTTCTGCATATCACTATACAAATTCTGATTATATTGATAATATTATAGATGGTTCATCAGATAAATACTTCGTAAACTCAGTTAATGTCGTCTATGATTTATACTGTAAAAATTGTGAAGTAGATGATTACGTTCCTCAAGTGCACGACGACTATCTAGTAAATTTCGAAAATCTAGATAGAGAGGATGAAGATGGCGATGGTGTTGCAGATATTGATGATTTTTGTATTGGCACACCATCAAGAGTTAAAGTGGATGCCGTTGGTTGTCCTATTGACACAGATAATGATGATGTTCCAGATTACTTAGATAAAGAACCAAATACTCCAAAAGGAGCAGTTGTAAGTGTAAATGGTGTTCAGTTAACAGATAAAATGAGTGAAGCCATTTATCTAAATTACATAAACGCAACATCAAGAAAAGATGCGTCATCTTATTTTGATGAAAACTACCCTACTGATAAATTCATTAAAATTACAAAAGAGGTGGTAAATATTGATGGTGATACCCTAATTGTTGATATATACAAGCCTAAAGTTTTCCAACAAATTTTTGATCAACAAAAAGAATTTGAAGCAACAGTTACGCCATCTCAGTATGTTGATTTAAACTCTAAAACATACTATAGAATCCAAATGGCTAAACATTCTAAAGGAATGGATGCATCCGAGATTAATAGATTAATGAGTATTAGTAACATTAAAAGTACTATCGAAGACGATTATACTTCTTACTACTCTGGTGAATACGAAGATTTAATGAAGGCTAATCAACGCCAAAAACAACTTATCAATAGTGGTTATTCTAATACATATATAGTTGAAGATAAACAAGGCGATTTAAGGAAAATAAGTTCTGATGAAATCAACAGAGAAAGAAATCTAAGAGCATCAGCTAAATTAGAAGACCTACCTCCTCTTCAGGATATAGTTTTCCGTGTTCAATTGGATGTATTAAAAGAAGTTGACCTTGACTTCTATGACTTAGACGAATTAGTCATCTTTGAGGATAATGAAGGATTTAAGCATGTATTTACTGAAGGTTACTCATCTTACGAAGAGGCTCTTGAAAGAAGAAATGAGCTTTACTTCATGAGCTATGAAAATGCCAAAGTAGTAGCCATAAAAGAAGGTGAACTAGTAGATGCTAAAGAATACATGGATATCGGTTACACTGAAGAAAATGCATCAGTTTATGGAGACGTAATTTTTAAAGTACAACTAGGAATTTTCAGTAAAAATGAAGTTATTGAAACCGCAAGAATTAATGAGCTAGAAGGTGTAGAAAAAACAGAAATATCAAATGGTATTTTTAGATATACCACAGGTACATTCACAAATATTCAAGCAGCAATGTTAAGACTTGATAAAGTTACGAAAATGGGCTATAATGGATGTTACCCAATTGCATTCTACAACAACGAGCAAATATCTATTAAGAAAGCCAAAGAACTAATTGGAATGTAATTTAAAGTAATATAATAATTAAATAAAAAAGCGACTATTCAGTCGCTTTTTGTTTGCTTAGTTTTTTAGAACCATCGTACATTTCATACTTTAAGAAACGGCACTCTAAATTACCATTGAATATCTTAATACGCCTAGTATGCTTTAGATGAATACTATTAACGGCTTCCATGTCTGATGTAATTAACCATGCAGAACAACCTGCATAATTCTTTTTAAAGGTATCGCCAATACTTGCATAAAGTTCGTGAGTATCAACATTTATTCGCTCTCCATAAGGCGGATTAAATAATATAGTACCACCATTTGGCAGTAACTCGGGTTTTCTTACAAAATTAGCACGCTTCACCTCTATTATATCGTCAAGCATAGCGTCTTTAATATTTTCTTGTGCTTTTCTAAAAGAGGCAAAAGCCCTATCACAACCAATAATTTTACCCTGAAAATCAGTTACCTTATTCATTGAAACTTCTTTTATCTTATTCCATAAAGTTTCATCAAAATTATTCCAATTCATAAAACAAAACTTCTTTCTGTGAAGAGCTGGAGGAATATTACAAGCAATCATAGCCGCTTCAATTAAAATTGTTCCAGAGCCACACATCGGGTCTAAAAAGTCACTCTGTCTATCCCAGTCGCTAAGCAAGATTAATCCTGCTGCTAAAACTTCACTAATTGGGGCCTCATTTGTAGCATGTCTATACCCTCTTTTATGAAGAGATTCGCCGGAGCTATCAAGTGATAATGTACACTTATCATTTGATACATGAATATTTATTCTAATATCTGGATTTTTAGTATCAACATCAGGTCTACGTCCCTTTGTTAAATTTCTAAAATAATCAACAATAGCATCTTTTACTTTAAGAGCTACATAATGGCTGTGATTGAAAAAATCAGAGTGAACAACAGCATTAACAGCAATAGTATTATCAACATTAATATATTTTTGCCAATCCAACTCTAAAGCCTTTTCATATAAATCTACATCTTTTCTTGCTGTAAAATTAAAAACTGGCTTAAGAATTCTAATAGCTGTTCTTAGATTAAGATTTGCTTTGTACATAAAACCAATATCACCAACAAAACTAACGGCCCTATTTAGAACTTCAACATCCATTGCTCCTAACTGCTTGAGTTCCTCTGCCAAAACCTCCTCTAGACCGAGTTGAGTTTTAGCAATCATCCGATAGTTATTTTTTGTAATATTTTTCATGTGGCGAAGTTAGTTAAATAATACTTTAATAAATTTATATTTGAGGAATGAAAAATTGGTTCGACACTTGGTTTAACAGTCCATACTACCACCTCCTTTATAAAGATAGAGACCTTAGTGAAGCTGATAATTTTATTTCTAATCTTCTAGAGCAATTAAACCCTTCTAAACACCATTCTTTTTTAGATATTGCTTGTGGAAAAGGGAGACATTCAATTTCTATAAATGAAAAAGGATTTAAGGTTGAGGGCATAGATTTATCAAAGGAAAGCATAAATTACGCAAATTCATTTAGCAATCAAAGGCTTAATTTTAATGTACATGACATGAGAAAAGTCTACAAGAAAGAAGAATTCTATTATGTTTTAAATCTTTTTACAAGCTTTGGTTACTTCAGTAGTGACAAAGAAAATGAAGATACCGTTAAAGCTATGTCTGCAAATCTTAAAAAAGGTGGACAAATAGTAATTGACTTTATGAATTCAAAGAAAGTTATCTCTAATTTAGTTGAAAATGAGGAGAAAAAAGTAGAACATATTCTATTTAAAATAAATAGAAGAGTTGATAATGGCTATATCATTAAAGATATAAACTTCAATGACAATAATCAATCTTATCACTTTACAGAAAAAGTTCGTGCTCTTACGCTAAACGATTTCAAGGAATTAGTTGATAAAGCTGGATTGAAAATTATAAATTTGTGGGGTGATTATGATTTTAATGACTTTGACGCAATTTATTCACAACGACT
>MDTG01113390.1_pt1 | contig 11929 bp, 13 predicted proteins | sample 811421 | NCBI WGS metagenome assembly MDTG01 (sample SAMN05326645, study PRJNA326480) | marine metagenome | isolation source: seawater | place: Pacific Ocean: South East | collected 2011 | reverse complement strand
TGTATGGTGGAAGAGAGCTAACAGAGAAGGTGCTATAGCTGGTATGGCTTTAGGATTAATTTCAGGTATGGGTTACCTAATTTGGGTACGAAATGGTGGAAGTGGATTCTTAGGTATTACACAGTTAACGTTCGGTATCTTTGGTTCAGCTGTAAGTTTAGTAGCAATGGTGGTTGTGAGTTTAATTACTTCAGAGCCTAATGCTGCTACGCAAAAAATGGTTGATGAGGTTCGTGTACCATCAGGTAAATCGATCCTTGGCAAACAACACTAAATAACTTTTATAAGGGGCGATTAATTTCGCCCCTTTAAATTTCTTACTTATTCTAATATAAATTTTAAATGTCAGCAAACTTTCATCCAATAGTTTATATAATAGATTACATATTAGGTGTAATAATGTGGACTTTGATAGGAAGAGTTGCAATGAATATTTTTCAAAGAGAAGACTCACAATTTTTTTTCATGAAAGTATTTGTTAAATTTACTAATCCTTTAATAAAAATTTTCAAACCACTAACTCCTTCGTTCATTATTCAACCACTTGTACCTTTATATGTGGCTTGGTTTTTCTTTATGATAAGGTTTTACCTAATGCCTTGGATTTTAGGGTATTCAGTGATGGGAATGTTATCTTTTCCTTTAGAAAGTGAAATTTCGAGACAAATTTACCAATTTTTTAATTAACTTAAATTTTAAAAATTGATACTAGTAAAATTAGTTATCAATGAAAAAAATACAAATTTCACCATCAATTCTATCAGCTGATTTTAGCCAGTTAGGCAATGAAATAAAAAAATTAGAAGATGCAGGAGCAGATATGATTCATGTAGATGTAATGGATGGTCATTTTGTTCCAAATTTAACCATTGGTCCTCCAGTTATAAAGGCCTTAAAAAAACATTCTTCAATTCAATTTGATGTACATTTAATGATTTCTCCAGTTCATAAATACATAGAGAGTTATGCTGAAGCTGGTGCTGACATAATTACAATTCATCCTGAGGCAACTGATAATATTGGGTCGTCTATTACAAAAATTAGATCATTAAATAAAAAAGTAGGAGTCTCTTTAAATCCAGAAACTGAAGTAGAGATAATTAGAAATTATTTAGATAAGATTGATTTAATTTTAATTATGAGCGTAAATCCTGGATTTGGTGGACAAAAATTTATGCCAGAGGTCTTGTCAAAGGTAAAAAAATTAAAGAAAATTCAACAAGAAAAAAATCTTAATTTTGATATCGAAATTGATGGTGGGATAAATTTTGAAAATTCTAAAATTGCAATTGAAGCAGGTGTAAACATACTAGTTTCTGGTACAACAATTTTTAAAAGTAATAACGGAGATATTAAAAAAAATATTGAATTATTAAGATCAAAATAATTTCATGGTTTATATAAATCGATTTTTTTTTACGATTATCAATCAATTAAGAAAATTTTATCTCAATTCTAAGTTTTATGATAAAAAAATTTCAAAAACTGATAGTAAAGAACTAATTTATAAACCTAGCCCTCACTTACTCTCGTCTTTAATTAAGTATCAAAAAAGAAAATTTGATATTGAAGACTTTTCTTTAGATGGAATATGGAATAAAAATTACACCAATGAAAAAAAATTTAAAAACTTAAACAACTTTTATTGGTTTTTTAGTTTAGATTTAAAATCTTCAAAGCAAAATGTGCAATCAATTATTACAAACTGGATAAATAGTAATCGTCAATATAATAATAGTTGGGATTTTGATTTAACAGCAAAGAGAATTATAGCTTGGCTATCTTGTCATAATCTTACTTACGAAGAGAGTAATCAAATTTACAGAAATAATTTTAATAAGATGATACAAAAACAGACTAATCATTTAATTAATGAAATAAAAAGATCAAAATTCATAGATGATAAATTAATTGGTTGTGCATCAATTATTTTGGTCGGACTTTCGTACCAAGATGAAAAAAGATATCTAAATTTCGGGTGTAATCTTCTCAAAAAAATATCCAAGATGTCTTTGGATAACAGTGGTTTTACAAAATCAAGAAGTATAAAACAGCTTATTTTTTATCTTAAATATTATGTTTTAATTAGAGAGTGGTTCAAAGAGTCTCAACAAAATATACCTGAACATATAGATGAAACTATTTTTTATTTAGGTCAAAATTATGATTTAATATCAAAAGACTCTAACCTAGATTTTCTATTTAATGGAAACAATATTTCTGATAGCAAAGATTTTAATAACTATTTAAAAAGACTTAGTTACAAGTTTAAAAATGAGAATCACGAAGTAGGTGGTTATATTATTTTAAAAAATAAGAAAATTCAGATGGCAATGGACGTAGGCTCATCTCCAGATACGTATTTTACAAAAGACTATCAATCTGGTGCTTTGTCCTTCGAAATTATATCTAATGGACAAAAGTTAATAAGCAATTGTGGTTACTATGGGGGGGAAAATCTTAAACTTAATAGACTTTCAAAATCTTCAGCTGCACACAGCACTTTAAACATCGATGATAATTCTTCGTGTAAATTTATAAATGTTAACAACAATTGGTTAGTTAAAAAAGGTCTTAAAATTTTAAAAAAATATTATACCTATGAAAAAGATTATTGGAAAATTCACGCGTCTCATGACGGATATCTAAAAAAATACAATTCTATTCATGAAAGAGAAATAGAATTTTTTCCAAAACTTATGTCTTTTACTGGTCTTGATACAATCATAAGAAAAAAAATAAATTATAATTATAAATTTGAAATTCGATTTCATGTTGAGCCAAAAGTCAAATTGATGAAAACACAAGATAATAAATCGATCTTAATCGAATTGAATGAAGAAGGATGGAAATTTACTTGTGAAAATTATAATATTGGTATTGATAATGGTTTATATTTCGGTAATAAAAATTCATACACAGAAAATCAAAATATTTTCATCTCTGGTATATCAAGTAATAAGATAGAAAATATAAAATGGGAAATAAAAAAGTTATAATGAAAAAAATAAAATCTGCTTTAATTTCACTATCTGATAAATCAAATCTTAAACCTCTTCTAAAGACATTAAAGAAATTTAATATAAAAATAATTAGTTCAGGAGGCACTTTTAAACAAATTAAAAAATTAAAATATAATTGTTTAGAGGTTTCTGATTTTACAGGCTTTAATGAAATTTTGGATGGGAGGGTAAAAACTTTACATCCTAAAATACATGCTGGTATTTTAAATATAAGAAATAATAAAAAACATTCAAATCAATTGAAAAAGAACAGTTTTGAAAATATTGATTTGGTTATTGTTAGCTTTTACCCATTTGAAAAAACTTTGGTCAACACAAATAACCACAACAAAATTATTGAAAATATTGATGTGGGAGGACCCACAATGGTTAGAGCAGCAGCTAAAAACTATAATGATGTAACTGTGATAACCTCAAAAAATCAATATACAGAATTAATTAACGAACTTAATTCAAATAAGGGGGCAACTTCATTAAAATTTAGAAAAAAAATGTCTCAATTAGCCTTTGCTGAAACGGCTTATTATGACTCACTAATTTCAAATTATTTAAATAAGATTTCGAATGAGGTCTTTCCTCAAAAAAAAATTATTTATGGACATCTAATTGAAAAACTGAGATATGGGGAAAATCCTCATCAAGAAAGTGCTATTTATTCTCAAGATTTTAATAATCAAATAAAAAAAATACATGGAAAACAGCTAAGTTATAATAATTATAATGATATATTTTCTGCAATAAGAATATCTAAAACATTTCCAAAAAATAGGGGTGCAGTTATTGTTAAACATGCAAATCCATGTGGTGTGTCAATTCTTAAAAATAAATTAGAATGTTATAAATCTGCTTTAGCTTGTGATCCTGTAAGTGCTTTTGGTGGAATAGTTTCTTTCAATTTTAAAATTGATCATAAATTAGCATCTGAACTTAATAAAATATTTTTAGAAGTAATTATAGCCAATGGTTTTGAAAAAAAAGCACTTAAAATATTAAAATCAAAAAAAAACCTCAGACTAATAGATATTTCAAGTTTTTCTTTCGATGAATTTTTAGAATTTAGTTCAGTAAATAATTCTATATTAGTCCAATCTGAAGACAGGAAGATTTTTTCAAAAAAAGATTTTGATATAGTTTCAAAAAAAAAACCTAATAAATTACAATTAGATAACTTAATATTTGCATTTAACGTTTGTCGTCATGTAAAATCTAACGCCATTGTTCTAGCTAGCAATTATACGACAGTTGGAATAGGATCTGGTCAACCAAGTCGTCTTGACAGCTGTAAAATCGCTGTAGATAAAATGAACAAATTTCACAAACCCAAAAATGATATAATAGCAGCATCTGATGCATTTTTTCCATTTACGGATGGTATTCAAAGATTAGTCCAGTCGGGTGTAACTGCTATAATTCAACCATCAGGTTCAATAAGAGATAAAGAGATTATAAAATTTGCAAATGAAAGTGAAACAATTTTAGTCTTTTCAAAAACCAGGCATTTTAGACATTAGTTATTTGGTCAATCTTCGCAGCTAATATAAAATCATTTTCTGACAAACCTTTAATAGCGTGTGTCGAAATTTTAATAATTGCATAACCCCAACCATACGAAATATCAGGGTGGTGCCCTTCATTTTCAGCGACATCTCCAACTTTGTTTACAAAATTTTGGCTTTTAATAAAATTTTTTAATGTAAATTTTTTTTCCAAGTAAAATTTTTCATCCTCATTTTTTTTTAAATCCCACCCATCAACTTTTTTTTGATATTTGTGTATTTCTGTCACATCAAAAGGTACAATACCTCCCTCACAAGGAACACATTTTTTTTTTAATAAATCATTCATAATCTTTTATGGAGCGGGCAAAGGGGGTCGAACCCTCGACCTTCTCGTTGGCAACGAGACGCTCTACCACTGAGCTATGCCCGCAATTATGCTAAATATAATTAGAAGTTTTTTTATATTCAAGTAATATAATTGAAATTTAAGAAAAAAATGAAAAAAGAAGATTTACCAAAAATAATTCCAGTTTTCCCTTTAAGCAATTTTATTATATTTCCCAGAACATCCGTACCTCTAAACATTTTCGAACCTAGATACGTAAGTATGATAAATGACAGTATGAAGACAAATAAATTAATTGGAATGATACAACCAAAAATACAAAAAAATTCTCAGGAATTAACTCCAAAATTATATGAGATTGGTTGCTTAGGTAAAATTACAAGTTTCAAAGAGACTAATGAAAACCAATTTTTGATAGAACTTAAAGGCATAATAAGATTTAAAATAATAAACGAAGTTTATTCTGGCAAATTATACAGAGAACATGAAGTAGAATTTAAAGATTTTTATGATGATTTAGTTTCTGATGAACAAGAACTTAAGTTTTCAGATCTTGAGTTGATATTCAAAGATTTAAAATCATTATTTGAAAAAAGAGGATTTATAATTAATTGGAAAGCATTAGAAAAACAAAGTTTAGATGAGACCATTAATGCATTGGCTATGGCGTCACCGTTTTCTTTAGAGGAAAAGCAAATTTTGCTAGAGGCAAAAAATCTTAAGAATAGAAAATTAAAAATTTCAGAAATATTAACTACTTATACTTTTGATAATTTTAATAATAATACGCTTCAATAAAATTTAATTATATCTCCACTATCTGCGATATTTGAAAAAGTGTTCATCAATGATTTATTTTTTCCAATAAAATTAATTGATTTATTTAACAAAAGATTATTTGTTTTACGCTCAAATTTGAAAAATTCATATATAAAATCTATTCCTTGAGAAAAAATAAAATTTTTATGTTTGATTGTGTTTTCAAATTCTTCACACACTGCAGAGTCTATTGGAAGACCTAGGCTAATCTTTTTTTTAATAATTTTTGTTAAATTTTGAATGTCTCTTAAAGTCATATTAAAACCTTGGCCTGCTAAAGGATGAATTTTATGTAATAAATCACCAAAAGCCAAAATATTTTTGTTATAATATGATCTTAAATGATAAGATTTAAGTTTGAATTTTTCAATTTCACCAATTTTAGAAATTTTGTAATTTCTATTAAAATTTTTTATTAATTTTTTTATTTCTGCATCACCAAAATTTTTCTTTTTATTTAGAGAATAAACAACAGAGGTTTCATAATTTGATAATGGCAAGTAAGCTATAGGACCTAATTTAGTAAAAATTTGTACAGCTTTATTGTTTAAAATTTTTTTGTGTTTTAGAATAGTTGTATACGCAATGCCTTCATAATCTTTTTCTATTTTTTTAGAAAAATATTTTTTCGACAATTCATTATTAAATTCAGTGTTAATTATTAGATTATATCTTTTTTCAAGAAAAGATTTTTTTTTTTTAAAATATCGAGAATTTTTTAATGATTTTTTTAGCAGTCTGTAAAATTGAAAATTTTTAATTATTGAAAACAAATGTTTTTCTTTTTTTTCAAAATTAAAAAGATGCTTATTTAAAAAATTATCTGTATAAATTTCAATATTATTAATTTTCCAAGCTAATTTTTTAACATTTACTATTTGATTACTTAAAAAATCCTCATTACTACTTGAAATTCCAAGAGATCTTGATTTTGAATATTGCCTATTTTTTTTATTATTTGAGACAATATCAACATGAATTTTTAAATTTGATAGAGCCTTAGCTAAAGTAAGGCTAGTTAAATTTTCTCCTAAAATACAAACTCTCATAATTATTTAGATTTTAACAATAAAAATTAGATGATACAAAGTAGTAAATTTGATTCATCATTTTATGAATATAAGAAAAATAACGAATTATACTATAAATTTCATACTTAAAAGATTAATGGAATTGATCGGAATTATTATTATTGTATTAGGGATATTATTATTCATATCTTTAATATCTTACTCACCAGAAGATCCCAATTTTATTTTTCCAGAAAATTCTGAAATTAAAAACTTTCTTGGATTTAGAGGTAGTCTCACATCCGATTTATTTTTTCAGTCTCTAGGATTAATCTCGTATTTGATCCCAATTACTTTCCTATTTACTGGAATGAACATATTTCAATATAAACAAATTTTACTTATTATTGAAAATTTATTTTTAGTTGTTGTTTATACAATACTGGGTTCTATTTTTTTTAATCATTTTTATAAAGATGCATTTGAACTTCATATCAATGGGAATGGAGGTTTTGTAGGATCTTATTTTGATGAAATGATTTTAAGTGATTTTCTAAATATTAATGAAACTATTTCTTATTATTTATTATTGATACTTGTAACAATTATATTTCTTATGAGTATTAGTTTTTCTATAAAAAAAATCTCAAATTTCTTTAAAAAAATATTTTCACTTAAAGACAATAAGAAAAATTATACTTACAAAAGTGAAATTATAGAGGAATATATACCTCAAGAAGAAATTAAAAATTTAATTCAAGAAGATTTGCCATTTATTAAGGCAGAGTCAAAACAAAGTACAAATAGAATTAAATTTAATTTACCAACAATTGATCTATTAAAAATACCTACTAAAAAAGAAAGAGGTAAAACAGATAAAAATGAGAACATTGATCCTAAATTTCTTGAAAAAATTCTTTTAGATTTTGGTGTAAGTGGCAATGTCAAAAAGGTGAGCCATGGACCTGTTGTCACTTTAAATGAATTTGAGCCAGCAGCTGGAATTAAAGTTTCAAAAATAGTCAATCTTTCAGATGACATTGCAAGGAATACAAGTTCAGAGTCTGCTCGTATTTCAATTATTCCAGGAAGCAATACAATTGGTATTGAACTTCCAAATATAATTAGAGAAAATGTTTATCTAAGTGAGATTTTAGATAATCTAAATTTTAAGAAAAAAGATATTAAATTACCTATAGCATTGGGAAAAAATATTTCAGGAATACCGATTGTTAGTGATTTAACTTCAATGCCACATTTACTTATAGCGGGAACTACTGGATCTGGAAAATCTGTTTGCATAAACACTATAATTTTATCTCTTCTGTACAGGCATACTCCAGATAAGTGTAAGTTTATTTTGATTGATCCTAAAATGCTTGAACTTTCAACATACGAAGGAATACCTCATTTGCTGTGCCCGGTAATAACTGAAGCAAAAAAAGCTGCCTCAGTTTTAGGATGGGTAGTAAAAGAGATGGAGAGTAGATACAGACTTATGACCAAAGAAGGGGTCAGAAATATTGACGGATATAATAATAAACACAAATTACCTATGCCCTACATTGTCGTGGTAGTAGATGAAATGTCTGATTTAATGTTGGTAGCAGGAAAAGAAATTGAAAATTATATTCAAAAATTATCTCAGATGGCAAGAGCAGCAGGTATTCATATTATAATGGCAACACAAAGACCTAGTGTAGATGTAATTACTGGAACCATTAAGGCAAATTTTCCTACAAGAATCTCATTTCAAGTTACATCTAAAATAGATAGTAGAACTATTCTTGGGGAACAAGGAGCTGAGCAACTGCTAGGAAAGGGTGATATGCTTTATATGTCATCAGCTAATAAAATGGTTAGAATCCATGCACCTTTTGTATCTGATAATGAAATAGAAAAAATTAATAATTTTGTGAGATCTCAAGCTGAACCAGATTATGTTGATGAAATCTTAAATTTTGCTGACGAAAAAGAAATAAATGAAAGTTCTAAAAGTCAAGGAGATAAAGATGAACTTTATCAAGCAGCTTTGGAAATTGTAAAATCCGAAGGTAAAGCGTCTACATCTTTTTTACAAAGAAAACTTCAAATCGGTTACAATCGTGCTGCAAGAATAATAGATATGATGGAAACTGAGGGAATTGTAAGTAAGGCAAATCATGTCGGTAAGCGTGATGTGCTTTAATGAGAAATATTCTTCTTACTCTCTTTATTATTTTTGTTACATCAAATTTGTACGCATCTAATAAAGAAAATATAGTTGAAAATCTTAAAAATATAAAAAATTTTACTTTTATTTTTGAGCAAAATATTAATGGGAAAATTCAAAATGGTGAATGTACCATTCAATTTCCAAAGAGAATTTTCTGTATTTACAATACGAAGAATAACAAAATATTAGTATCAAATGGTAAATCCTTGGTGATTAAAACAAAATCTAGTTATTATATTTATCCACTTAAAAAAACTCCATTAAACCTAATATTGGATAAAAATTATTTGATAAAAAAGTTAAAAAGTTTAGATGAGAGAATAATCAATGAAAAGTTTATTAATTATGTTTTTTCAGATAATGGAAATGAAATAAGTTTATTTTTCGATAAAAAAACATTTATTCTAAATGGTTGGCAAACATTCGACTTATATCAAAATTTAAGTATAACCTATATATCGCCAACAAATATCAATAATAATTTAGAAAAAAATTTATTTAAGTTACCAAAAAGGAACTAGTTTAAATTATTATACTTTCGGTTTTAAAGATTTTCATACCTCTAGATTTATAATTATTTAAAGCATTTTTATGATCCAAAGAACACGTATGAACCCAAACACGTTTTGGATTATTTAAAAAAGAATTTTTAATAGCAACTGATAAAAGATAAGAACCTAATTTTTGATTTTGATACTCTTCAAGTAATCCTAAATAAGCTATCTCAACTTCTCTGATTTTACGATGAAATATAAGTTCAAAAAATCCCACATACTCTTTTTCTTTTTTTAAAATAAAGGTTTTGACATTATTGTTTGAGATATACTCTATCCACTGTTTATCTGACCAAGCTAATCGATCAACCCAATTATGTTTCTTACCAATATTTTTGTAAAAAAATTTATTAAGCTGAAAATCTGGGTTTTCAATAATATTAATTGAAAAAAGAGTTGAAGGTCTTTTAGACTCTTTTAGATCATTCAAAGAACATATTTCTAGGTAGCTTCTTTCAATTTTTTTGTTCACTCAACCATTTTACCAACTCTTTCACCTCCAAATAAATGAAAGTGTAAATGAGGTACTTCCTGGCCTCCATGTTCACTAATGTTTGCTAGTGCTCTGTAACCTTTTCCTGTATCTACTGATATATTAAGTTTTTTTGCAACTATATTTATGCCTTTTAATAAGCCCACCATTTCATCTGATGAAGCTTTTTCACTAAAATCATCAAGATCAATATATTGACCTTTTGGGATTACTAATGCATGTATTTTTTTTTGAGGGTTTATATCATGAAAAGATAAAACATATTTGTCTTCGTAAATTTTTTCACAGGGAATTTCTCCTCTTAATATTTTCGCAAATATATTATTACTATCGTAAATCATTTTTTTCTTTTATTTAATTCCACCATTACATCCTCAATTTTTATATCATTTGCCTCCAAATACATTATCAAATGATAGAAAACATCTGCTGCTTCATGAATTTTATTTGCATTATTTTCAACTGCCTCAATAAGTTCTTTAATTTCTTCAAGAACTTTTTCTTTACTCAAAGATTTATCACCGAGTAATTTATTTGTATAAGAATCAACTACTGGAGATTTTTTTCGTTCCCTTGCAAGATTAAATAAACTTTCTAAAGTATTTAACATATTAAATTCTAACAGGTATTCCTTTTGAGTCCAAATATTCCTTAGCTTCTTTTACAGAGTGTTTTCCATAATGAAATATAGAAGCTGCTAAAACTGCACTAGCTTTTCCTAATTTAATTCCATCAACCAGGTGATCTAAATTACCAACGCCTCCAGATGCAATAACTGGAATATTTACTTTAGTTGAAATTTTTAACATTAGATCTATATCATAACCAACCTGTGTTCCATCCCTATCCATAGAAGTTACCAATAATTCCCCTGCACCATTTTTTTCCATTTGTTCCGCATACTCCAACGCATCAATACCACTATTATTTCTTCCTCCATGGGTAAACACTTCCCACTTATCTCCATTTTTTTTAGCATCGATAGCTACTACAATACATTGAGACCCAAATTTTTTTGAACTATCTATAACAATTTTTGAATTTTTAACTGCTGCAGTATTTATAGAAACTTTATCAGCCCCACAATTGAGTAATTTGTTAATGTCCTCAAGACTTCTGACACCACCTCCAACTGTCAATGGAACAAAACATTTTTTTGAAGTTTTTTTCACAACATCATAGATAGTATCTCTATTTTCATTTGAAGCAGTAATGTCTAAAAAACAAATTTCATCTGCTCCACCCTCACTATAGATCTCAGCTTGTTCCACAGGGTCTCCTGCATCTTTTAAATCAACAAAGTTAATACCCTTAACAACTCGACCATTTTTAACATCTAAACAAGGTATTATTCTGTTTTTAAGCATCTTCCTTAACCAGTTCTTCTAATTGAATATCACCATCATAAATTGCTTTACCAACTATTATACCCTCAACATTTTTTAAATTCTTGGCTTTTTTAATGTCATCTATTGATGAAACTCCACCAGATATAATCACAGGGCAATTTGATATCTCAGTAAGTTTTAATGTTTCGTCAAAATTTGGACTTTGTTTCATACCATCTCTATTAATATCAGTATAAATCAATCTACTTACGCCATAATCATTAACTTCTTTTAAATAATCTAACGCTAACTGATTAGAGTTTTCTCTCCATCCAGATACTGACAAATACCCATCTTTAGCATCTAAACCTAAAGCAATTTTATCGACAAATTTTTCACACGCTTCTTTTAAAAAATTCTTATCTTTAATGGCGGCACTTCCTAAAATTACTTTCTCAACACCAACATCGATGTATTTTTGAATACTATCAGGATTTCTAATACCACCACCTATCTCAATTTTTAAATCAAATTTACCAACTATATTCTTGATAATGTCCAGATTAACCATTTTGCCAGTTAAGGCTCCATCTAAGTCTACAATATGAAGGTTTTTAAAACCATGGTCTTTATATTTTCCAG
>MDTG01054544.1_pt1 | contig 11929 bp, 7 predicted proteins | sample 811421 | NCBI WGS metagenome assembly MDTG01 (sample SAMN05326645, study PRJNA326480) | marine metagenome | isolation source: seawater | place: Pacific Ocean: South East | collected 2011 | reverse complement strand
GGCGTTACTTTAGAAGGCGAAACTCTAAACGTAGCAATCGAATACGGCGGCGCAAAGGGGGTGATAATCGCAAATATGACTGACACTATTCAACAAATCGCTAATGCATCTGTTGCGACCTGCGAACCAGCGTACATGGTTATCTGCGCACTCTCAAAAAACATAGAAATTAGATTCCAACGAATAAAATAAAATGGGTTAAAACAACATTCTCTCTTACTTCTAAGACCCTTGCTTGAACCGAAAAGCTCCCATAAATCGGATCGACTCTTCGTTATAAAATTGCATCACAAGATCCTTCTTCACTTCTAAGATAAGCAACGACTTTGTTAAGATCATGCTCCTCCGGAAAGTTGTCTCCGAACCCTGGCATCCTTTTGTCTTTCAGGCCTTTTCTAATTACGCCAGCAATTTCAGCATTTGTATCGCCGTAGACCCATGAACAGTCAAATAAATTCAACCGAGCACCCTCAGGAAGAGAATACTCATGACAAAAATTTGCGCAGGACCCAAGATAAATCGCATTCCCGCGGACGAGCGCTTTAGGATCTCTCTGGAAAAACTCAACAGAGCCAGGCGCCACTTGGACACTTTGCGAGCTAGGCAAGAAAAAGTCACCACAGGTTACTAAAAAACACGACGCAAAAATAACTAGAACAAATAGCCTACAATTAAAATTAGGTAAAGTTTTGTTTAGCGCACAATACCTGCCATTGGGGGTCCCGAGGTTACCCATTATTCTCGATTCCTAAAGGCCTGAATGTGATGAGCAATTGAGGCAAAAGCGTCAAGGAACCAATCAGAGCGACGAGCATCGCTACGCTTGTAAGCAATCCAAAAACAATGGTTGGAATAAAATTAGAAAGTACCAGAATAGAGAAACCAGCCACAATAGTCATCGAGGTATAGTACATTGCCCTGCCAATGCTATTGTGACAAAAAAACATGGTTTCCCGATACTTTCCAATTCGATGAAACTCACGGCGAAATCGATGCATATAGTGAATGGTATTATCTACACCGATACCTACTGAAATAGCTGCAATTGTGATTGTCATAATATCTAGAGGTATGCCCAACCACCCCATCACTCCAAGAACAAAAGCCGCTGCAATAGCATTCGGAATTATGCAAATTATCGCAATTTTAATTGACCGAAATAAGAATATAAACATAAAAAGAATAGCGAACATTACCGTACCCAAAGTCAATATCTGCGACTCAAAAAGGCTTTGTAGCACATTGTTATACAGGACTAGGATACCTGTCACATTGACAGCCTCATCAGGCAATCGAAAATTCGTTTCGATCCCTCGCTCTACCCTCTTCAACAATTCATCCCTCTTAAGATTGGGGTCAGACTCAATCACACGAACATTAAAACGCAATTGATTTTCGTCGATTGAAACAAATGGAGTGAGAACCGTATCTTTTAACGTTTCTGGTAACCTCGAATACAAAATTGCCCACAGAACACCATCAATGGGCTGATCGTTATTTAACTTTCGCGCAAGTTGGATAACCGCACCGAATGAAAGAACCTTCCCAGTTTGGGGGTCTGCATCGAGATAACTATGAATTCTCTCTACCAAGTCCATTTTTGGAGCGGTGAACCAATACCCATCATTATTCTCCGCGACACTCGATCCGAAACTAAAATCATCCTTAAAACTTCCCAAAAAATCTTCGTCTTTGGGTAAATCGACGATCACATCAAAAGATAATGTCCCTCCGAGTTGGCGGTCAAAAAGCGTCATGCCCTGATAAATTTCTGTTTTTTCACTGAAATAATCGATAAAGCTATTCTCGACTTCTAGCCTCGATAAACCAATCACACCCAAAACTAAAAGAAGACCATAAAACCAAAGCACTCCCTTCTTCCACCGATCTGTTAATTTTGCAAGAGCAGAGGTCAAACCTAAACGTTGATCGGGGCTATGAACCGTTCGGTCTGCCGATAAAAGCTTGAGGAGAGCTGGAAAAACTATAAAAACAACAGAAAGCGCTGCAAAAACACCAAAAACCATCATCCAACCAAAAGATATAATTGGAGAAATGCCGCTCACTATCAGCGAACCAAAGGCGACTGCCGTTGTAATCGCAGTATAAAAGCATGGCTTAATCATGCTCAATATCGCATGTCTCAAGAGTTTATCGTGGCCACTAAAACGCCGAGTCGCCCGCAACTCCCGATATCTGACAGTCAAATGCACCGTCAGTGAAATAGTAATGATCAACAACAAAGAAATAAAATTTGATGAGACCACTGTGACTCGCCAATCCATAAAACCCAGGACCCCGAGCATCACGGTACCAGCAAGCGCACAGCATGCAAGGGGTAAGGCAACCCAACGAATCTTTCTGAAAATGAACCCCAAAGCTAGAACAATAAACGCTAGAACACCAAAACTAAAATTACTCAAATCGCCTCTTACGAAAGTAACCAAATCATCAGCGATCATTGGAGCCCCACCCAGATACAACTGCCCCTCATTAGAGAAATCTCGCAAGACACTTCTGATACTTGCTATAGAGTTTGTTTGCCTCAACCCAATTTTTACTGAATAGGCCGAATACTCGTCTTCGACTTGTTCGAGTTCCTGCAGGCTTATAGAATTTGCTTCTCCTGCATCCCTCAATGCTCTGAGGAGAGTCCTTCGATCGAGCAGAGCAGCGCCTACTTCGTCTGCGACGAACGTGACTAAAATCCCTGCCGTTCGTCCGTCGGGACTGACAACAGCGTCACGAAATACGGGGCTGCTCACCAATTCCATTCGAGCGGCGACGAGGTCTATTTCCTCATCAATAAGGGTCAAGTAATTCTCGGAAATTCCGGTGAGGGGGGTATCCATAAAAATTGGGACATTTAATATACTATCCACTGATTCTACGGTATCTATAGATAGTAAGCGGTTACTTAATTTTAAAAGAGTATCCAAAGCCTTTCGGCTGAATAAGTCCACGTTAGGTGTAAATGCAACTATTACTGATTCTTGGATACCGTAACGAGAATTAATCTTTCGTGAATATATTAGGTCTTGATCACCCTCCATAAGAAGCGAGTCAGCGGAAGCATCAAGACGAAAATCAGAAATGTAAGTTGAGCAAACTAAAGCCACAGTTAAAAAAGCAGCAATGGAGAAGATCGGCCTGCGGAATACGAAATAGCTATAAACATCTGTAAAACGCTTCAACATGCTTGCCACCATTGATGTCTGTCAGATGGGCTAACTCTGAACGAAAACATAGCTTTTAATAAAAAAGCGATGTCGATTTTGTTATACAATAAGAGTAACATATCACCTAATTTAATGCGTTCCCGTCCTGCGTGCTCAGAACCTCGTTAGTGACAAGGACATCTCTTTCTTTTTTAGCTACAAGAATGGATTGAATGAATTAGTCGAGGAAGGTCATGATTAGAGCAACCTTAATAATTTCCGCTTTAACGATGTTGATCACGAGCGGTACCATCGCCGCGAATGACTGGCTCCGCTCGGTCCCAGACTTTGAACTTGAGGACCAGAATGGCAATCCTCACTCACTAGCGTCATATCGTAATCGGGATTTCATAGTATTTTATGTTCAGGGCGTAGGATGCCCAATTGCCAGAATAGCAACGCCAAGTTACAGAGAAGCGCGCGCTGAATTTTCAGACCAAAACGTTGAATTTCTTATGTTTAATTCAAACATACAAGATAATCCTGCCCGCATCGCGAAAGAAGCCGAAGAATTTAAAATAGACTTTCCTATTCTGAAAGATACCGATCAGGAGCTTGCGAAAGCGCTGGGAGTCGAGAGGACCGCCGAAGTCTTCATTATCAACCCAAAGACTAAAGACGTTCTTTACAGAGGGCCAATCAATGATCAACTGGGGTATGAAACGCAGCGCAACCATGCAAACTCACACTTCCTAAAAGATTCACTCAATACTGTATTGCAAGGCGGAATCGTCAACATTGAAGACATTCCCGACTCGAAAGGTTGTCTAGTCGCGATTTTTTAACCGCAAATCCATTCAAAGAATCGACAAAAATCATCTTCAAGCGCCTGAGGTTATCAAAAGACTTCTAGGCGAAGGAAAGTTGTCTTTTGAAGTCCGCTGAACCCGGCGACAGATCCTGCGACACATAGAAATTGAAAGGTTTTTGTTCTGCAAAAGCTGGAACGAACCGCGATAGCGCCCGCAGTATTGACTCGGAAATTATGAGACCTTTATTAATCTTAAGAAGAGCAGCGCAAGACAATGTCAGACCTAACCAGCTCAACACATAAGCTAAATAGTCCTATTGATCCCGCCGAGGTGCCAAGCCACAAACACATCTCCAATCGAAAGATTTTAAAAACAACGTGGCGATTTATGCGTCCTTACTCGTCGCGAATATTACTAGCGTCTATTGCGCTTATTCTGACTGCGGGCCTCTCTCTCGGACTTGTGCAGATAATACGAGTTATCGTAGATTCAGGCTTTGTGGCAGGCTCGAACACCTCATTGAACGTCGCCCTCCTTGGGTTTGTGGCGATAGCGATATTTCAGGCCATCGGCACATTCGCACGTTTCTACTGGGTTTCATGGCTCGGTGAACGTGTAACTGCAGACATAAGAAAAAGCGTATTTACTCAACTTTTACGACTGCATCCAGGGTTTTTTGAAGCAAACCTCTCTGGCGAAATTTCTTCACGTATCACGACCGATACAACTTTGATTCAGACAGTAATAGGGTCCTCAGTTTCGATAGCTCTGCGAAATTTCCTAATGTTAATTGGAGGAACGATATTCCTTTTCATCACTAACCCACGATTAACCTCAATTGTGTTGCTTTGCATTCCTCTGGTAGTCGGCCCCATCATTTTTTTCGGTAAAAGGGTAAGAAAATTATCACGCGATAGCCAAGATGAGATCGCAAATGTCGGTGCATATGTTGGTGAGGCTATCCAGCAGATAAAAACCGTCCAAGCATTCAATCATCAACGACATGACAAACAGCAATTTGATCGTCATGTTGAAGCCGCATTCTCAGTTTCGCGCCGACGGATCTACATGCGCTCTGTTTTGATCACCGTTGTAATGACTACGATCTTTTCAGCACTCGCCGCGATGATTTGGGTGGGAGGGCAAGACGTTATAGACGGTCGCATGTCCGCCGGGGAGCTAACGGCTTTTGTAGCCTACGCCGTTATTGTAGCTGCGGCAGTTGGAGCAATTAGTCAAGTAATGAGTGAATTACAACGCGCAGCTGGAGCTATGGAGCGCCTGATAGAGCTTTTAGAGTCGAAAAGCGCGATTACTGAACCGATAGGCCAAGAGGCCGCTCTTCAAGAACCTGTCCGCGGCGAAATTAATCTCGAAAATCTGCTATTCTGCTACCCTAGTAGACCAGATAACCCTGCCTTAAATGGACTTAACCTGACTGTACGCCCAGGAGAGAGATTGGCGTTAGTTGGGGCATCTGGAGCCGGAAAATCGACTCTATTTGATTTAATATTGAGGTTTTACGACCCGCAAACTGGCAGTGTAACCTTAGACAATGTAGACATTAAGACCCTTCATCCCGAAACACTGAGACGTCAAATGGCGATTGTTTCTCAACAGCCCGCTCTTTTTACCGGAACCGTTTTGGACAACATTCGTTACAGCCACCCCGATGCAAGCGACGAGGAAGTAAGTTTAGCCGCAAAAAATGCTTACGCAGACGAATTTATTACACAATTACCACAAGGCTTCCAAAGTCACCTAGGTGAGGGAGGTGTTCGACTCTCTGGGGGTCAAAGGCAGCGCCTAGCCATAGCTAGAGCAATCCTAAAAAACCCCCGAATACTCTTGCTGGATGAAGCTACGAGCGCACTTGATGCGGAAAGTGAACAGAAGGTCCAACTCGCGTTAGATCACCTAATGAAGGGTAGAACATCGATAGTGATCGCTCACAGACTAGCAACTATTAAGAACGTCGATCGCATCGTTCTGATGAAAGATGGTCAAATCGTGGCGGAAGGGTGTCATGAGGATTTGCTGTCAAGCTCCAGCCTCTACAAAAAGCTGGCAAAACTTCAGTTCAACTAAGATTGTTTTAAAAATCCATCACGATACGGTTTGCAAGATCCAACAACTGAAACAATTCGTAGAAACGTTACTAAGAAACAATAGTTTTAATATGCGCCGCATCACAACCTTTGTAAACAAGTGTGCAGTACGGAAGTTAAAATCGAATCCTTCAGCAGAGAAACGACTCCAACTCCTTCATCAAAGCATAAATTTGAGGGTAATGCTCGACTAGTAACTAAAACGCCACTTCTAAACGGTAAAACTGCTAACTTAAAAAAGGAAGAAATTAGGGCCTACTTTAACGACACCTTTGACCTGTACGAATCTCTTTTTAATTGCCTCGCAACCGAAGAAGCCTTTTACGAAAAGGCGACGCCCCTGAGGCACCCGTTGATTTTTTATTACGGGCACACCGCAGTTTTTTTCATTAACAAGCTCAATGTTGCGAAACTAATTTCAACACGAGTGGACACCCACATTGAGTCCATGCTCGCGATTGGCGTCGACGAAATGTCATGGGACGACATGGATGAAACCCATTATCACTGGCCTTCCCCACTGCAGGTCAAGATTTATAGGGGTAAGGTTCGCTCCTTAGTCAATGACTTCATAACGGAAAACGACCTCGCTCTTCCCATCAATTGGTCAAGTCCTTTTTGGATCATTTTGATGGGCATTGAACACGAACGCATTCACCTTGAGACCTCCTCGGTTCTAATCCGGCAACTTCCGCTAAAATACGTGGTGCCAGCACCAAATTTTGGCGAATGTAACGAACGAGGAGAGTATGACGAGAGTCCGAAGAACGCCCTGCACCCTGTTCCAGCAAGAACGATCACGCAAGGCAAGGATAATGACGCCAAATCTTTCAGTTGGGACAATGAGTACGGCTCTCTTACAACCGTATTACCAGCATTCAGAGCTAGCAAGTACTTGGTTAGCAACCGTGAATTTGCTGACTTTGTCTCAGCAGATGGATACCGACGGAAAGAATTCTGGTCAGAAGAAGGTCAAAGGTGGCTCGCCTACACAAAGGCTGAATGTCCAACTTTTTGGAGAAAAGTAGGAAGCGACTTGAAGGCTTGGCGCTACAGAACCATGACAAGAGAAATTAATATGCCATGGGACTGGCCGGCAGATGTTAACTGTCTTGAAGCTGAGGCATACTGTCTCTGGGCATCAAAAAAAAGTGGTAAAAACATAAGGCTTCCAGCAGAAGCACAATGGATGGCTTTACGTGAATCAGTTTTAGAAGATCAGTTCGACTGGGAGCTGGCTCCCGGCAATATAAATCTGGAGCATTGGGCATCAGCCTGTCCCGTAAATAAATTTAAATCGATAATGGAAGACGGCACCGAGTTTTTCGACGTAATCGGAAACGTTTGGCAGTGGACAGAGACACCCATAACTGGACTGCCAGGATTTAAAGTCCATGAAGCCTACGATGACTTTTCAACGCCAACGTTTGATGGCAAGCACAATTTAATGAAAGGCGGAAGTTTTTTCTCCACTGGCAATTGCGCGACGAAAGACGCCCGATACGCATTCAGAAGACATTTTTTTCAACACGCCGGGTTTCGTTACATAGAAAGTGAGGACACAATTATTACTGAATTAAACCCGTATGAGACCGATGAGCAAGTCTCACAATATATCGAATTTCACTTCGGCGAAACCTACTTTGATGTCCCTAATTTCGCTGCCAAATGCGGGCAAAACGCCCTTCGTTATTTTTCGCAGCATAGCAGAAACAAGCCGTGTAGAGCATTGGATTTGGGTTGCGCTATTGGCCGCACAAGTCTTGAACTTGCAAGCGTTTTTGAACATGTCGACGGCGTCGACTTCTCAGCGCGCTTTATATCAGCGGCTACCCGGCTCAAAGAAACTGGCTCGACCCGATACAAGATAAGAGACGAAGGAGAAATTTATAGTTTCAAGGAAGTGACTTTAGAGACAATAGGGCTAAACAAGTGGGCGCACCGTTGTCAGTTCTGGCAGGGCGACGCCTGTAATCTACCTCAAAAATTTCTTGACTACGATTTGGTGTTTGCCGGAAATTTAGTAGATCGGTTATATGAACCCGGTAAATTTCTAGAAAAGATCCATACGGTAGTTAACCAAGGAGGGTTACTTATTTTAACTTCGCCCTACACCTGGCTCGAGGAATTTACGAGCAGGGAAGAGTGGGTTGGTGGGTTTAAACGTGACGGAGAAAACCTAAGAACCATCGACGGTTTAAACGACGCCCTCTCAACACACTTCGATTTGGTTGCCGAACCCGCTGACGTTCCCTTCGTCATTCGGGAAACTGCACGTAAATTTCAACATTCGATAGCACAGATGACCGTCTGGCGCCGATACGTATAGAGACATGAACTTCGATACAAATCTCAATTTTCCCTCTCTACAACTAAATCAATATCAGAGAAAGGTCAGCGATAAAGCGACTTTAAACCTGAGTGCTGCTCGAATGGAAACACTCCACGTCGATCAGCTCATATCCTACGCGAGCGATGCAGATAAAAAAGAGTGGGAAACGCTCAGGTTAGACTATACGCATGAAAGAGGCAGTTTAAAACTTCGGCAAAGTATTGCTTCACACTACCCAAACGTCACTGAAGAACAAATTCTCGTGTTCGCGGGGGCCCAGGAAGCTATTTTTTGTGCCATGAATGCAACAATTACGTCGAAGAGTCGATGTGGAGTGGTCACCCCAGCTTACGAAGCTCTATTCGAAATTCCTAAGGCATTGGGAGCTCAAATAGTACCGATACCTCTTAAGCCGCAGAGCAATGGATGGTTCCTTGATATAGACGATTTAAAAAGAGCCCACGTCGAAAAACCTTTCACGAATTTAATCTTAAATTTCCCTCACAACCCAACAGGAACACTTTTGAGCCTGGAGTTATTTGAAGAAATTGTTAACCTAAGTTCAATAAATGACTCTTGGATAGTTAATGATGAGGTATTCCGTGGGTTAGAACACAATCCCGCGAAACGTTTGCCTCCAATCGCAAGTCTAACGCCACGCGGTATTAGCATTGGCTCCATTTCGAAACCTCATGGATTGGGTGGTCTGCGTATAGGTTGGCTCGCATGTCAGAGCCCAGAATTATTAGAGCGAGCACTATTTTACAAACAATCATTGTCAGTTTGCAGTAGCTCGATAGATGATTGGCTAGCTTCATTGGTAATAGAGCATTCGTCAATATTAAGACGCAATGCTACGCTAATAGCGTTAGAAAACTTGGAGTTTATTGATAAACATTTCGCACAGCCACACACTAAATTTGAATGGAATGCGCCAAGTGCTGGTTGTGTTGCTTTCCCAGCGCTCCGGAAAGATATTTCGGTAACACACCTTGCTAATTCATTACTTAGCAAACACAACATCATGATCATTCCGGGAGAATGTTTCTCTCAATCCGCAACCAATCGTTTCCGTTTAGGGTATGGGCAAAAAAACTTTAAAGAAGTTTTTAATACCTTATGTAACTTCTTAGATATGGATTACCCCTAATTAATCCAGTCCGAATCATTCAACAAAAGCCCGCTCGATTACATAACCGGCCTTGATGCCCTGGCGTGACTCCTCAAAATTCCAACACTTTAAGATTTCACAGGCGTCCTTAAGCATGGAAGGTCCCCCGCAGATCATAAACCGGTCGTCTTGCGGGTTAGGATGAGGAAGCCCAATTTGGTTAAACAACTCGCCACTAGACATGTGCTCTGTCAGCCGTCCTGTCGTCTTAAAGTCCTCTCTTGTCACAGTTGGATAATAGATTAATTGCTGACTTACCTCATTTCCGAAGAACTCATTTCGGGGTAAGTCCGAAAGAATAAATTCCTCATAGGCAAGCTCTGAGACCTCTCTAACTCCATGCGTAAGAATCACTTTTTCGAATTTCTCGTATACTTCGGGATCTTGAATAATACTCATAAAAGGAGCCAACCCAGTACCCGTACTAATAAGGTATAAATTCTTACCTGGCAGAAGATGGTCGACTACAAGAGTACCTGTTGGTTTCGAACTCACAAGAATCTCGTCTCCAATTCTAATATCCTGTAAACGTGAGGTCAGCGGGCCATCAGGTACCTTAATACTAAAAAACTCAAGCTCTTCCTCATAATTAGGGCTAGCAATACTATAAGCACGCATCAATGGGCGACCCTCTATATTTAGCCCGACCATAACAAAATGGCCATTTTCAAACCGAAGCCCGGGGTCTCGAGTCGTTTTAAAACTAAATAAGGTGCTGTTCCAATGATGTACCGAAGTCACGAACTGAGTCGTAAGATTTGCCACTAAAATCTCCCTATCTAGTTTTTACGAGGCCGACTGATTCTTGCAGGCTATTTGCTCTATCGAGTATTTTATATATTTTGGATCTCAGAATGAAAACTTGAACTTCGTAAAGTATACTTCCACACAAAATGATAGCCGCACTGCTTTTGGTTTCGCATAGCGACGAACATTATAAACCTTACGAGCTCGCGAATGAACTCCATAAATTCTCAAAATGATTCTTTCCACTATAAAATCGCTGAGACCTGTGTCAATTACCGTTGGCTGTTCTCCGTTTTTTCTTTAATTATAACCTTAGTTTTAGCGGCCGGCCTTGCAAGAATAAACTACGAAACATCCTACGAAACATTCCTTCCGGCAGACGATCCTTACTTAGAAGAAGTTAAAAATGTGGCTGATTTATTTTCAACAAATAGTGATGGCGTTATCAGTTTCATCATAACTTCAACAAGCGGGGAACCCATTTTCACAACTGAGGTAATAAATGCCCTCAGTGATCTCAAGAAAGAGATGCAATCAATACCAGAATCAATCCGCCTTTCCTCTATCCTTGATCACTATTCACCACAAAAAGGTCAGCGATTATTCACAAAGAATCTAATCGAGTATAGTCAAAACGAACTCGACTTAGTCTTGGAGGAAGCTCTTTCTGACCAATTACTCACAAATAGTTTGCTATCGCCAAATGCCAAAATAACTTTTGGAAATATTATCCTTGGAAAGAACTTAGGAAATTCTGTTGACCGAAGAAAGATTGCTGATGCCGCAATTGCTGTTCGAGACGGTCTACAGACAAAGTATCCCAAGCTTAAAATTCTTGTTATGAGTGACATCATAAGTCAACAAGCTGAAACGCAAGCCATAATAAAGGACTTAACAAATCTTCTGCCTATAATCGTCTTTGCATGCGTTGTAGCGATTTGTGTAATTTTCCAATCAGTATTTTTTGGACTCTGTATCCTTGCTCAAATTGGTTTCACATTACTCTGCAACATTGGGACGCTTGGTTGGCTTGACATAAGAATTAACAGCGTTTCGGTTATTGCTCCGCTCGTCGTTGTAATAATCTCAGTTGCCAATAGCGTTCATATAATTTCTCTCTTTAAACAAAGCCTGCAGAACAAGAAAACCTCATTCTCTGAGGCGATGTGCAGTAGCCTAACGAAAAACTTTAACCCTGTATTGCTGGCTGCTCTTACAACTTCGATCGGCTTCTTATCTCTTCAATTAAGTTCCTCGCCAGCCATTCAGAGCTTCGGCCTTGTAGTGGCCGTCGGAATTTTTTATGCGTTTTTTTTCACGTTTACACTTCTCCCAAATCTACTTATACATTCACACTTTTTCTTAAAAATTTCGGCACAAAAAATCAGCAACTCAAAACTTGAAAGGTTTATGGAAAAAGTAAGCACGTTTGCTATCCGATACGATAAAACCTTGTTTGCAGTATTCACCTTAATATCTATAACCACATTACCCTTACTCGGACTAAACGACTCGAATTTTGATCGACTTAATTTTATCAGCGGTGGTGATCAAATTAGAGAGCCTTACGAAGTGGTTCGTGAACAGCTCAACCGAGGCTC
>MDTG01433120.1_pt1 | contig 11930 bp, 9 predicted proteins | sample 811421 | NCBI WGS metagenome assembly MDTG01 (sample SAMN05326645, study PRJNA326480) | marine metagenome | isolation source: seawater | place: Pacific Ocean: South East | collected 2011 | reverse complement strand
TTTGCCAATACCGACATATCATTATTATGCTGATGGCGCTAAACCTATATATAAAAATTTTTTTCAAAAATTTGAAAATAAAAAAAAAAATTTTATTGTTTTAGATCTTCTAAATAATTTAAAAAAATTGGATTTTAATACAAGGCAAAGTCTGTGTTTTAAAAATGATAAAAGTCACTTTTCTCAATTTGGGCATAAAAAAATATCTGAATTTTTAATTAAAGAAATTGACAGACATAAAATTTTACCTGTTTTAGAAAAAAAAAATAATTTTAAAAAAAAACTTGATAAAACTACTCATACTTATGTTTTGGGAGTTTCGGCATTTTACCACGACTCTGCAGCAAGTTTAATTAAAGATGGTGAAATTATTGCTTCAGCGCAAGAGGAAAGATTTTCAAGAATAAAAAACGATCGCCGTTTTCCCATATCAGCAGTTAATTATTGTTTGGAAAGAGGAGGTATTCAACAAAACGATCTAAATGCTGTAGTTTATTATGATAATACCTCTCTTACTTTAGAAAGAATTTTTTGGAGTTTTTTAAAAACTTCACCAACTAGTTTGCAAGGATGGCTAAAATCAATGCCTTCATGGATAAGATATAAATTATTTTTACCAGATCTAATAAGAAAAAAATTAAATTTCAGAGGTAAAATATTTCAAAACTTACATCATCGTTCTCATGCAGCTTCTGCATTTTTCCCTTCCCCTTTTAAAAAATCAGCTATCTTAACTATTGACGGGGTTGGAGAGTGGGCAACTGCAAGCATTGGCATAGGCGATGGAAATCAAATTAAATTATTAAAAGAAATGAATTATCCAAATTCACTGGGTCTATTATATTCAGCTTTCACTCAATTCACAGGTTTTAAAGTTAATTCAGGAGAATATAAAGTGATGGGTTTGGCTCCTTACGGGAAACCAAAATTTACAAATATAATTTTAGAAAAATTAGTAAATCTTAAAGAAGATGGATCTATCGAAATAAATCAGGATTATTTTAGTTATCTTGATGGCTCCGCAATGACCAACAAAAAATTTTCTGATCTTTTTGGTGGTGAAGCCCGAGTTCCTGAGTCAAAAATAACTCAAAGAGAAATGGATATAGCCAGTTCAATTCAAAAGGTAACAGAAAAAATAATTTTGCAAATGGCAAAATATGTAAAAAAAATAACTGGAGAGGAAAATCTATGTTTGTCCGGTGGAGTTGCTTTAAACTGTGTAGCAAATGGACATTTGATAAAAGAGAATTTATATAAAAATATTTGGATTCAGCCAGCAGCTGGAGATGCTGGTTCATCACTTGGTTGTGCACTTGATTTTTATTATAACTATTTTAATTGTGATCGTAAAATAAGATCAGACGGCGAGTCTTCACAACTAGGATCATTCCTAGGCCCAGAGTGGAGCATGGAAGAAATAAAATCTTTTTTAGAAACAGAAAATATTAGTTATGATTTAGTCGATTCTAAAGATAGAGGAAAAATTATAGCAAAATATCTTAATGAAGGAAAAGTTATTGGACATTTTTCAGGAAGATCAGAGTTTGGCCCAAGAGCATTAGGTGCCAGATCTATTATTGGAGATCCAAGAAATAAAAATATGCAAACCAATATAAATTTAAAAATAAAACGAAGAGAATCTTTCCGTCCTTTTGCACCAGCTGTTTTGGCTGAAAAAACTAGCAAATACTTTGAATTAAATAAAAAAAGCCCACATATGATGCTAGTAGCTCCACTACTTGAAGAAAGAAGATTAAAATTTAATAAAGCTAATAATGAAAATATGATAGAAATAATTAAGCAGCCAAGAAGTGATATACCAGCAGTAACTCATATAGATTATTCAGCTAGAATACAAACAGTCGAAAAAAATTATCATAAAAAATTTTACGAAGTTATAAAATCATTTGAAGATTTGACAGGATGTGGCGTTGTAATTAACACTTCTTTTAATGTAAGAGGAGAACCAATAGTCAACAGCCCAATGGATGCATATGCATGCTTCATGGATACAGAAATGGATATTCTTTTGCTGGAAGATTTTATTTTACATAAGAACAATCAAAAGAAAGCAAATTATAAAAAGAGGAATAATAATTTTATAAACAATTATTTACAAAGTGATGTAAAATTAATAGATAAAAAGCTTAAAAAATTATATAAAAATTATTTTATAAATAAAAATGGAAAAAAAGAAATTTTTAATAATATAAAAAATAATAAAGAAAGTTTTTGGTCTAATTTTGATAATAAAAAACCATTGATAGAATGTTTTCTTATAGAAGGAGAATTGGATACTAAAAAATCTGCTCCACAAAAGATGGCAAAATCTATAACTAAAGACTGGAAAAATGAAAATTTAAGAAAAATTTTTGAGCCGCTTATAATCAATATGTTAGTTTTGGCTAAAAAATTCCCGATAGACGAAAAAAGTATTAATGATAAAGTTTCAGATTCAATTTATGAAATGTTTTAAATTTTGTTATGAAATTAATTAAAAATATTTTTAGTTTGCCCTTGTTAGTTCCAGGAATTTTTAATTTTATTAATTCTGTATTTAAAAAAAAATCTAACGGTTTTATATGCTGTTGGCATGATTTATCCGCGGAAACATTCGAAGACCAAGTTGATGCTTTACACCCAAACAAACCAATACCATTAGAAGAATTGATCGAAAGATTTAAATTTGGCAAATCAACAGCAGGATGTTTTGCATTGACTTTTGACGATGGCGTTGGAGAGACTGTTAGAAATATATCTAGTAAGTGTATCGAAAGAGGTTGGCCAGTTACATTTTATTTACCCACTCAATATTTAGACAAAGGTATTTTGTCATTCCAAAGTTCGAAACCTATTTCATGGAATGAGGTCGAAGAATTAAGCAAAAATCAATTGATTTCCTTTCAAAGTCATGGCGTTACTCATTCTGCAGTGAGTAGTCTCAGCGAAGAAAAAATTGAATTTGAGATGACAGAAAGTAGAAAAATAATTGAGTCTCACACAAATAAAAAAGTACATAGCTTTTGTTATCCCTATGGATCTAAAGAAAGCATTGGAAATATAGCTCCCAAATTAGCGGCTAAATATTTTAGTTCAGCCGTAACATTGACACATGGACGTTTAGAAAAAAATAATCTTTTTTATTTACCTAGGATCGGACTTTACAAAGAAGATTTGCGTAGTTTAGCTAGACTTAAAACTCTTATATAAATTTAAATAAAAAATAATAATGTCAAAGGAACCATTAGTAAGCATTATAGTAAACTGCTTTAACGGAGAAAAATACCTTCATAAGTCTTTAGACAGTATAATTTCTCAAACATATAAAAATTGGGAAATTATTTTCTGGGACAATCAATCCACAGATAAAAGTTCAGAAATATTTAAAAAATATAAAGATAGTAGATTTAAATATTATTTAGCTAGTAAGCATGAAAAGTTTTTATATAAAGCTAGAAATCTGGCTATACAAAAAGCCAAGGGTGATTTTATGGCTTTATTAGATGTAGATGATTGGTGGTTGCCTAACAAGCTTGAACGACAAATACCGTTATTTAATAATTCTAATATAGGTTTAGTTTATGGAAACTTGTGGTATCAGATTGAAAAAAAAAATAAAAAGAAAATTCTTAAAAAGGATATTTTACCGACTGGAAAGATACTGTCTGAATTATTAGACGATTACGTTATCAGGACAGCAACCATGGTCGTTAGAAAAAAATGCTTAGAAAGTTTAAAATATAAGTTTAATGATAATTTTCACATAATGGGAGATTATGATTTAAATTTACGTATAGCTTCACAATGGGAAATTGGGTGCATTCAAGACCCAGTTGCGTTTGTTAGAATTCATGGGCAAAACGAAACTATTAAAAAAAAAGAAAAATACATTGACGAATTTAAAATGTGGTATAATCAAATGAAAAATGACAAAATTATTTCATCAAATAAAAATTTTCAAAATATTCCTAAAAAAATAAATTATATAGAAACAATGCATTATTTGTTTAATGATGTATTTAGTAAAAATTTTTTAAGAGTAGCCAAATATCCTTTAAGTTTAGATAAAATCAAATTAATTTTTGCTTTGTTCTTACCAAAGTTTATAATAAGAATGATTAGAGGCTATTGACTTAATAGTTAGTTATCATTAAGAAAATTATAGCAAACAAATGTCAGAAAAAAACTTTATAGATAAATACCTTGCTGATTTTTCAGCATTAATCAAACCGAATGAGGATTTAATAAAAAAAATTATAACAGTTAAAAATACCTTGTTAGATGTAAAAAAAAACAATGCTAAAGTTATGATTTTTGGCAATGGTGGAAGCGCAGCCATAGCGAGTCATGTTAGTGTTGATTTAACAAAAACTGCAAACATTAGATCTGCTAATTATAATGAAGCAGACTTAATAACTTGTTTTTCAAATGATTATGGTTATGAAAAATGGGTAGAGAAAACTATTGATTTTTATTCAGAAAAAAACGATGCTTTAATTTTAATTTCTTCAAGTGGTGAGTCGCAAAACATGATCAATGCTTGTAAATTTGCAAAGAAGAAAAATTTTTCAAAGATAATTACATTTACAGGACATCAAAAAAATAATTCACTTTCAAAAATTGGTGATATTAATTTTTGGATAGATAGTAAGAATTACAACAAAGTAGAAAATGTTCACCAATTATGGTTATTGACAATTGTTGATTTAATTGTTGAAGAAAAAGTTAAATAAATTAATTTCGTTTTAATATGTTTTTTAAAAAATTACCTAATAAAAAAAGTTAATTTTTATTAAAGATATATATTAACAAAATTTGCAATCACAATTTTATTTTTTTCAATGAATCAAAAAAAAAGTTTAGTTATTATTAATAAAGAGAAAATTTTCCAAAAAAATGGATGTTTTTATTGTGACAATATCGATATGAAAACCATTCCAGAAGAACTTGGAAAAAATTTCGAGCTGTGTGTTATAGCTGCAAAATCAAAAAAAGAAAGATCGCTATTAATTAATTTTCGGAATATAAAAACAGCTTCAAATATTTTTAATTTTTTATCAAGTATTTTTAAAACCTTTAAAAATAAAAATACCAATTACTTATTGATCTCTATAACTCCATACAATTTTTTTGCTTATTTATTTTTGTTAATATGTAAAAAAAACATCTTTATTTATCTTAGAAGTAATGGATATGAGGAATATAAATCAATTTTAGGCTTTTGGGGGTCAATAATTTACCATTTTATGTTTGTGGTGGTAACATCGAAGTCCAAAATTATTTCTTGTCAAGAAAGACTAGTTAAAAAAAAAGTAAATTATAATTTAGTTTTTCCATCAGAATTAAATAACCTTTGGTTTGAAAAAAACAAAGAACCTATGCTAGACAAAGCAAGAATTTTATATGTTGGCAGGGTAAAGGTTGAAAAAGGAATCTTTTCCCTTTTAAATATTTTAAACGAATTAAAGTATAATTTTAGTTTATCAATTGCTGGAAAAGATGAAAAAAATCAAATAAAAAATAAAGACGTAAATCTTTTAGGATTTAAAAAAGATGTATCTTCGTTAATAGATGCTTACGACAACCATAATATTACAATTTTACCTTCATACACAGAGGCTCATCCCAAAGTAATTGACGAATCTTTAGCAAGAGTTCGACCCATTATAATATTCGAAGAAATCAATCATGTAATTCAGAACAAATATGGAATATTTGTTTGTAAAAGAAATTCAGATTCTTTGCTTAAGGTTATAAAATTTATAATGGAAAATTACAAAGATATTCAAAATAAAATTAAAAAGAATAAATTACCCAAAAAAGAGAATTTTATTTCAGATCTTATAAAAATTTTAAATTAATTATTAATTTTTTTATAGTTTATAAAAGAGTATAAAATTCCTATATTCAACCAAAATGCCGTGGCATTCCATGTTGTAAAAAAACTTCCAGTTGATTTAATTGGCCAAATATCTATAAAAAAAGTAACAATCAAAGCTAATAATAAAAAATAACTTTCGTTATACTTACTTTTATATTTTATCAAATACCGTATAGATTTTTTTAACAAGATTATAAAAAAAACTACAATCAACGAAAATCCAATTATTCCCGCCTCACTTAAAATCTCCAAATAAAAATTATGAGGATGATTACCGCAAGCAAATAATTGTGGTTTATCATCTCTTACCAAATTATCCTTCGTCAAAATTTCAGGACATTTCAATCTAAAGGATTTGAATCCAAATCCTGTTATTGGTTGCATTTTCCATATTTTAATGGAGCTTCTAAAAACTCTATTATGACCGGTATTTCTTAATAAAGATATTTCTTTTGATACAGTTGAATCGGTGATTATTTTTTCATCTACAACTTTTTCATTATTGTTTTCTTTTATTATTTTTAAAATGTTTACATTTTTAAAAAAAGTTAAATATGGTCTTTTTACATAATCATCTTTTTGAGCTAGGAGAAAAAAAATTGACATAAAAATTACTATAGATAATGACATAATTAATCTAATATTTTTTACAAATAAAATTATTAAAAAACATCCGAATAAAAATAAAATCATTGGCATTCTATTTCCTGCGACCAATATAGCCACCAAATGGATAACGGTAATTAAAACAAATATTAAATTTTTATTTTTATTGTTGTTCATACATAGATATAAAATTGAAAAAAAAGAAAAATTTTTTAAATAGCTTCCGGCAATATACTCGTCACCAAAGGGGCCGGGGTTATGCTCCCATTTACTTTTATAGCCAAAAATATCATATTCAGTAATATATTGTAGCAAGATATCTAAGCTTACAAAAGTTGTGCAAATTAAACACGATAAGAAAAATTTTTTTATATTTAATATTTTATTATATACAAGAGTATCAATTACAAAAATTAAAAGAATAAATCTAAAAAGAAGAAATGATTTTATTGTGGGGTCACCATTATGTTCAAACCATAATTTTATAAATTCATTATGGTCTTTAGCCGTGGAGATAACGGCCCCTTTATCAAATTCTTTTAATTGAAAATCAAAAATATTTCCAGGAAATTTGAATTGAAACACGCTTAGTAGAAAGAAATAAACGAAAAAAATAATTATAAACCAATATGAGTTGTTGAACCTTAAATTTAAATCTCTTTGTTTAATTATAAACAAGGAAACCAATATAAAAACAACAGAATGAACGCTTACAATCAAATTTCCAGTTATAAATGTAACTGGAAATAAATAGAATAATAATTGAACAAATAAATTTGTATTAATTTTTTGATTTTTATATGCTTTTAATTTAAACATTCTTTTTAAGAATAATTATTAGTTAATTATTACAATGTTTTTACAGAATTATCATTATTTAAAAAATAAAGAAGTGCTTGCTTCAATTTTTTTGTTTTTATTATCTTTTATTTTAAGAATTCCTATAATTTTTATGTATGGAGATCAAGGTTTAGATCATGAATGGAAATTTTTAGTTTATAATCTAGTTGAACATGGCCAGTTAGTATATCAAACTTTTGATAATGGTTTTTTATTACCTAATTTATGGATGCCTCCATTGTATGCATACTACTTATATTTATTTACTTTTTTAAATTTAGAAAATCAAAATTTCATATTAATAGTTTTAATATCACAAATTTTATTAGCTTCTATATCTATTATTGTTTTTTATAAAATTAATAAATTTTTTTTTTCTAAGAAAGTATCATTTTTAAGTTCTTTAATATTTTCACTTTTCCCGTTACATCTTTATGCGTGCAGTCAAATATCATCAATTTCTCTGCAAGTTTTTTTAACAATAGTTTTTTTCTATCTTTTTATAAAAGTTACACAAAAGGCTAATTTTTATAATTTTTCTTTTTTTGCATTTATTGCAGGTCTACTAATACTTCTAAGAGGTGAATTTTGGGCTATTTTTGTCGTAAGCGTTATATATTTATATTTATTTTTAAAAATAAAATTTAAAAATATTATTTTAATTGTTCTTATTACCTCAATCACTGTATCTCCATATATTTTAAGAAATTATATAATATTTAATAAATTTACAGTTTTAAAATCTTTTGGTTATAATTTGTGGAAAGGCAATCATCCTTATGCCAAAAATCATTCTATTGTAGAAGGCACAGAAATTACAAATGAAAATTTATTAAAAGAGATAAATGAAATAAAAATAAACAAATTTTACAGAATTAATTTTGATGATTTGTTTTTAAAACATGCAATAAATAACATTAAGTCAGATCCTATTGGGCATACAATTTTTGTCATGAAAAAAGCACTTTCTTTTATATTTATTAGTTTTAGTTCTTCGGATGAGAAATATTGGAACCCTTTACATTATTTGCCTCTATTTATATTTGGCTGCACATCTGTAATTGGTATTTTCTTATCAAATAAAAAATCTCATTTATTTAATTTCTTAATTTTAATGTTTTTGGTCAATATAGCTATTTTTTCTGCAGTTTCTATTTTACCGAGATATAAATTAATAATACTGCCTTTACAAATAATCTTTACTAGTGTTTTGTTCGAGCGTATTAAGGGAAAGTTTTTTAACAGAAGTTAAAAAGTAGTTTCTTTATATAAAATTGTTTAATTAAAAATGAAAAAAAAGATAAAGTATTTTTTGACCATATTGTTAAGCGTTATTTCAATTCTATATTTATTGGAATTGCTAGTTACGGTTTTTTTGCCTCCAAAGATAAATGTATATTTAAATTTGAATCAATTAAGATATGAAAAAGCTCAGCAGCTTGGTATTGATTTTGATACAAGAAATTCAATGCGAGCCTTTATAGAAGAAAAAGAAAAAAATAATGAATTGGTTCCAAAATTTTTATTTTTATTTTACTTAGAACAAACTGTTTTATTAGAAGGTTCACAAAAACACTCGTTAAAAAGTTTTTTTAAAGAAAAAATTAATGATGAAAGCGTTATACCATTAAGAGGTCCAATTAATAAAAAAATATTAACTTGTAATGAAAGTGGAAAAAGAGAAATAGCAAATAATGATAAGAATGGTTTTAAAAATCCAAACTCAATATATGAAAAAAAAATAAAAGCATTTTTAATTGGAGATTCTTTCGCTGAAGGTATGTGCCACGATGAAAATAATGATACAGCTGGTTTTCTTAGAAATTTTTATAATATTAATGCAGCAAATTTTGGAATTGCAGGCGCCGGCCCATTAACAAGTCTAGCAGTTTTAAAAGAATATGCTCGCAATTATAAGCCTGATGTAGTTTTTTATTTTTATTACGATAGAAATGATATGCAAGATTTACAAAGTGAGAAAAAAACCTTCTTGATAAAATATATGCAAGATTTTAATCAAAATTTAATAAATAGAAATGAAGAAATTAAAATTTTTTTGAGCGAATATGAGAATTTTGTTTATCAAATAATTAAAAGCAAAACTCTAAATAATGAAAAAAAATTAGCTAATTCAAAAAACAAAGAAAAAATAGAAATTTTTAAAGATTTTATTGAACTCCAAAATATAAAAAACATCATATTTTCAAAATCATCTTTTAAAAATAGTTATAAAATTGATGAACAACTATATTCCGATATTTTAAAAGAAATGAGAAATGAAATAGATACTTGGAATGGAAAATTGGTTTTTGTTTACTTGCCTGATTGGGGTAGATTTTATCAAAAATTTTCTATAGCAAGGTTTTTTCACAAGAAAAAAATTGAAAACATTGTTAAATCTCAAGGCATAGTTTATCTTGATATGGTAAAGGAATTTAAAAAAGAAAAAAATCCAATTAAATTTTTCCCTTTCGGTGTTTATGGTCATTATACTAGTGATGGGTACAAGTTAATAACTAAAAATTTAATTAAATATTTTTAAAATGAAAGAGAAACCAAGTGTTGATGTTATTATACCTAACTACAACAAATCAGATTATATTGAAGAAGCAATTAATTCAGTAATTAATCAAACCTATAAAAATTGGTTCTTATATATTATAGATGATAATTCATCTGACAATTCTTTAGAAAAAATTAATAAATATTCTGATTTGCAAAATATAAAAATAATTACCTTAAAGAAAAATAAAGGACCAGCTTTTGCAAGAAATTACGGAATGAGAATATCAAAATCAAAATATATTTCTTTTTTGGATTCAGATGATGGTTGGGATAATAACAAATTAGAAAAACAAATAAATTTTATGGAAGAAAAAAATTTAACATTTACCTATACAGATTATGTACCATTTTATGAAGAAAATGGTAAAAGAAGATTTAAAAAAGTTACCAATCTTGTAGATAAACTTAATTATGATAAATTTATTAAAAATACCTCAATAAATACAACCACTATGATTATTTTAAGATCTATTATAAGTACTAAAAAGTTTAAAAAAGTTAATTTAGAAGATTATTTATTTAAATGTGAAATTTTAAAAATGAAAAATATAATCGCTATAAAGTTAGCAGAAAATTTAGCTTTTTACAGAATTATCTATAAATCTCGTTCTAGAAATAGATTAAAAAATATTTTTTCATTATGGTCTATTAATAGAGACTACAATAAATTAAATTTGGTTAAAAATGCTATATCGATTTTTTTTGCAATTATAAACTCAATAAGGAAATATGGAATTAAGTAATATAATTTTAACAATTTTATTTGTTATTTTGATTTATTTTTTTAATAGGTATCTTTTAAATTATTTTTATAAATCAAAATATAAATTATTATTAGATAATGATTATAAAAAGCCCCAGGCTTTTCACAAAGATTCTACTTACCGACTAGGCGGCACATCGATTTTTTTTACACTTTTTTTATCTTTTTTATTTATCTCTTTTTCGCAAAATATCTTTTATATGGAATATACTTCTTTCGGCATAATATTTTTTATTTTAGGTTTATTAGATGATATTAAAATAAATATACTTCCAAAGTTTAGACTTGGAGCGATGATTTTAGCTTTAATATCACTAATAATTTATAATAACTTATATATAGAAAGAACTGGACTAGAGTTTTTAAATTATCTTTTAGAAACTGATATTTTTGCATTATTTTTTATTTCTTTGTGCTTCTTATTTATTATAAATGGAGCAAACTTAATCGATGGATTTAATGGTTTACTAGGTATTCATACTTTAATTATTTTCACGATTTTATTTGTAATAAATTTCATAAATGGAAATAATGAAATTTCATTTGTTTTGTTTTTTATAATTTTATCAATATTAATATTTCTTACATTTAATTTTCCTAACGCCAAGATGTTTTTGGGAGATAGTGGTTCGTATCTTTTAGGCGCTCTTGTTTCTGTTTCTGTAATAAAGACAAGTATAATTAATCCTTCAATTTCTCCTTTTTTTTTTAGTGTACTTTTAATTTATTTATTTTTTGAAGTTTTTTTCTCATTTTTTAGAAAAATTTTATATGCAAGACAAAGCCCACTTTTACCAGATAATAAACACTTGCATATGAATCTTTATAAGTACTTGTTAAAAAAAAATACATTTAACCTAAATTCGAATTATAAGGTTTCAATATACATAAATTTTGTTTATTTTTTATTACTTATCCCAGCCGTTATTTACATGGATAACGGTTTGTTTTGTAGATATTATTTCTTTGTTTTAATTGGATTTTATATTTACTTTTATAGATTTTTAAGAAATAGAATATAAAGTTTTGGGTGTGTAGTTCAGTGGTAGAACGCTACGTTGACATCGTAGAGGTCATAAGTTCAATTCTTATCACACCCACCATTTGAAAATTATTTATATTTTGACAAATTTAACTATTTACAAAAAACAGTAATAAATATATACCCTATGAGCCTGGTGATTATTGCGAAGGGGTCATACCCGATCCCATTCCGAACTCGGAAGTCAAGCCCTTCAGCGCCGATGGTACTTTGTCTTAAGATATGGGAGA
>MDTG01362885.1_pt1 | contig 11930 bp, 10 predicted proteins | sample 811421 | NCBI WGS metagenome assembly MDTG01 (sample SAMN05326645, study PRJNA326480) | marine metagenome | isolation source: seawater | place: Pacific Ocean: South East | collected 2011 | reverse complement strand
GTTGCTGTATAATTAACTATACTACATCAAAAAGGAGAGAGTATAAATGAATTATGTCTTTTATGATTTTGAGACATCAGGTACTAATAGGTATTTTGACCAGCCCATCCAAATAGCAGCAGCGCTAGTCAACGAAAAATTCGAAATTGTTGAGACATTAAATGAAACATGCAAACTTAAAGATGGTATTGTTCCTCATCCTCAAGCACTTCTTATCAATAAAATTAAGATTGATACACTTAAAAATGGTCAATCTTTTTTCGAGATGGTAGACAAAGTCCATAAAAAGTTTACAGACTGGTCGCCAGCTATTTTTATTGGTTATAATAGCCTTTTTTTTGATGAAGTAGTTTTAAGACAAAGTCTTTACCAATCTTTATATGATCCTTATTTAACAAATACAAATGATAATCGAAGAACAGACTTATATCCTATTATGTGTGCTATAACTAAGTTAAGACCAGACATAATCAAGCTTGGGTATAATCCAAAAACAGAAAAAGAAAGTTACAAACTTGAGTATCTCGCTATAGCGAATAATGTTGAACAAAAACAAGCACATGATGCAATGAGTGATGTATATGCAACCGTTGGATTGGCGCAAATTATAAAAGAAAAAGCTAGTGATTTTTGGGGGCACTGTATGAATATTAGCAATCCCAATAATTTTTTATCATATTTGGATATGCAAGATATTGTTTTCAAAGCACCTTCGCATCCATCTCATGACTTTTATCCAATATCATATATAACTGCTAATCCTGAACGCTCAAAAGAGCTAAGCTTTTTTGATTTGAACTACGATATAGAAAAATATTGTGACTCAAGTCTAACAGGGATCATCTCTCTTATAGAGAGCAAGGAAAAAGTAATAAAAGTATTGGAGATAAACAAAGCGCCAATAATACTAGGAGGTGATTTTATAAAAGAATCTATACTTTTATCTGGAAAATTAAAAAAAGATTATCATGATAAGGTGAATAAAATTAAAAATAATGAAAAGTTTGTTCAGAAACTTGAGCAGGCTCTAGTGGATAGATCTCAGGATAAGGCAGTAAACTATCCTATGCCTGATTTTCTGGAAACTCAAATATATTCAGGATTCAGTGGACCATCAGATAAAGAAAAAATGAATGACTTTAGAAACACATCAGACTTTGAAAAAAAATATTTGATTTCAAAAGATTTCGAAGATGCTAGATATAGAGAAATTGCCTATAGAATTCTCTTTAATGAGTGTCCAACAGTTTTTACAGAAGATAAATTAAATGAACGAAAACAGTTTTTCGCGCAGAGAGCTTTAGACTCAAATAGCGATGTTAAATGGTGCACAATAGATAAAGCAAGAAAAGCAATAGAAAATTTACAAGATAGTGATGTTTATAAAACAGAGGCATCATCAATCAAAGAAATAGAATCATTTATAAATGAAGAAGAGGAAAAATATAAAAAATACTTAGCATGCTAATTATTTAACGTTCTTAAAATTTGTTTGTACGGAACATATCCGGGTATGATTTTCCCACTCTCTGTAAAAATCATAGGCGTACCATTTACTCTGAGCGCGTAGGCCAACTCCAAGTTAGTTGAGAGCGGATTATCACATTTAGCTTCATCAATAAAATCACCCTCAAAAGCTTTTTCGAGTAATTCTTTTTTATTTTCAGCACACCACAGAGAAGCCATATTCATGTATGCATCGTCATCAATTCCATTTCTCGGAAAAAGAACATATCTCACTTCAATATTGTTTTGCAATAAATCTGGTATTTCATTGTGTAGTTTTTTGCAATATGGACAGGATACATCTGTAAAGACAGTGATAACATGATCTGTGCTTTTTGGTTTGTAGGTAATAACACTATTGTTATCCAGTTTCTTAAGGATTGACAACCTAAAACTCTCAATTTTTTGCTGAGTCAGGTTTATTCCTGAGTTTAGTTCAATAATATTCCCTGCTAATAAATAATTAAGGTCTGCTGTTAAGTAAAAAATTTGCTCGCCAATCAAGATCTCGAAGAATGAATTATTTATCTTCTCAATAGAATCTATTTTTAGATCTGGATATGTATTGATAAATTTATCTTGTGCGTCTTCTATTGAATAGTTCTCATCGTTCTGCTGTGAACAAGAAACTAGTGCCAAGAAAGATAGGATTAAAAGATATTTCACAGCTTCCCTCTAGGATGATGTTCATGATGGAAAGTTTGAAGCCTCTCTTTTGCTACATGTGTGTAAATCTGAGTTGTAGATAAACTTGAGTGTCCTAATAATAATTGAACAGCTCTTAAATCAGCACCATTATTTAGCAAGTGAGTTGCAAAAGCATGCCTCAAAGTATGAGGCGAGATGCTTTTATTTGGTATTGATATTTTTGAATACCTACAAATCATATACCAGCACGCCTTTCTTGAAAAAATCTTACCTTTATCAGTAAGAAATACTCTATTATTGTTTTTAGATGAGGCTGGAGCATCTCTGTGATGATTTATATACTCTAGATACCAACCCTTTGCCTTATCTCCTAAGGGAACTATTCTCTCTTTATTGCCTTTTCCCATGACTCTAACTAAACCTCTGTCAAGATCTACCTGATTTAGAGTAAGATTAATTAATTCTGATACTCTTAGTCCTGTGGCATACAGAACTTCTAAGATGCACCTGTCTCTAACTCCATCACTTTTAGTAGTGTCTGGAGTGTTTAAGAGATTAGTTACATCATCTTCACTCAAGTTGATAGGTAACTTCTTCTTTAATTTGGGCGAATCAATCTTTTCGCTCGGGTCAGAATTAATTATTTGCATCTTTGATGCCCAAACAAAAAAACCTTTTATAGATGATAGAATCCGATTAATTGATGATGAAGAACAACCCTCTTCAAATTTTTCAGCTAAATATAAATTTAAATCTACGTCACTACAATTTGACAGATTGATATTCTTATTACTAAGCCATGACTCTAATTGGCATAGATCGCTCGAGTATGATGTTATTGTATTTTTGGATAAACCTTTTTCTATCCAGATTTGATCACAATAATCAGTTACTAGGCTTTTTTTTCTTTGTGTCTGCATTTACATTTATATACAAGTAATTGTACTATGAATTAAGTATATATGTAAAATAATTGTAAATATGAGAGAAACTATAAAAAATAGCTGTATAAATGAGTTTGACCCCAATGCGTTAGAAGAAATACAAGCTATTAATAAAATTATCAAAACAATCCAATCAATTAAGTCTAGCGAGAAAGTTAATTTAAAAGACGCTTTGCACAGAACTATTTCAAAGACAGTCCGTGCTACTATGAATGTTCCCTCATTTAGAAATTCTGCTATGGATGGTTATGCGCTCAATATGAGTGACTTAAAATCTAATAAATACCAGCTATCTGAGGTAGGTGTTTCACTTGCTGGTAGACCTTTTGAATCCTCTCTTAAAGCAGGTCAAACAGTAAGAGTAATGACAGGAGCATTAATACCAAAAAATGCAGATGCAGTCATTATGAAAGAAATGGTATCAAAACAAGGTATTAATGTTTGTTTCCCAAAAAATCTTAAAAAAAATCAGAATATTAGATTTATTGGAGAAGATATAAAGAAAGGTGAGGCAGTTTTCAAAAGAGGTGATGAGGTGAATTTTTCTGGCCTATCTATACTATCTTCTCTAGGTATCAATAAGATCGATGTAATTTGTAAACCAAAAATAAGTTATTTTTCTAGTGGTGATGAACTAGTTAATACAGGGAGAAAATTACTACAAGGACAAATCTACGACAGTAATCGATATTTACTTCATGGTTTACTAAAAGATTTACCAGTAACTTTTTCTGATCTTGGAGTCGTTAAAGATAAGAAAGCTAATCTGATAAAAAAATTACAACAAGCTTCATTAACATCAAATATTATTATCACTACTGGCGGTGTATCAGTTGGTGACGCAGATTATATTAAGGATGCATTAAAAGAAGTAGGTTCAGTGGGTTTTTGGAAAATTGCAATCAAACCAGGCAGGCCACTAGCATTTGGAAAAATAAATAACTCGTATTTCTTCGGACTACCAGGTAACCCCGTATCAGCTGCAGTCACATTTCAACTCTTTCTTGTACCAGCTATACTCAAACTCTTATCCCAAAAGCAAAAAAGAGGGATATTAATAAAGGCTATAACTAAAAATAAACTGAAAAAGAAATTAGGAAGAACAGAATATAAACGCGCAATAATATCAATAATAAATGATAAAATTTACGTTGAAACAACAGGCTTGCAGGGGTCCAATATCATGATGTCCATGCTTAAGGCAAATTGTTATATTAGATTATCAGCTGACGTGAGTGAGATCAAAGAAGGTGACACTGTAGAGGTGATACCCTTTGACACTAAACTATAATGGAATTGTATGAAACAGAGAATTGGATTCGTTAAAACAATCATCATTTGCTTATATGACTGGATGCTTTTATTTTCAATTCTATTTTTTCTCTCATTTCCATTTGTTTATTTTCACCATGAGGGGGATTTGGGTAATAATGTTTTTTATCAAATTTATGTTTTTTTTATCATTTTCTTTTACTATTCGTGGTTTTGGATCAAGCATAAACAAACGCTAGGAATGAAAAGCTGGAGAGTCTATATAGAAGATGCTAATGGACTAGGAAGTATTTCAATAAGACAATGTGTTTTGAGAATACTTTTCTCGTTAATGGGTGGTCATATTTTACTCATTTTCTATGATAAGTCACTGCATGATCTTATATCAAAAACACACATTATTAAAAAAGATAACTAGCGTAAACCAGACTCTAGTTGATGTCTAAAAATATATTGACCTAAAATAGCGAAGACTACCAGTGGTAGTATTGCACTTATTAGAGGGTGAATGCCTATAATAAGACCTAAATTAGGTAAGATTGATGAGATAATAAAAAATATAATACCAATGAATAGTCCTATAACAATTCTTTTACTTGTGTTTGTGCTTCTCATCCTACCAAAAATATAAGGCATGGCTAAAAATAGCATCAATACTGTTGCAATTGGCTTAAGTATTTTATCCCAAAATATTTTTTCTTGAATACTTGCATCAAGATTATTTCTCTCTAGATACTCTATATTACGTATGACATCTTTTAATGTTAAGCTATATGGCTTGTCAGTTTTAATATCAATAAGCTTGATATCGATAAGTTCATCAGATTGTATGTTACTAATCCTTTCTTTGCTTATGGGCTCTTCGTTGAGATTAATTTTAATGACCTCCTGAAGACTCCACTTCCCTTTTATGAATGTTGCAGATTGTATATAATTTACAGATGAAAGTTGGTTGTTATTATAAGTATAAACACTAATACCCTTAATGGTATTATCGGGATAAATTTCTGATATCTTTATGAAAGAGTCTTTGTTCTTAAACCATGTACCATTTTTATTATAATAAGATTGCTTTTTAAGAGCAGTATTCCTAAGTAACTCTGCTTCACTACTGAATTTAGGTACAACTGAATCAACAATAAAATAGAAAAAAGTAGAAATAAAAAAAGTTTGTAGTAGCACAATAGTAAGAATTTTTCTTACAGATATTGCTGCCGATTGCATTGCAACAAACTCCATATCAGCCGCCATGGCACCAAGCGAGAGTAATGCCCCGATTAGAATAGAATATGGAAACATTGTCTCTATGCTCCTTGGTATGCTTAAGAAAATATATTTTAGGATGATACTAAAATCGTAATTTCCTTCGTTCAGATACTTCATTTCTGAAGAAAACGAAAAAAATATTTCTATTGAAACTAAAACTAACAGACTTATTAGAAAACCTAATAAAAATCTTTTAAGTATGTACAAGTTGAGTATTATCATGTCCTACTCGGTATAGTTTTCATATCATTCTTATAGACATATAATATAAGAATTAGCATCAGGAAATGAAACCACCACATACCAAATATTGGTGGTGTCGTCCCTAAAAGATATAATTTTTCGACAATAGACATCATAATTAGATATGAAAAGTAAATTAAAGATCCAAGAAAAACTTTTGCGTAACGACCTTTCCTTGGTGAAGAGTAACTTACAGGAAAAGCTATAAATCCTAGTAGTACAGTTGCTATAGGTAAAAGTAGTCGTGATTGAAGTTCTGCATTTGATTCTCTATTGCCAATACTTAATAAAGTTAATGTACTGATAGCATCATATTTAGTATTTATGAATTCTGGAATAGCTTGCCCGAGCTGCACGCCATGTTCTCGATAGCTAGTTTTGCGTGTAGTTGTATAATCAGGAGGAATAATTTCGCTAATGACACCATCTCTCAAAAGTATATATCGTCTGTTATCTTTATCTTTTATGTATCTTGCAGTAGATGAACTCTCAATTGCCTCTGCCCTTCCACCTGAAGAGCTAAAGAAAATCCTCTCCAATGTATTATTATTTATATTTTCAACGAAAAATGTTGCACTCCCACTTTGAGAAGAAGTAAATCGGCCGGGGTTGATTTCCTCAATTCGCTCTTCGCTACTCAACTTATGCTCTATTTTATATCTATATTGTGTTGCTGAGGGTGTTACATATAGTGAAAACAATGCAACAATCAAGGCTGCAGGAAACACCACTCTAGCTATTATTCCTGAAATGTCATAGGCAGATATACCCGACGAGTTGATAACTGCCATTTCATTTCCACTATAAAATCTCCCAAAAGAGAGAATGACTCCAAGGAAAAGGCTTATGGGAATTAGATAAATTGAATATTGGGTAATCTTTATTATTATAAGGGGAAATAACAGATAAGTAGGAAAATTCCCCACAGAAGTCTCCTCGATGAGCCTAAGCATTGTATTAGCAGTTAAAATCACAAGAAATATCGCCAATACTGCAATAGATGTTTTTGTGATTTCTCTGATAAGGTATTTTTGAAGAATTTTCATCTTTTATGTATCTAATTTTAACAAGTTTTAAAAAAAATGTTAATCTAGGATATGTTTTAAATTTTAGATAATTAGGAAGGAAAATGGAGTATAAATATACAAATGATAAAAAAAGCCTAGCAAAGCAAGATGTACACCTAATAGGTGTCTTCAGTGACATGAAACTCAACCATGTAGAAAGTGTAATTTCTAGAGAATCACTGATTGATATCAAAAGAATTATAAAAACCTGTAATTTCAAAGGTAAAGTAGGAGATCACAGAACAGTTGATGATTTTCAAACAAAAAAACAAATAATTCTCTTTGGATTAGGTGAAAAGAAAAAATATGGTCCCTTGTTAATTAAAAAAACACTCACTCAAATAATTAAAAAGATAATTCAAACGAACATTACCTCAGTTTTGATAAGTATTGATAATCTTGTCTCTACAGGTGCAAGTGAGGTAACTCTTGAAATGATTATAACCAGTATTGAAAACTCTAAATATGTTTATAGATATAAAGACGATAAAGATCAATTAAAAATTAAAAGCATAACATTAATGTCAAAAAAGAAAATTTCTACAAATGACTTTAAACAAATACTCAAAATTTCTCTCGCTATTTCTAACGGTATAAGTTTAGCAAAAGAATTAGGTAATACTCCCCCGAATGTATGTACCCCAACCTTTCTTGCAAACTCTATTAAGAAATTAAAATCTAAATATAAGTCACTAAAGATAAAAATCATTGATGAGCCAGAGATGAAACGTCTAGGGATGGGTGCATTTCTCTCAGTTTCAAAGGGTAGTAAACAGCCAGGAAAAATAGTTGTAATTGAACACATGCCCCTTAAATCGAAGGATCCGATAGTAATAGTTGGCAAAGGTATCACATTTGATACAGGCGGTATCTCACTCAAACCTTCACCTAATATGGATGAAATGAAGTATGATATGTCAGGAGCAGGAAGTGTTATAGGTGTAATGAGAGCTTGTGCGGAAATGAATTTAAAAAAGAATGTTGTTGGCATCATTACCTCAGCAGAGAATATGCCTGGTAGCCAAGCCAGTAGACCAGGTGATGTCGTTGAAACGATGTCAGGAATTAAAGTAGAAATTTTAAATACGGATGCAGAAGGAAGACTAGTTTTGTGCGATGCTATTACATATGCAAAGAAATTTAAACCAAAATATCTTATTGACATAGCAACACTAACAGGTGCTTGCTTAGTAGGGCTGGGTAAATATCCAAGCGGCTTGTTTGCTAATAATCAGGATCTAGCAAATAAAATAAAGACATCAGGAGATAAAACTGGAGATAGAGTGTGGCAACTGCCTCTATATGATGATTATTTTGATGAGTTAAAAACGAATTTTGCGGATATTCAAAACATAGGTGGTAGATATGGTGGTGCGATAACTGCCGCAGCTTTTTTGGCTAAATTTACGGAAGATATAAAATGGGCACATCTTGATGTAGCAGGGACAGCATGGGAAGTAGGACCTAATAAAGGTTCAACGGGTAGGCCAGTTGACCTATTGATTGATTTTATAAGATCAAATTAAAATTGAGTAGTAGGATACATTTTTATAATATTCAAGATGCATCTAATAGTATTAAATCTATTTGTAAGATTATCAATAAATATTATAAAGAAGGTCATAAAATTGTTGTAATGTCAGATAATGATGATGTTATTCGTTCTCTTGATAAAGATTTATGGACATTTGAGCAATTAAGCTTTGTCCCCCACTGCACGATTAGTAGTCCTGATCCAGAGTGTAATGTTGTGCTTGTAAGCAACGAATACATAGGCGATAAAGGATATTTGAAAGATTTTGATGTTATTATGAACTTATCTGATGATTTGTGTGATATTCAATATGATAATAAAATATATTTAGAGATTGTCACATCGAATGCTAAACAAAAAGAAAAGGCTAGAGAAAAATATAAGCACTACCAAAGCCTCAAGATTAAGTTAGACTATGAGAGTATGTAATGGATGTAAAGTATTCCCCAAAAGATATAGAAAATAAAATATATAAAAAATGGCAAGATAATAACTGCTTTTCTCCGAAAGATTTAAAATCAAATTATTCTATAGTACTCCCTCCGCCTAATGTAACAGGGACATTACATATGGGGCATGCATTTCAGCATACTATTATAGATATTTTAATAAGGTATAACAGAATGTTAGGAAAGAGTGTTTTATGGCAACCTGGTACAGATCATGCTGGAATAGCGACACAGTTAGTAGTTGAGAATAATCTTGCAAAAAAAAATATTACTCGAAATGACATAGGAAGAGAGAAGCTAATTGAAGAGATTTGGAAATGGAAAGAAGAGTCAGGTAACACCATCATTCAGCAAACCAAGCGACTCGGATCTTCTGCTGATTGGGAGAGAAATAGATTTACAATGGACGAGGGCTTGAGTAAAGCAGTAAGGAAGGTATTCGTAGATTTATATGAACAAAAACTAATATATAAAGGGACAAGACTAATAAATTGGGATATTAAGCTCCAAACTGCAATATCAGACCTAGAGGTTACCAATGTTGAAAGAAACGGATATTTATACTATCTGCGATACAAGGTCAAAAATCGTGATGAGCGTATAGTAGTTGCCACTACAAGACCAGAGACGTTGTTTGGTGATGTCGCAATTTGCATTAACCCAAAAGACAAAAGATTTAATCATCTCAGAAATGAAAAAGTAGTGATACCGCTTATTAATAGAGAAATTCCAATAATAGAGGATGAATCAGTAGATATAAATTTTGGTACTGGTTGTGTAAAGATAACCCCTGGACATGACTTTAATGACTTCAATTTAGGGAAAAAGTATAATTTGGAGAGTGTAAATATACTTAACAAAGATGGAACTTTTAATGAAAATGTTGATCCGGAATTCGTTGGACAAAATATTCATCAGTCACGGGATAAAATCGTAACTAAATTAGAGAGTCAAAGTTATATTGATAAAATTGATAAGTATAAAACCACCATCCCGATAGGCGAAAGATCAGGTGAAATAATTGAACCATTAATTACAAGTCAATGGTTTATGAATATGAAGGACTTAGCTAGGCCAGCTATAGAGGCTATTGAAAATTCCACGACTAAAATTATTCCGAAAAATTGGGAGAAGATATACTTCAATTGGCTAAACAATATAGAAGACTGGTGTTTAAGTAGACAAATTTGGTGGGGACATAGAATACCAGCATGGTATGACTCTGACGGCAATGTGTATGTTGGAGAAAATGAACTCGAAGTCAGGAAAAAATATAATATATCAAGCCATACCAAGCTGTCACAGGATAATGATGTTCTAGATACATGGTTTTCGTCTGCCTTATGGCCCTTCTCCACTATGGGTTGGCCTAAAGATACCACTGAACTCAAAAAATATTATCCTACGAGTGTACTTGTAACAGGGTTTGACATCATTTTTTTCTGGGTGGCACGAATGATGATGATGGGTTTAAAATTTTTAGATAAGGTACCATTTAAGACAATATATATTCATGGGCTTGTAAGAGATTCTGAGGGTAAGAAAATGTCTAAATCTATTGGAAATGTTATTGACCCAATTGATATTATTGATGGAATTAAACTTGATGATCTCAAAGAGAAGCGTGTCTCAGGAATGATGCAACCTAAGCATAAAGAGCAGATTATCAAAAAAACTGAAAAAGAATTTCCAGGTGGTATTAAACCTTATGGAGCAGATGCTTTGAGATTTTGTTTTTGTGCCCTTGGTTCAACTGGAAGAGATATCAACTTTGATTTGCAGAGGATAGAGGGTTACAGAAATTTTTGCAATAAATTATGGAATGCATCTAGATTTGTTTTTCTTACAACTGAAAATCATCAATATAATCAACAAATTGTTTTTGACAAACTCTCACATTACGAAAAGTATCTAATTATAAAACTTGATACTCTTGTAACAGAATATAAGAAGCATTGTACAAATTATCGATTTGACCTTATGGCGTCAAGCTTATATACATTTATTTGGAATGAGTACTGTGATTGGTTTTTGGAAATATCTAAAACTAGTGAAAATCAATACCAAACTAATGATCTCTTAATTTATACACTGCAAATAATTTTAAAGTTGTGTCATCCAATTATACCTTACATTACTGAAGAAATATGGCTTGAAATGAAAAAAAGGGAGTTTAGTGGCGAAGATATATTAATGAATTCAAAATTCCCATCACAACAAAAAGTTTTTCATGATAACAACCTAATTGAGCAAATAGATATAATGAAAGAGGTAGTCAGTAGCATTAGAAAAGTAAGGAGTGATCTTAACATTCACCCACAAACACGCCTAAATATTATTATCACCGGCGAAGATAAAATTTTTCATGACAAAATACTAGCTAATAGTAAGCTCATTGAAAAACTTGCGAAGACTCACACAATAGAATTTAAACAAATTCAACCTGATTCTGATGAATATATCACTGTAACTTTGAAAAAAACAAAAATATATTTATACACCAAAGAAGCAATTAATCTTAATTCTGAAAGCAACAGGCTTAAGAAGAAGTTAAATAATTTAGAAAACTTACTCCATAGAATTAACTCAAAGTTAAAGAATAAAAATTTTATTGAAAAAGCTCCGTCTGAAATTATTAAAGAAAATACAATTAAAAGAGAGAATGTTGAAAATGAGATTAAGATTATAAAAGAATTACTTAGTCAACTACCTAATTAGCCCATATAATCTCTCCATTGTTAGCCTAAAGGAACTTAGGTCACGTGAAATAATCGCTTTTACGTCGTCTGCAAGCTGTCTATAGTTAGATGTTTCTTTACCGATTAGGACAATATTATCTTTCTGTTCAGCAGTCTCTTTGATGGTTTTTATCTCGTGTGTTTTACGTGCTATATCGCGTGGCAGATTTAAGGCAATGACCATAGCTCTTGCTTGTACTTTGTTAGCCATAAAAATAAGTTCATCATGAGGAACACCATTACCTACATATGTAACATCCCAG
>MDTG01330022.1_pt1 | contig 11931 bp, 7 predicted proteins | sample 811421 | NCBI WGS metagenome assembly MDTG01 (sample SAMN05326645, study PRJNA326480) | marine metagenome | isolation source: seawater | place: Pacific Ocean: South East | collected 2011 | reverse complement strand
TGGTCAGCTCGAGTGTTTGAAATACGCGCACGAAAACGGATGTCCTTGGAATGAAAAGACTTGTTCTTCTGCTGCCTTACGAGGTCACCTCGAGTGTTTGAAATACGCGCACGAAAACGGATGTCCTTGGAATAAAGAGACTTGTTCTGATGCTGCCTCGAATGGTCACCTCGAGTGTTTGAAATACGCGCACGGAAAAGGATGTCCTTGGGATGAAGATACTTGTTCTTTTGCTGCCAAATATGGTCACCTCGAGTGTTTGAAATACGCGCGCGAAAACGGGTGTCCTTTTGACGAAGAGGCCTCCGACTTGGACTGGGGCTCGGAATGGAGCTCCGACTCCAGCTCACACTCCGAATCCGGAGAGAGTTTAAGTTCTACGTGTTCGTTTTAGGACGGCCTCTTTTACGCGCGCGTACCCGGGAGTGAAGAAAGAAAGAAAGAAAGAAAGAAAGAAAGAGAGGAGAAGAGGCGTCGTTTGATGGTGGTGGGTGCGACAATATAGAAGTAGTACGTAGGATTAAAAAAACGAAAATATGCATCGAAATGGATTACTTTTTGCCTTTCGCTCCACTAACGTTAAACTTGAAGAAGATCACATCCCCATCTTCGACCGTGTAGCCTTTCCCTTCCTGTCTATATCTCCCCTTCGCCTTGACCTCTTGCTCCGAACCCATGCTCTTCAACTCGTCAAAACTCATAACCTCGGCGCAAATAAATCCTCTCTCGAAATCGGTGTGGATCGCCCCGGCCGCTTGTGGTGCTTTATACCCTTTACGAATGCACCAAGCTTTCACCTCGTCCGGTCCAGCCGTGAAGAAATAAATCAAATGCACCATCGAAAACGCCGTCTTGATAATCTTCGGTAACGACGACGTCAACTCGTTTTCTTTTAACCACTTTTCTTTCTCCTCCTCGCCTTCCACCGTTTGCAACTCCGCCTCGACTTCGCCACAAAACGGAATCAACGACCCGCCTCCGTGCGCTTGAATCCATTCGTGGATTTTCACCAACCATTTGTTCTTTTTCCTTTGGAAATCCTTCTTGCTCAAATTCACCAAATACATCGCCGGTTTCGACGTCAATAACCCGTACTTGTTCAAATACATCACGTCGTTCGTCGTCCAGTTCTCCATGTTATTCCTCACGTCCTTCCCACTCTCTAAACACTCGATCACTTTATTCACCGTGTTCATCTCGTTTTCCTTCTCCTTCTTCGCCGCCGGCGCTGTCGGTCGATCTTTATCCAACTTTGCCTTCGTGTTGTTCATAAACTCTAAATCTTTCACTCGCAGCTCGTTCGTAATAATCTCAATATCATCCACGGGATCGACTCGATCTTCCACGTGAATCACATCCGCGTCATCGAACGCTCGCAAACAGTGAATCACTCCGTCCGTGGCTTTAATGTGGCTCAAAAACGCGTTCCCTAATCCCGCGCCGTCCGCCGCGCCTTTCACTAATCCCGCGATATCTACCACCTCTAAATACGGCTGCACGACTGATTTTGGTTTGTGCATGTCCACCAGCCAGTCGAATCGTTCGTCCGGGACGTTCACTCGCGTGTTGTTCGGGTCGATCGTGCAAAACGGGAAGTTTTCTGCTGGAATCGCGCAGTTCGTCAGCGCGTTGTACAACGTCGACTTCCCGACGTTTGGCATGCCGACGATGCCGACTTTCAGATTGGACGAGAACCGACCCAAGGACCACGGGCCGAGAGGTTCCTCCTCGACGGTGTCTTTCTTCTTCGGCGGCATTCTTTTTTTTTTCAAAAGTCGTCTCGCTTCTCGCCGAAGGGTTCCAGTGTCGGACGCGCGCAAACGTTTTTGGTGTTCTTTCTTTCTTGGCGACGCGGTCTTCCTCGTGCACTCGCGCGTTTTAGTGTGGCGATGATGATGATGATGATGATGGATGATGATGATGATTTTGATTGATCGAAAAAAGAAAAAGGTCTTGACTTTCGTCTCTCAAACACGTACGTATTGTAAAGAAGGAGAAATCGTGCAAAACACCTACATGTGTGTACTTTTAGTATATTGCTAAAAAAAATGGTCACGCCGCTCTCTTAAGAAGAAGAAGAAGAAGGAGAGGAAGAGGAGGGAAACAGATCCTCGAGCGCGCCTGGTAGCTCGACTAAAATATCCGAACTTTGCACGCTTCGTTTGTGTTTTTCGTAGGCTCTTCGCGCGCCTTCGCGAGTGAGTTTCGAGGCGCAGAAACAGGCGAGTTTCGCGGATTCTCGAAAGGAAGAGGAGTCTTCGGCTTTAGGACGGTCCGCGCGCGTCCCTGGTTGCGTGTTGCTGCTGGTACTGCTGTCTCTGACGTGCCTGTCTCGAGACCAGGCGAGGAAGACTGCTAATACGCCGGAGAGTATGTCGCCTTGCCCGCCGCATCGTTTCTTCGAGCCCGGGACGTTTTCAAATTTTATCGGACCTTCCGGTCCTTCTAAATGCACGAATATGTCGTCCGCGCCTTTCGCTAAGATGCTAGGGTAGTTGACTCGTAATTCATAGTTGGTTCCCAAAAAGTTGTCCACGGTGACTTTTGCCACCTCTGGTTTCTCTGGATTGAAACCGTACGTGAATTCGTGAACGTTGGGCGTGAAGACGATGAACCCGTTCGCTGGAACATTTGACAAACGAGGGGGACCCAAATTAAACGACATTTGTCCAACGTTTCGCCACGTATCAATCATGTCTCTCATGTCTTTCGTCTCTTTCGGTAAAGCATCTCTTCCATTGAAAAAGGTGCCTATCATATACAACGCGTCCGCATCAAACACCATCGGCACGCACCTTATGCTCGCTACATTAACAGCAGCACACACCAAAAGCCACGTGTACCAGTCCCTACCTAGTCCAGGACCAACGACAATTGCGTCCATTCTCGCTATCATCTCCCAATTCTCTTCTAAAAACTTCCTCACGCCTTCCTGTTTAATGTCGTCGTCGTCGTCGTCGTCGCTCGGGTCGGGCGCGTCGCGCGAGTCTTTCAAACACGCGTGCACGATCAAATCAGGCGAGTAACTCTTAATCGCCTTCGCCGCTTCTTCGTGACAAAACACGTGCACTATATCTGCTCCGGCTTTGCACGCCGCCATGGCCGCAAAATACGGCGCGCCGGCGTATTTCCGGTCGCCCCCTATGACGCCGATTTTTTTCCCCGCTTTGCCTTTATAATTCGTTCTAAAATCCGCCTCCAAATTCGGCATCACGTTCTCGTTGAATTCCTTCAGCGCGTCCGCGTGGTCGTCGACCGAGACGGCGACCTCTTTTTTTTGTTCCATCCTTGTGCTCCTCCTCCTTCTCCTCCTCCTCGTCGTCGTTCTCTTCGACGACGACGACGAAAACAAAGCGGAATCGCAAAGTCGCCAATCAATGTTTGTGTTCTGTCGTTCCAAAACGCGAAAGAATCGTATCGCCTCGAAGATGCGCGGCGATCCGTCCCGGGGTCGTCGTCGTCGTCGTCGTCGTACGCGTCGCCGGCAAAAAAACGCCGCAAAAGCTCCTCTGTCGTGGTATCGCGTCGTCGTCGTCCACTCGACGCCCGCGAGACGCATTCAACACCACCACCACCGCGCGTCTAAATGTTTTCTTCGAATTGGAAAAAAGTGAAGAGAAATTCGTCACAGAAAAAGCGCCTTTGAACAAAACGGAAAAGACACGCAGAGAGAGGGAAAAAGAAAGAGAGAGCGTCGAGAAGAAGAAGAAGAAGAAGAAAAAGAAAAAGAAGGTGGAGGAAATCCTCGCTCGTTCGACATGTCGGATTGGTACATCCCTCCCGAGAACGCGCCGCCCCGTGATGATGATGATGATGATGATGATGATGACGATGAAAAGATGATGAACGCCGAAGAGCGAGCGGAAAGAGGGGAAGGCGCGACGACTGCGACGACGACTCGGACGACGACGGGAGGAAGGAGAGGCATCGACGACGACGAGAGAAAAAGAATGAAAGTCTACCAAATATGGCCCGGGAACGATAAGTTCTTCTGGGACGGACGAATAATCGTCGGTCCAAATTACAAAGCGTTTCTCCACACCATCGTACTGGTCTCTGTGCCGTCGATCGTATTCACCGCCGCGGTAGCGCCGACGCTGTCGAGAGAGTATTCGTGGGCGTGGCAAGCGGTATCGGTCGTCTGGCCGATATATGTGGTGGGGTGTTTAGTCCGAACGGGAACGATGGATCCCGGGATACTCCCGCGGTTACCGAGACCTCCTCCGAGAGACCGGAACGACCCGCCTCGAGAACGCGTGAGAGACGTGCCTCACGAACCGACGAAGAAACTCGTGACGGTGAAATGGAACGATACGACGAATTTTTTCCAACCACCGAGAGCGCATCACTGTTCGATAAACAACGATTGCGTGGAGAAGTTTGACCATCACTGCCCGTGGGTAGGGACGACGATTGGGAGGAGGAATTATAGGCATTTTTTATTATTCGTTTTTGGGACGACGCTGTGGTGTGGGTTTGTCGTGAGTAGCTGCGTGATGAGTATTTTGACAGAGATTGACGAGAGAAATGACGAGATAGATCCAGTAACAGGGGAAAGGGTAAATACACAAGCGGTAACCGGCGCGTTGAAAGCGTCCGGAGCGGCTATATTTTGTGGTATAGTTGCTTTGTTTGGATTCATGTTTGTATTCGCACTTTCGGTGTTCCATATCGTGTTGATTTGGCAAAACCAAACGACGTACGAAAACTTTCGCGAAAGGAGAGTCCCCGAGGATAATCCTTACACGAGAGGGAATTGCTGTAAAAATTGTTTTGAGATATTCTGTGAACCAATACCGCCGAGTTGGTTCGATTTCAGACGGTACGTGGACGAAGACGATAGCGCCGATCGGTACGCCGAACACATGCGGAAACGAGGATTGTTGTTGCAAGAGCAAGACCCGGAAATCGCGAAGAAAGAAACGGAAAAACGGTTGGCGGAGTTCACGGAAGATTTAGAGAAGGCGAAAGAAAAGATAGCGTATAAGCAAAACTTGGAGTTGAGCGAGCAAGTGTTGTCGAAGGAGGGGAAGAATCCAGAGGAGGATGGCATCGGGACGAGAATGAAGAACGCGTTGGTGAACGTGTTCGGGAGCAGTTCGATCGGTACGAAGACGTTTAAAGTGGACAGAAACAACGCCGACGCCGACGGAGGAAAAGAAGGAGATAATAACGATGAAGACAACCAAGAAGAGGAATTGAAAGGTTTCGAATCTCCGATCGTTTTCGATGAAAACTACGTCCCGGACATTCTTCGCCAACAGCAAAGCTCGGACGAGGACGGCGGCAGCGAAGCTTCGGTCAGCTCGAGCGGATCTTCCGACATCGACGAACGCAAACGTAGGTTTCAACTAGAGAAAGGACGAGATGGAGCGAGAAGGAAGAGCGACGACGACGACGACGACGACGACGACGACGACGACAGCGACGACGACGATAACGCAGAAAAAGAAGTAAACGACGACGACGGTTACTCTTCTTCGCTCTCCGAATCCTTTAAAAAGCCAAACGACGAACGCGACGACGACGCCGATAACGAAGAGCAGTCCGGCGTCAGTTCCTCTGAATATTACGCATCTTCTTCCTCCGGCAAGAGTAATAATAATAATAATAATAATAATAATAATAATAATATCAATAGCGATAGCGTTAGCTGTAGTAGCTTTAGCAGTCTCGACGACAATGAAGACGACGACGACGACGACGACGACGAAGGACCTTCGTCTTCTTCGTCTCGGACGTAGAGAGCGTTTTGTATACTCACGAATGTGCATCACAAAAATATCTCTAGAAAGGAGCGCGCGCTGAAGAAGAACACCCGCGACAACGACACCCACCAAAGGGATCTCTTCCTCGGAAGCGATGCGAACGACGACCAGCGAGCGCAAAACATTGCGTCTCGCGCGATTTCTCGCTTTCTTCGCCGCGTTTTTGTTCACGTTTAACGCGCTCGATGCGTTCTTTTCGAACCAATCGAAACGATCTCGTCGAGAACACAGAGAGTTGTTAGTCGCGTCTGGTTTTGAAGATTCGACGGAGGGTACTACCGCGCGTCTCGGGCGCGGAGACGACGACGACGACGCGCGAGGACGGTCTGGTGGTGCGTCGTCGTCGTCGTCGTCGTCGTCATCATCAACATCATCATCATCATCAAACAAAGTAGGCAAATGGGGCGATTTCAATCCAATACGCAACGCGGAATATTCCGGCTCCGTCTCTAAATGGGGCGCGGAGAACTTCAAATCGACCGCGAAAGAGTGTCACGACGAATGTCTATCCATGAATCCAGACGGCAAAGCCGTCGGTGATCAGGCATGTAACGTGTGGGTGTGGTGCGGCGATGAAAACGGATGTTTGGGGCAAAAGCATCGAGCGTGTTGGTTGAAGCACCAAGCGAGGCCAGAGATGGCTCTTGGAGCGAAAGACTCAACGAATCCGTGGACGAGTGGGAGTTTAGCTCCGCAGTTACCGACGAAAGGAGACCCGGGGAGTCATCGGAAGTTTCACACTTTAGTTACGACAAACGCGAACGTCTACCAGGCGTGGCAAGTGCGCCTGATGTACTTTCACTGGAAGAAACAGAAAAAGATCTGCTTGGACCAGGAAACGAAGGAAGAGCCGTGCCAAATGGGTGGATTCACGAGAATCTTACACGATAAACCGGATTCATTGATGTCGGAAATCCCAACGTGCGTAGTCGATCGATTAGAGAACGAGATGGGATTTGTGGTCTTGAGCAGACCAAACGCGTTCAAGCAGTACTTTGAAAAATGCGACAAGATCGAAGAGACATACGTGTTAATGGCCGAACCCGATCACGTGTACATCAAACCGATTCCAAACCTGATGGTTGGCGAACGACCCGCCGCGTTCCCGTTCTTTTATATCGAACCGTCCAGATGGCCAACTTTAGTCAAACGATTCGTCGGGAACGATAAAATGACCGCGCAGGACATCGAAAAAGTCGATCCAATCGGCTCCTCCCCAGTCTTCATTCGCAAAGACGACTTAAAAAGACTCGCCCCAGTTTGGGTAGAAACTACTTTAGCGATAAAAAAAGACAAAGAAGCCAACCGAGACTGGGGATGGGTCCTCGAAATGTACGGCTACACCATCGCCGCCTACCGCATCGGGTTACAACACGACTTACGCCCGCAGTTAACATCGCAACCTCCGTGGGACAAATCCATCGGCGACTTCCTCTCCATCCACTTCACGTACGGCATGGATTACGCTTTAAACGGCTCGTTCACCCCGGGTAAATTTGGCGAGTGGAGATTCGATAAACGAACCTACCAAAACGGCATACCTCCGAGAGACTTGTTACCGCCGCCGCAGAAGTGCGACAACGAATTGGTCAAGTTGTTGATTGATTGCATAAACGAAGCGAGCGCGAACATAAAGACGTGGGAATCCTTCGGTGGTAAGAACAGAGTGACGAATAAAGGCGCTCGCAATCAACCGAACGCGTAGTCATGCGTACCTAGCACACATAGAAACTCTTTGTAGAACACCGCGCGCGTACCGCGATAAAAGTCAAATGATAGATTTTTCGACACGACAAGTACGTCATTGTAAAGCGCTCGCGATAGAATACGCGAAGTCGTTAAAGCGCTGATTTTTTACCAGCAGCAGCCGGCCGAGAGTACCACTCATTAATGTCCGCGTTGTTCGCTTCGTCGTCGTCGTTTTTGTCGTCTCTCTCCTTCGTTTCTGGTACACGCGTGCGTCGAAGTCAAGTCTCATCGCACCACCGCCACCGAAGCGTCTTGGGGGTGACGACAAAAGCATCATCTTCCGAGAGTATGATGGACACTCTCCTCGGGGCAACCATCGAAGGCGGCGACGATCTGGTGAAAAAGTCCGTCGAACAGTACTACGGAGAAACGTTGACGACGTCCGCGGATTTGAAAACGAGCGCGTGTTGCACGCCCGGAGGATTACCGACGTATCTCAAGAAGTGTTTACGTGTCGTGCCGGATGAAATCAAGGCAAAATATTACGGGTGCGGGTCGCCGACGCCGCAAGGGATCGAAGGTTTGAGAGTTTTGGATTTAGGATCTGGCTCGGGGAGAGACTGTTACGTGGCCGCGAATTTGGTTGGGGAGAAAGGGTTCGTGACGGGAGTGGACATGACGGATAACCAATTGGACGTGGCGAGGAAATACGTCGATGAGTATTGCAAACAGACGCTCGGGTATAAAGAAAACAACATGAAGTTTGTGAAAGGGGAAATCGAGAACGTGAAACAGGCTGGCATTGAAAATGGAACGATCTATTTGGCCATTTCCAATTGCGTGGTGAACTTAAGTCCGGATAAGAAGGCGGTTTTGCAAGGCGTGTACGACGCGTTGGCGGACGGAGGCGAATTTTATTTTTCGGACGTGTATTGCGATCGACGATTGGACCAAGAGTTGAGGAAGGATCCAATTTTGCTTGGAGAGTGTTTAGGCGGCGCGATGTACGTAGAAGACTTTAAACGGTTGTGCGTGTCGGTTGGGTTTACAGACCCGAGGGTGTTGGAAGGGCACGTGATTGAAGTGAAGGATGAAAAGTTGCAAGAGCTGTTAGGCGAGGCGACGTTTTATTCAATCACGTATAGATTGTTCAAGTTACCCGCGGGGAGGTTAGAAACGTTGTGCGAGGATTACGGGCAATACGCGGTGTATAAAGGAACGATCGAAGGGAACCCGAACGCGTATTCGTTGGACGATCATCACAGGTTGGAAACCGGGAAACCGATGTTGGTGTGCGGGAACACCGGGTCGATGTTAGGCGAAACGTGGTTGGGGAAACACTTCGACGTGTTTGGTGATCGATCGAAACATTACGGTTTGTTCGATTGCGGACCAAGTCCGGTGGCGACGTCGACTGGTGGTGGTGATGGTACCCCAGCCGGTGGAGCGTGCTGTTAAAAATCATAGACAAGAAAGAGGACAAAAAAAAGTTCATTCTTCATTCATTCATATCACTATGCATATATACAAGCTCATTTAATACTTGTTTGTACTCTTCATTTAATTTGTTGTTGTACATCCCATTCCGTTTCCATCTCTCTCTCTCTCTCTCTCTCGCTCCCACGCGCATGGTCACGTATTGACTCGATCCGATATTTCTCTCAATGTAATCAAATTACGCCGGCGACCCTTCATCGTTCGGTGCCGGCGGTGGACTCGGAACCGTGCCCGGCCCTGGAGGCGGCGGACTCGGTGGCGGTGGCGCTTTAATCTCCGACTCCCGGTACACGCCTTGCACGGTGATCGCGTTGACTGAGTTCTTCTTCAACAACTCCACAAACGCCAAGTTCGCATCTCCTTCTACCGAATACACCAACGCTTCAATCTTCGTCTTCAATTCAGTCGCGTGCTCCATATCTCTCGCGTACGCCACGTACCCAACGTCCACAAACCCGTAATATCCTTTCAAACTTCTTCTTTTCCAAACTTTGTCCTCCACCAACGTCACCTTCGTCCCGTTGCTCGGCACGTTCAAATACTCCGCCATGGACAACGTAAACGCGTTTCTTTCCGCCGCTTTAAACGAATCCGTTTGGTACCCTTCCACAGCCATTCGCGAAGAAATAGACGCGATCGGTGTATAAAACCCACTGCCCGTGTACGCGACGAAGTTCGGGTCCTCCTTCTCCGGTTCGTACACGTACAATCCAAAAATCAACCCCATGACTAACATCACAGCCCCAAACGCGGTGAGTTTTTTACACGTGGATTCCGAGCAACACAACACTCGGCCGTCCCACTCTTCGTCTTCTAACCACGGGATCCCCTCGAAGCCGCCGCCGGTTTTGCCGCCTCTTTCTCGGTGTAAGGAGACGTCGCCTTTGATTTTTTCCAAGAATTCATTGTTGCTGGGCGCCATCGTCTTTTGTCCTCTCTCTCTCTAGATCACTCTCTCGACGATCCGATGTGCGCGCTCTCTCTTCTCTGTTTTTCAGGACTGGACGCGGGGAGGAGAACGAAAACGGAACACAAAAGGGTTTTTTTGTCAGCGAAAATGACGATGATCGTCTTTTTTAGCGTATGGCACTTTTACCCCTTTTCTTTCGAGCGAGACGACGATGAGATGATGATGATGCGCGATTACGAGTCGAGAGAAATGATCCGTTTGAACCCGCCAAAGGGAAGCAGACGACGAGACGACACCCAAAAATCTCACCTTCTTCTTCCTCTCTCTTTACCGTGTCTCTCTACACCAAAAGACTTTGCTCTCTCAAAAGGGGAAAAAAAAACGAAAACGCGCTTCGATGACGTTCTTCTTCTTCTTCTTCTCGTTTCTTCTTTCGCGCGCGACACACACAGCGGTTTTGGTAAAGGCGTGTCTTCTTCTGGCGTAATCGAAGCACCAATAATACAAGCAGAGGCGAGATTACGACACACAAATCCTCCCCTTAAAATTCGTCTTCGTCTTCTTCTTCTGCTTCTTTCTGGCGAGAAAAAATCACTCTGTAAACCCTAAATAAAAAAATGTCCAAAATTCCAAAACCCTAAACCATACGACCGATTTTTACCACCGCTTTGCTTTTGAGAGAGAGAAAAGGGAAAACACATCATCGTCAATTTCGATATGACGCCACCACGCGCGTCTTTGTCGTCGTCCCTTCCGAGCTGGCGTCTTCGTATTCGTCGTCGTCGTTGACAACAAAGCGTTTTTTTTTTGTATCGAGCGCGTTTTGTGGTCTTCGTTTTTTTCCAAAGAAGAAGAAGAAGAGAGAGAATAATGCGTTGGCATCATCGACATCTTCGTCCAAAGCCGTCCCCGCTTTGCGGAATGGCGTTGACGAAACGCTCTCTGATGTCGAGACGAGTGTTGAGGCGCCGTGTCGTCGTCGTCGCGACAAAAGGAGGCGGCGCAAAAAAGGAAGACGCTTTTGAGGACGCATCGTCCTCCTTCGGACGGGAACCATCATCACCCCGCGCCAAAACGACGGCGAAGGAGAAGCAGCCTTGGGCCTCAAAGAGCGGCGGCAGAGAACCCGTAATGGGACGACGTCATCGAATAATGTCGTCGTCCTTTAATGTGCCTTCTTCCGCGAAGAAGAAAGGACCACCACAAAGGAGGAGGACGATGGAAAACAAAAACGACGACGACGAGAGACGACGGCGAAGCGGTGGTGCGAGCAGCAGCAGCAGCAGCAGCAGCAGGAACGACGCGCCGAGGTCTTGGTCTTCTACAACGTCGTCGCGAGAACAGACGCAGACGGGTCGAAAGTTAAGTAAAGATGAACAATTTCAGAGAATTATTAAAGATCTGAATGCGTTAGCAATATCTAAAACAAGCAAAGACGCGTCCGCTTCGCGAAGGCCGCGTGCTCCTCTTCCTCCACCTTCTTCTCTTCCTCCACCTTCTCCTCCATCCGCGACGCCACAATTCTCGAAAACATCCACTCCAGCTGAAATATGCCAATCCGTGCTATCCGAACTCGAAAAGTACCCGGATAAACCGGGTTTGCGAGTGACCGTATTCAGCGCCGTTCAAGCGTTGGCCATCGATCGAGACTGCGTTTTGCACTGTTGTGCTCTGCTGAGAGAGTGTTTGAGCGGGAAGTACGGTGAAGATGCCGTGTCGATTGTTTCTCCGGCGACGATCGCGTTGCTCGTGCGCGTTGAGAGAGCCCGAACGAAAGCGTTGGGGTATAGAAATAGGAGTTCTAGTCGCATGCGATACGTCGCGGCGGTGTTCAAGTTAGCCGAGGAGAAGTACGAACGCATGAAAGGTGGGGAGAAGATGTTTTGTTCGTTGGAGAGTTATTGCGACGTGATTCAGATATTGGCGAAGTTTTGTTCCGAAAAGGACGAGCAGGGATACTATGGGATATTGCAACGGCAGGCCCCATACAGTTCTCTGAAAATGGGAAGTAGTAGTAGTAGTAGTAGTAGTAGTAGTGATAGTAGCAACAGCAGCAGCAGCAGCAGC
>MDTG01193338.1_pt1 | contig 11931 bp, 13 predicted proteins | sample 811421 | NCBI WGS metagenome assembly MDTG01 (sample SAMN05326645, study PRJNA326480) | marine metagenome | isolation source: seawater | place: Pacific Ocean: South East | collected 2011 | reverse complement strand
CCTAAAAACAAAAGCAAAAAAACTGTGTTAGATTTTTTTGGTAAATCACAGAAGAAGGTTTCACCAAAAAAAACCAGCGAAACTACTCCCGGAATTAAGTTTCTAAACAAAAATGAGATCATGAATCAATACTTATCTCTTACTGATGAAAATTATGTAAAAACCGTTGATGATATATCAAATGAGAACCTAGATGAATGTGTACTTTGTAAAAAACAAAGGATTTTTGATAGTATTCATGGTTGTTTAATATGTCCATCATGTGGTGAATGTGAGAATATACTTGTAGATTCAGATACTCCATCATATAAGGAGCCTCCTAAAGAGATTACTTATTTTGCTTATAAGAAAATTAATCACGCTAATGAATGGTTATCTCAATTTCAAGCAAAAGAATCCACGGATATTAGTGAAGAAATATTCGAAAAAATACAAGAAGAACTCAAGAAAGAAACCTATCTTAATCTTAAGAATATTACGACAAATAAGGTAAGAGATATATTGAAAAAATTAGATTTAACCAAATATTATGAACATTGTCACTATATAACAAATAGAATTACAGGTAAACCAGCACCCGTCATTGATGGTGAATTAGAAGAAAAGCTAAGAAACATGTTTAAAGAAATTCAAAGCTCATGGATGAAACATTGTCCTTCGGATAGAAGCAATTTTTTTTCTTATCCTTATATATTTTATAAATTCTTCCAATTGTTAGAAAAGGATGAATATCTTCCCTATTGTAGGCTTCTTAAGTCAAGAGAAAAATTACAGGAGCATGATGAAGTATGGAGAAGCATTTGCGCTGATCTTAAATGGCAATATATCCCGACAGTGTAAATATTTAGTTATGTAATTATTTTATAAATAATATAAAATAGTTATTTAGGAAATTTACATGCTGGGGAATCCAACGAAGTTAGCTCCAATACCGAATCCAGTACCTTGTCTGGCGGCATTACCGATGCTTGGGGCGTACATGTCGAGTACGGCGAATGTAGCGGCGGCGGTAATAGCGATCATTACAATTTCTTCTACGTTCATCTTTTTCTTTGGGATGTAGAAGGCGGCTACAGCTACGGCAGCACCTTCAATAAGGTATTTTACGGCTCTCTTGAGAACTTCTTGTAAATCAAAGGCTGATTGAAGTTCGGTCATTTCGTTTCTTAATGCTTCCATCTTATATATTATAAAAAGAAAAAAATTAAAATAAATTTTGATAATTAGAATTTACTATAAAAATACTTAAAGAGTATTATTGATAATTCTCATATATGGGTGATAAAAAACAGGTAGTAGAAGATTTTCTTGAGGCGGACCCCGAAATTCCTGGACAAAAATTCGTTTGTCTATCATTTGTTTCTCCTGAAAATATATTGGAAAACAAGGAAGTATTCAAAATTCATAAATTTCTAGAAGTAATGGCTAAAAATTATGATCTTGATGTAAAGAGTGTTCAGGAAAAATACAAAGACTTTTTATATGTAAATGAAGAAAAAATTGAAAAAGACTTTTTTGAAGCAAATGATTTTCAAACTACCGTAAGAGGGCTTAAGGTAAGAGGGGTTTATGATACCCATAAGGAGGCTGAAATGAGAGCTAAAAGACTCCAAAAATTGGATAGAAACTTTAATGTGTTTATTGGTCAAGTAGGTTTTTGGTTACCATGGGATCCTAGTTCTCATCGCATTGAAAACCAGGAATATCAAGAACCACAATTAAATGAACTTGTACACAAATTAAAGGAAAACCAAGAGGCTAAAGAAGCTCACTTCCAAGAGAATATTGAGTATGTTAGAGAACAACAAGAAAGGAAAAATAAGGAACAAAAAGAAATCAACGCAAATGAACAACTTAAAAATCTCGAAAATAGTGAGGAAAACACTGAACAAGTAAATAACACTGCCTCTACAGAACAAATTAAAGATAACCTTGATGAAGTAGATCCTTGGATGGCGAGAAGAACTGATTCAGACAATCTCTAAAATAAATAAGTAATATCTTATAAAAATATCATTATATGATAATAATGTATCATATATTGATTATTTTCTTTGTAATATGCTTGTTAATGTCGCTTAACGTTAAAGAACCATTTTCAGCATATAAAAAAAAATTTCTTATATTCTCATCAATAGGAGATAATAGTAAACATCCGATGTGGATTAAAGATTCTAATAAAATGCTTTTTGATGTAGCCCTATACTACTATGGTGATAGACCGGAATTTCCCTATCCTAAAGATAATATTCTTATCTCTAAAAAACATAAAGGCCTTAAATTTCCCAATTTTAGAGAATTCTATATTAATCATAAATCTATTGTTGATAGTTATGAATACGTTTGGATAGTAGATGATGACATAGAAATTAATACTCGTGATATAAACATGATGTTTGTTACTGGTAAAAAATATGATCTAGACTTCTATCAGCCTTCTTATACAAATGATTCTCATACATCATGGTATATAACAAGAAATATACCAAGAAATAGTCCTGATTTTAGTATTTACAAAAAAACTAATTTTGTTGAAAATGGTGTTATGGTCCTAAAAACAGAATATCTTTCCAGTCTACTAAATCTGTTTAAACTAGCAAGATCAGGCTGGGGAATTGATTTTATCATTTTAAATATGTATTATAACAAAAAAATAGGTATTCTTCACAATATTAGCATACGTCATCCATTTAGACAATCCGAACTAGATAATGTATTACCACGTAACAAACATGCTGTTTATGGAAAATTTCTTATGAATAAATTCAACACTCCATTGTATATGCCTATGAATTTATCCTTATAAAAAAATATTAATATATGATAAATGAAATCACTTATATTAATATTACTTATTGTAGGACTTATCCTTATTACTACAGGTTATACTAGAAATCACAAAAACTGTCCAGCTACCAAAATAGAATATAGATATATTCCAAGAAATTTTTATGAAGAACAGGTAACAGAAACTAATCTAAAAAAGACCTACAGTGATATGTTTAATAAATCTGACACTTGGTCAAGATATCCAGTAGGAAATGTAGACACAGGTGATAATACTAATCTTGACAGCCTTATTGATAAATATAGTCAACCAGATATAGACCTAGAAAGTTATGATGATTAGTCTATTATTATTTTATAAACAATTTCATCATTAGGAATATCTCCATTATATTTGTATGGAAACACCTTATTTAAGATTATATTATTTATTTTAATATTATATTCTCGGTTTGTTATACTTCTGTATATGTTCCATGAAAAATTGCTAATATCAATCTCGACACCATTTTTGCTTGTAATTATTTTTTTAAGCATCTTACCAAGTTGTGTTTTTGTTAAACTTCTATTTTCATGGAGAATACTGTAACTCAACATAATAATATCTGTCCAAGGATTGTCTGTTGTTTGAACCAATTTTCTTTTACCATGATTATTCATTCTTTTGTATACATATTGACCAAAACATTCTGAATCATAATTATAGATTTGACTATCTCCTATAAAATCATTAAAGTTATAGGTTGCTCTTCCCCAATCTATAATCTTTATTATGTAGCCGTACGTAGGAACCCTAAAACATTGTTCACCTAATCTATAATATATAAATTCCTTCTCTGTTTCTTTAAACATTACATTTCCAAAATGTAAATCATTGTGTTTTATTCCAAATACATTATACATGTTTATAATAGCTGTAAATGCTTGAAATGTTATAGATAATAGGTAGTTATACGAAACATTATTTTGAATAAAACCATAATCATGACCACCATTTTCTGTAGCTAAAAGATACCCAGGAATGTCTCTATATTCTAGAAATTGATCACCAGTTTTTTTATGAATTATATACTTAGGTGGATTTTCACTCTCCATTAATCTATCCATTGATGCTACAAGTTCTGGAGAATCATTCATATCGTAAGTGAATTTGTCGAAAATCAGGGAATACACGCCATAAAATTTACAAAATGTAGGACTTATATCTAATTCAACCAACTTTGATACAAGATAATTAACTAATATTTCTACATTAGTGGCTGAATTGTTAGCATAAATTGTATCACACAATTTTTTTGATATAGGATTTATCATATAGTTGAATTTATTTGAATAAAGATCAACATTTTCTACTGATAAAATTGGTATTTCTTTCATAAAAATGTTTTTATAAAATGTTCTATTAGATTTATTCTTAATTAAGGCTGTATAAAAATAACCTATAATTGAAATCCTTTCTTTTTTTTTAATTAATTTATACAAACGGTCTTCATTGTTTAATGAAATATCTTTGGTAAAATAATTAGAAAAATTGTTTAATACAGGTGTATAAAATGATACATCACCAGTAATATTATAGTTGTCTTTTATTGTTTCTTCTATTCTTGTTTGTTCTTGATTTGACACTATTCTTGAACCTAGTTTTTTAAAAATATCATTTCTAATGCTACTCATTACCATTTATAACATATTTTTACTTTATTTTAAACTTATATCCTATATGCGTACAATAGTATATAGTATTTTATAGATTTATTATAGTAGTATGGGCAGTCTTGAATTAAAAAAGTTCGATATGAAAAATATAGATTCAGATAAGGTAGTTGTTTTTATAGGAAAAAGAGAAACAGGTAAATCGATACTTGTTAAGGATTTACTCTATTATCATCAGGATATTCCAGTAGGAACCATTATAAGTGGTACTGAGGGGGCTAATAGTTTTTATTCTAAAATTGTGCCTAGTATTTTTATACACAATGAATACAGAGATGATATTATAGCTAATTATATGCTCAGACAAAAGAAAATAGTAACTAAGTGGACAAATGATGGTAGAGACAGCAGTGATGTTGATCCAAGAGCCTTCCTAATTTTAGATGACTGTCTCTATGATTCTTCATGGATTAAAACCAAAAATGTAAGAGCATTGTTCATGAATGGTCGACATTACAAAAGTATGTTTATTATTACTATGCAGTATGCTTTGGGTATACCGCCAAATCTTAGAACTAACATAGATTATGTATTTTTATTAAGAGAAAATATTGTTTCTAATAGAAAAAGACTCTATGAACAGTATGCTGGAATGTTGCCAAGTTTTGAAGTCTTTTGTCAAGTAATGGATCAATGTACTGAAAATTATGAATGTCTTGTTATACATAATAATGCTAAAAGCAATAGAATTGAAGACCAGGTATTTTGGTATAAAGCAGACATGCATAGTGATTTCCAAGTTGGTCATCCTTCAGCGTGGAAATATCATGTAAATAATTATAATGACTCAATTGATGAAGAAGACGAAGAATTTGATATAAGTAAGGTTAGAAAAAAGGGTCCTAAAGTCAATGTTAAGAAAGTATCATAACTAATAATATGTATAAAGGTATATTCATATGATTGGTTATCTAAAAATCAGGTAGACCAGTGATTATGTCTTGGTCGATCTTTACATTAGTTTCGCCGGCATAAACCATCAAAAATGAACTCATTAAGCCAACTGAAAAACCTAATAAACCTAACTTTACTAGGGAATTGTTATTTGTTTCCTCATCGGACATTCTGGCATTTATTAAGTATGCTAGAACTACTACTATACCAGCGATTGCTCCTATTATGAAAGGATTTGTAAGCATTATATAATAGAATAGAAATATTTTTTGGAATTTTAAATTTAATAGATATTAAATCTAATATTTAAAATGGAGCAGCATCCTCAAAAAAGCTAAATTCATTATCCTCGCTTTCTCTGTTTTTATCAATATCCTGTTTAATCTCTGATCTTATACTATTTATTGTATCGTTACTTAATTTGTCACTAACTATTTTTTCATTATCCTCTGTATCTAGATTATCTGTTTCTCTATCTATTATCTTGGATATACTTTCATTATCATCAAGATTGATTATGCTTTCATCTTTATTATCTACAGGTTCGTTTTTTTCTATATCATCATTAGATGGAGGGGTAGTACTAGTATCCTCTTTTGTTATGGAAAGCTGTTCTGGTTTTTCTTTACTGGTGTTTTTTTCTGTTAACTGTATGACCTTTTTATCAGCATCCTCTTCAGATTTTTTGTCGGTATCACCCAGACTTTCATTTTCTTTATCTACCACCTCTAGTATTACCTCCTCATCATTATCATTATTTTCAACTATATTTTCTTTTTCCTCAGACTGTTTGTCTTCCTGGACTATTGAATCCTTTTGGCCCTCACTACTTACTTGATCACCACCATCCTGGGATTTATTATCCTTAGGTTCAACATTATCTGCCAGATCTTCTACATTAATGTCATTGTTTTCTTCTTCAACTTCATCTTGTTTTTTATCTTCTTCTTCTAGATTTTCGTTACTATCCTCACTGGCTATGTTTACTCTTGAATAGTTTTCAATCTTATCGTTACTATCATTGCTTTTGGCAAGTGATTGTTCAATCTCTTGTTTAACGAGTTTTCTTAGATTATTTTTTGTTGTTATTGACACATTACTTGTGATATCTCCATCATCATCCTTGTAGTCTTTACCAAGATATTCCTTAAGTATATGACGAACTGGCAAAAGTTTTCTTATAGCTTCTTCTACTGAATTTTTAATAAGTGTTTCTGAATCTGTTAAATTTCTCTGTATCTCTATAGGAGCAAAATCCGTATGGAGTAGATATGGTTTTTTCCAAAAATTTCTAGCAGTTTCTATGTAACACTTGTGTATAAAATGGGGTCCCTGTGGTACATCAAGCTCAATTGTCTTTGATTTTTTTGACATTCTAATAGATGTTAATACTTTAGTGTGACTAACAAACACAGCGGTTATTAGTTCATCTATCCAATCACATTTAGATTCGCTTTCAATTCTTTTGTACTCATCATCTATTTTGGTTTGATTCCAGTCTGGAATAGTTGATAGTAATAATTGAAACTTTTTAAGAATATTTTTATCATTTGATTTTAAACAAGCGGATTTAGCAAAATCATATATAGATTTTACACCTACATACATATGAGGATATAATATATTAATTAGTTGTTTAGTATATTCTTCCTTTGCTTCAGCAAGTACACTTACATTATATTTATCCATTTAATTTGTCTGAGAAAAACATAATTAAATATTACCGCAATAGTTATGTTTATATAAAATAAATATGAAAACAATATGTCATCGAATTAATCTCTATAATCAAAATAATATATATCTTATTGAAGATAGTATCAAAAATGGAGATAATAGTTTCGAAGTTGATATTCAATTATGTAATGATGGTCTTGTAGTATTTCATGATGATACACTTGAAAAAATCGGTATTCATAAACATGTTAAAAACTTCACAATAAATGAATTAGAAAAGTACAATATATATTCTATAAACAGACTATTTGTTATTTTAGACAAAATAGAGAGTAACATCAATGTGTTTTTAGATCTAAAAGGTTCAAATGAAAAGTTGATAGGAGCTCTCTATAAGATATTACTTGAATTTAGTAACAGAAAGGTCATGTTATATATACAGTCGTTCAATCATTTTTTTATAGATTTACTAAAGGATTTACTGGTTAAGAAAAGAAACATAGTATATGGTTATCTAATTAATGGATTCATGAATATACAATGGAATACATATTTGAAAAAAATAGATTTTGTTTGTATAGATAATACTTTTGTAAACAAATATGTAGGTAAAATTGATAAAAATATTTATATCTATAACTGTAATAATCCCGATGATATAATAGTAGACAAAAAGTACATAAAGGGTGTGATTACTGATTTTCCTCGAAAATTTTAATTATGTTAGTATTATTTAATAGAGTCTATGACTTTATCTAATTATATTAACATATACAATGAATATACTAATTTGATCTTATCATATAAATATAATTGTAAAAATGACAATCCTATATTTTATACAAAGGTTATTCCAAAATTCACAATTAAGGATTTATGTTTTAGAATGGAGACATATTGTAAAATGAATAAGTCTGTTTTTATTTATACAATAATCTTGTTAAATAGAGTTTTAGAAAAGAAATTTGTATCAATAAATATGTATACAATCTATATGCTAACTTTTGTATTACTATTAATCTCTAGCAAAATGCTTGAAGATGAACACTATAATAATGGTGTTTGGGCAAGAGTTGGGGGCATGTCTTTAGAAAGATTAAATAGACTTGAAAAAACGATGTTAAAAAAATTAGAATACAATGTTCATGTCAATTTACAGGAGTATAACAAAGTTTTGGATATATTTAGATTAAAATAGGTTTTGATTAGATGTAATAAATATCTCTACATATTATATAATGGAATTTCAATATATAACAAATCCTCAAACAGGAAGAAAAGTAAATGTTAACACCAGACTAGGAAAGCAAATCGTTAATAACTATCTTAGTCTTCAATCAGGTGGTGCTGACGGATGCCGTTTCAATCCATCTACCAAAAGATGCTCAAAAACCGGTACAACTAATCCAAGATGGTGTATGAAAGGCTCAGAATCAGGAAGATGTAAAAAATCTCCTGCGGGTTTAAAGAAAGCACCTAAAAGCACTCGTAGTGCGGGAAAACCTAAAAGTGGTCCCGCCTCTCTTCCAAAGAATGTTCATGAAGTAACTATAAGTAAACTTACATTGGATCAAGCTAGACTACTTGCGGCTATAGTTAATGATGAAGAAAATGGCCCATTCGTAATATTAAATATGGCAGGAGCAAACTTAGAAGGTCCCGTCGCTGTGGAAGAAGGAAATAGAGTAGTTTTCAGGGTAAGAATTACTGACTCTAACTATGATGTTGATTATGTCATGGAACAACTACTTGATGGTGATAATGTCGCACAAGGTCCTCTACAAGACGCCTGGGATAGCACTGTAGGAAGACATAACCTATCTATTAGATCATAAATTTTATAATATAAAAACTGTAGGATTTTATTTTTATATTATAAATGAAGTATAACTTTATAGTTAATCCTCTTACTAACAAGAAATGCAATATATCTGGGAAAAAGGGAACCCAAATATTAAATGAGTATTTACGACAAATCGGCGGAAATAAAACCACTATTACTATCTATCCAGAATTACACAAGGAGGTGTCTAGTAATGATATAAACATGTTTATTGATAATATGACGCAAAATAGTGAAGAAAATATTATTAAAAATGCTAACTTAACTAGTGCGTTGATGTCTAGAATTAAAGAGTACATACACAATAATACTAATCTTCTAATCAAGATAGTAGATAAAGCTTTAGTAATTGAAATATCAGATTTTCCAGTCAATAAGGATGATAAATTAGATTTTTTACAAAACTTTATATTAAACTATTCATTTGATCATCCCGATTTTATTGTAGATAGTGTTATATATAATTTGGGAGTTGAAAAACTATTAATCAATGGAAATGTATTTAGATTACCATCATAAATTATAAATAAAATTTTTATTTAGAATTTAAATATAGGACGATAGTGATTGAGTGTATGGGTTATTTCTATGAGCAGCAAGTAAGTCTGGATCAATTCTCTCTCCCATGATTTTGTAATCACTGTGTTGTCTTTCCTGGGTTATAGAACAGGGTTTGAGTTCCTTAATTGAGTTATAAACCTTAGTAGTAATCAATTCTCTAGTATTAATTACATCTCCTTCAATTTTTTTGCTTTCCATATTTACTCTATCCTTACCAGTTGATATTTTAGTGCCTTGTTTTGTAGGTTCTCTTCCAACAAGAGTAGTTTCTTTTACCGCATTAGTTCTTGTATTATAAGCGGTATCATATGTAGATGGTTTTTTATACATACTTTCAGCTGTTCCTTCGTATTCAAAGTCTGTTGTAAATTGTCTATTTGTATTAGGAGCGTTCTTTTCATTAGTAAGATATCCAAGACCTCCATTTCTTTCTCTATCAGCAATACCTTCGTACTCAAAGTCAGATGTAAATTGTCTGTTAGTATTAGGTGCTTCATGAATATTTGTGAGGTAACCACTTCCTCTATCATTACCACCATACATACCAGTATGGTTGTTGTAAATAATAGTTTCTTTAATAGTAGTTTTGGCAACGTTATTTGGATCATATACAGTTAGTTTAATAGGACCCGCTAAATTACCAGTTCTGTTATCATGTATGTTAGTTTCTTTAATTGTTGTTCTTGTGGTATCATTAGGATCATAAACAGTCTGTCTTGATCTTACCTTCATATTTACGTTGACTTCCTCAGGTGTAAGTGTTTCTCTTATAGTTGTCTTGAATTTCATGTTTTCTTTATCTAGAACAGTTCCCTTACTGTTATTTATTAAATTACCAGTACGAGTATCATGAATATTAGTTTCCTTAATAGTTGTTCTGGCAACATCATTAGGATCCCAAGCAGTTCCCTTTTCTCCTACACCCATATTACCAGTTCTTGAATCATGGATATTAGTTTCCTTAATTGTTGTTCTAGTAACATCAGAGGGGTCCCAGGCAACACCTTTTTCTTCTACTCCCATATTACCAGTTCTGGCATCATGAATATTAGTTTCTTTAGATGTTGTTCTGGCTATGTCATTGGGATCCCAGGCAACATTTTTAGATACACCTGAAGTGCCAATATGACCAGATTGTCTTGGATTACCAACTACATTTTCCTTTTTGGTGGTTTTCATTAGATCTATTACAGGAGCTATTAATGCCTTAACAATTGTACTTAAATTGGAAATATGGTTTCTTTTACCAGTAATATCTCTTTCATTAGCTGGTAAATCAATATTCTTTTTACCATAATCTCCAAATTCTTCATTATTCCAAGCTCCGCTACTATAGGCATTTCTTGGACCACTTGTAGCAAAATTATTTTTAGTAGATTTTTTGTACAATGATCTTTTAGTACTATTTACTACAACAGCAGGGGCGGCACTACCTGTAAGACTTTTTGATAATTTTCTATTAGTATCTTTAACGATAATGTGTGGATTTTGTTTTTGTTTTAGATAGGCTCCGGTTGTTGTTAGATATCTATCTGAGGAGTTAATATAGTATGTGTCTGGTCTATTTTTAGCTATAACCGGTTTTTTAGTGGTCTTATCAGTTACAGACTTACCTGGTATAACCCTACCCTTGTATGTGATTTGGGGATTTGAGGCAGGTCTTAATTCATCAATAGTGGGCACTTTAATATAATCTCTTGTATCTTGATGGAAACCACCACTTGGTTTTGATGAATAATTATTATTTATTCCAGGACCTACTCTGACTTTTTCAAATGGTAATTCATTATTTCTATATCTTGATGGTACAATTCTATCGGTAATATCTTGAACTGTGTTTTGAGTACCAAATTGAATGTTACTATCTTTAGTGGGTTCAAAGAGTGGTTGTGGAGTATTTTTTTTTCTTGAAAACTCTTGTATACCAGTTTGATTTTCTAGTATGGGTTGATTAGCATTAGGATCAGTAACCTGTCTTATTTGTGATCCAAAGAAAGGCACACTGTTAAAATGTTCTTTATTAACACTCTGACCAGATAATTCTGAAATGTATGCGTTTTTGCCAACATTAACATTTCCTGATTTTAGATAACTAATAGGATTATTTTGGTTGTTTGTCAATGTTTGATTAAAACCAAATGGAATAACATTTGTATTAATAGCGTCTTTTGAATCATTGAAGCTCTTTTCCGCTAATAAGTTTTCTTTAGACTTAACATTTTCTAAATAACTTGATTCATATATAGAATTTTGAGAAGGTTTTTTGAATATATCTTTTGAAACATTGTCCTGTCTATTGTTTTTTCCATTTTTACCTAACATATATCCAGCACCTACAACACTTCCTAATAATAAAGGTTCCATATTTATATTATACCGTTATTTTTATTTTCCTTTTTATTTCTAGTATAAAAAAATTAATTTTAAAAAGCATAACATTTTTAAAATTAATAATG
>MDTG01134013.1_pt1 | contig 11931 bp, 5 predicted proteins | sample 811421 | NCBI WGS metagenome assembly MDTG01 (sample SAMN05326645, study PRJNA326480) | marine metagenome | isolation source: seawater | place: Pacific Ocean: South East | collected 2011 | reverse complement strand
TGATATGGTTGCTCAATATTATGATAATGTTTGGTTATATACAAAAGATATTACTCAAAAATATAATGCTGATAATAGATTAGATTTTGGTATATCTAAAGATTTAGTAGCAGATGCTATAAAAGATTTTGGACTTAAATTATATCAAAATAATTTTTCAAATAATGATTTATATACTGCATTTTTAGGAACAACATCAACAGGAGGAACATTTCCTTTCCCTGAAATGACCCAAATGCAACCCCCATCTGTAACAATGATTTCTGCAAGCATGACATTGTATTCATCTTCTATAGATAATCCTCACCCAGCTAGTATATGGATGGGTGGTAGAAGTAATGTTGCTTATTTTAAAGATTTTATAACTAATGCAGGCTCAATTAATGATTTTCTAGCTCTTACGGACCCTTCCGAACTTTACATTCTAGGTTCTAATGGTTTAAATAACAATCCTAAAGTATGGTTAAACTTATATGCATCAGCTACTGCAAATTTTGGTGGTGCTAGTTATAGAGGTTATTCAAGAGGAATCCTAGATCCTAGTAGACCTATTGAATTTATAACCTCAGGATCAGGAACACCAAATGAAACCCCTGCAATAAAAGTTTACTTAACCCAATCATCAGGTTTGTCACAAGGTGTTAATGATTTTCAAGCAGGTTTAGGTACAGGTCCAGTAACAGGCTTTTTATTCATTAGTGGGGGATTAGTTCCAGGACAAACACCATTTGCTAATGCAGTTGAAGCTAGAGATATGATTTTTGACACTATTAGTTCTGGAAATTTATTTAATTCATTAGAAAAATCTCGATCACACTTCACCCAATCTATTACATTTCCTATACCACCAGGAATGGAAGGCATTTCAGATTTTATATCAGCATCAAATGATGTTATCCCTATGGATGATGTGAATAAATCATTGTATAAAAGAATATATCATAATATACCATATTTACTTAAATCAAAAGGAACTCTTGCAGGGTTACGTGCTCTAATAACTTCATATGGTATACCTGATACTATACTGAAAATATCTGAGTTTGGTGGTAAAGATCAAGTAAATGCAAATGATTATGATTTATATTTTAATAATTTTAATTATGCCTTAGAAGTAGGACCTAACCAAAATTTTTTAAGTAGTTCATTTGATTTTAATAATAATTTTAATGCTACTAATGATAGGCCAAAAACAATAGAATTTAGATTTAAACCTGAAAAATTTCCACCAACAAATTTATCACAATCTTTATTTACTCTAGAATACCCTACAGGAGGACAATTTTTAGATATAGTATTAGAATACTCAGGATCTGGTATATTAAGTGGTTCTTATAGTGGGTCTATTAAAGACCCTAATTACCAATATGGTAATTTAAAAATAATTCCATCTACAGGAACACCATCCACATCAGCTAGTATATATTTACCTTTTTTTGATGGTGGTTGGTGGTCAGTTAAATTAGATCATGATTTAGGATTTGATTTTACTATGAGTGCTGGCAATTCAATATATAATGGCTTAGATGGTACTTCAATAGGTTATTTTGATACAACAACAATAAATTCATCACATGCAGGTTATGCTAACAATACTAAAATGTATTTAGCAACATCTTCTTTATATTCTGGATTTTCAGGTTCTATGCAAGAATTAAGATGTTACAAAAATATAATTAGTGAAAGTGTATTTAAAGATTATATAATGAATCCATTATCTTTTGAGGGTAATGAAATTAATACTTCCCCAGATGAATTAATGTTTAGAGCAGCTTTAGGAAGTGAATTAGATATTACCACCACCTCTTCTATTCATCCTAAAGTAACAGGATCTTGGATTATTACTTCATCTTTTACAAATAATAGTGACTTTTATTTAGATAATACTCCTTCTTATAATACTAATACTGAAACTTTCTTTTTAGATCAACCTGCAGTTGGTATTAAAAATAGAATTAATGATAAAATTAGATTTGAAGATAATGTTATACCATCAGGAAACACATTATCTGCTTTAAGAAGAATAGTTCAAGAAACTGAAAATAGCTCCTCATATACTAATAGTATAAATTACTTAGAAGCTGCTTTTTCACCTCAAAATCAAATTAATGATGATATTATAGGACAAATGGGTCATTTTAATATTGGTGATTATGTTGGTGACCCTAGACAAAGATTTGAAAAAGATAATAAATATAAAGATTTAAATAATTTAAGTGAAGAATATTTCAAGAAATATATTAAAAATTATGATTTAAAAGATTTCATAAGATTGATAAAATTTTTTGATAATTCTTTATTTAAAATAATCAAAGATTTCATACCAGCTAGAACAAGCCTAGCTTCAGGTCTAGTGATAAAACAACACTTATTAGAAAGAAACAAATATCCCCAACCTGAGGTATCAAAATCAATAGAATCAATTTTATCTGGTTCCATAGATATGATAGAGATAGAAGGTGGTCCTGGAGGTATGTTTAATATTTTTAATAATACTTCAACTTCACCGTCAGGTTCTTTAGGTGATGGTCCTAATAACAGATTTGATTTAACTCAAAGTTTTGAAGAAACTTTCTTAAACTTATCAGGTTCAGCAACTAAAACAAGTGATTCACAGGATGAATTTTATGATGGTGAATTTAGTGGTTCAACCTTAATCATTACTAATGGAGAACTAAACCCAGGATGTGATATATTTAAAAACCTTATTCCTAAAGGTGCTAATGTTTTTGGAATAAGATCTTACAACCATGTTGATGATGACATATCTAAATGGATTCAAAGTGAAAATCAACCTACAAAAGGATATATACAAACTTTTTACTCAGAATATACATCACCTTATCAAACTCCAAACCCAGGAGTATTCCCACCAGATGATGATGATGATGGTATAAAGGAGGAAGTAGATAATGATGACTACACACCACCACCACCACCACCACCACCAGATGTACCAAACCCACAAATAACATCTTTAGGTGATGTGAATGGTAACCCTTTAAATACTGATTTGGGTACTTTAAGGGAAGATTTTGAAATAGGAGAGCGAATTGGACCAGTTTTTACAATCTTAGATGAAAATGAAGATATTATGGGTGTGGCTGATTTATCAGTTGAAAAAGTATATGAATGGACTGATACTTTTTTCAATTATAATCTTGTTGAAGCTGTACCACATTCCGAAGCATATCCTCAACCTGGAGCACCTGAAGGAAATAATGTATATGATCAATGGAAACTTGTAGCTACACACAAACGTGTTGCTAGGGGTTCTGAAAGTAAAAATAATTTGCGTATAGTTTTATCATCCTCAAGATTTGACACAGAGGATGAGGAAATGAAAACTGTGTCTTTCCTTGGTGATGCTTCCAATATTTTTAAAGTTGAAATAACAAATAAAAATCCTAGTATAATGGTAATGAATGCTGCTGCTAATACAGGAAATCCTCCAACAGTACCAAATTATAGTGGACTATTAGTCACAGCTAGACCTTTAAAAATTGATTGGAGTACTTTCAGTAGTACAAATATGGCAACTCCTAATTTTGAATTTGATGATGAGGGTGGTTTAGCAGGTGCAGAAAGAGGTGTATGTTGTGTTTGGTCAGCTGAATATTGGAATAACAGAATTGGAGCAGCATCCGCAGTAGGTGGGGCATATCTTGCCCAATTTGCTATAACTAATAATGGATCCGCCAGATCTGCTACAACTCATGATAGAACTTTAAGATCAGGTCAAAACCCATCATCTACTGATAATAGACTTAGTGGTTTGGAATATGAAATAGTACAAGTTAGAACTGATACTTGTAGATGTTATCTAGCTAGAAATCATAGTACTGGTAGAACTAATGTAAATATTACAAATATTGGTAATTATAATAATAAACCTGATTTTGCTAATTCACCAAAATTTGCAGTTAGTGATTTTGAAATTGTAGGTATGCCATCAGGATGGCAAAGTGGTAAATTTATTAGATATAAAATTACAAGTGGTCTTTCTAATTTTGTTAATGTTGATCCAGCTGATGATAATAATGGTATTTTAGGTTGGTCTAGTACTCCTTTTGGTAATTCTGGTAATTCAAGAGCTGCTATTATGGTTACAATGGAAGTTCGAATAGTTGATGAATCTGATAATTTTGATACTGCTATTTTCAAAACAATAATATATAAAGGATATGAATATGAAGCTTAATATTAAAATAAATAAATAAATTATGCCTGAAATAGAATCAAATAATAATGAGCAAAAATCAGAAACAGAGGAAGTAACAATTGCTACAGCAACAGACAATGATTCTGAGCAAAAATCAGACACTGATGAAGTAACAATTTCAACATCAACAGACAGTGATTCTGAGATGAAACCTTCATTTGATCTAGAAAAAGGATATGGTGTATCTTACAGAAGTCAGATACCACCAGAAGAAAGCATAAGATATATAAAAATACCAAAGTTAGATTCAAATGATAATAATATATCAGCGACTTTAAATAGTTTAACAACAATTATTGTACCATTAAATAGTACTTCTGAAACCAAACAATTTAATGTTTTAGCTAGAACTGAATTTGAAACATATTATTTATTTAATGTTACCGCAGATGATCAAGATATTCCCACTGGTGATAAAACAAAAATAGAGGAATATATATTCTCAGGCTCAATGAATACAAATGAGTTTGTAGTAGTAAGGGGTAACACAGCAGGAAATAGTATATTTTATGTTAATATGCCAGTCCAAACAGTTATAGAAGATAATTTAAACTTTTCAGGTGATGGTATATATTTACCAGATATTGATTTAACTTCAACAAATCCATCAATGACAGGATCATCAGTTGTAATTGAAAATGTTTATAATATAAACACTCTACCACAAAAAGATCTAACTGCTAAACTTCAAGGAAATGTAATATGTCAAAACCCCAACGGAGGGCTTAGTATTTCAATTAGAAGATACCAAAGTGATGGACTTCCTTACACAGGAGATATAGCGGTCTTTACTACAGGTGATACAGCCACATTGCCTATAGATATAAGTGGAACAATACCTGCTGCTGATATAACACCAGGTGATTATATAGCAGTTCAACTCAAGCTCGAAGGGGCTAATATTCAGGGTCCTAGGAAAGCTCAATTTGTGAGTGGTACTAAATTATTAATAGGATCAAGTGTTACTCCTCAAAATGATACTGTAGTAATAGTTGAACCTTACCTTGTAGAGAGATTTCAAGGAACAAATTGTGATGTTTTACAAGGAATGGTACTTGGTGAAAGACCAAATCCTTTTTTACAAGACATAGACTACTCAACATCTCAAAATATACCTGTCAATGTTGAAGCTTTAATAAATGGTAGTGCCACAAGAGCAACAGTACCAGAATCTTTTTACACTCAAAAATCTTCAATTATTCCAAGATATTTAGGAACAAAAAACCAATCACAAAAAATTAACATTTGGAATTCTTCATCATTTAATATAGGAAATTATGGTAATACAAGTCCTATAGAGGTAGATAATATTAATATATTTGAATTTGCTTGGGGTGGTGGAACAACTCCTGAAATTTTAGGTTGGGGTGGTATGAAAATGAGTAATATACTTCAAGTTAATACTACCTCATCAGTTAGAATTATTAACAGAACAAAAGAAACTGAACTTAAATTATATGATGATTATCGTTACCAATCTACATCATACCCAGTTATGGAACATTATAGAAAGACAGATGATTTAGGTCCTGATGTGAGTATTAGAGCTATCTCACAAAGTGGTAATCCTTTATTGGTTTGGCAAGTATCACAATCTAGAGGAGAGTTTTACACTACTTTAAACAATGTAGTTCCTGCTAATACTAACATTCAAATAGGATCATATGGGATTAATCAATCTTTAAACCCAATAATCCCAGTATCTACCAAAATAGCATCCCTAGGTTTTAGTGTACCAAGTAAATCAAATTTTATGATAACATCATCATATGAACAAGGTCCTACATCTTCAAAATTAAGTTATGATAGTAATGGTAATTTGATAACAAGTAATTACCTAGTTCCATTATTAAGTGGATCATGGGCAACAGTCCAATCCTCACAACCTCAATTAATGATTGCAACATGGAATAGTAATATAAGTAGAGTAAAGAGAAACCAAGATGGATTTTACCAAGCAGGATCTTTTGTAAAATTAACATACAAAAAATTCCTAAATGAAATAAATACTGATTTGACAAATGGAGATAGATGGTTTATAACTTTATTTCAAGAATTAGAAAGCGCGGGCACAACAGGTGATTTAGATGATGCTTTACTAACAGGTTCTACTTTAGTTCCTTTTAACGCTGGATATGATGAAAAAGATGAAAATGGTAATTATCCATATCCTTTAGCTAGTAAAGGAGTATATGAAATTGTTGGAACTAACCCCTCCTTCTCCAGTGTATATGATATGGACCCAGTATTTTTAATAATCCACCCACCAATAAAATTTACAATACCATCCTCATCTTTCTATTGTGTACCTAATGGATCACAACACATTCCTTCAAATGCTGTTGCATGTTCATCAACTACAGAAAAAGTACATGAAACTAATGCATCAGGACCTTATAAACAAATAAACATAGGTAAATCTGAGTCAACAAGAAATAACCAACACCCAGGTTCCCCAACTAATGGTCTTGGGATGTTAATGTGGAAAGCTGTTGGTAAAGGTCAATTAACTGGAGAAGATTATGTACTTATACAAGATGAGATATCTGGTGTTGGTCAAGGATATTTCACAACTGAATTTTTACCTGAAGAAATTAATAATAACATTATACAAATAACAAAAGAATTTGGTTCAAACAAAACTTAAAACACAGTTTGGATTAGAAATTAATAATACATATATTTATAACATATAATTAAACGAAAATGGGATATTTAAATAATCAAGTTATAACAGTTGATGCCATTTTAACAAAAAAAGGCAGAGAGTTGTTAGCACAAAATGATGGTTCTTTTAGAATTACACAATTTGCTTTAGCAGATGATGAAATAGATTACACACTTTATAATCCAAATAATGCCTCAGGCTCAGCTTTTTATGGAGAAGCTATTGAAAATATGCCTTTATTTGAAGCATTTCCAGACCAAAACCAAATAATGAAATATAAATTAGCTACTTTACCAAGAGGCACAGCTGTTTTACCTGTATTAGATTTAGGTTTTCCATCTGTATCTTTAGCTCAAGGAGCTAATTTATCAATCACACCCCAAACATTAAATTATTTAGGTAATGCTACAACATTTGAAACCTCTGGATACTCAGCTACAATAGCAGATGTCAGGACTTTATCTACTTTTACTGGTGTAGGTATTAATAGTGAGGCTGCTACAGTTTCAAATGCTAATTCAACTACAACAATAGGAACAGATGTTTCTTCAACAGTTATTGGTACACAAATAAATTTAAGAGCTACAACAGTTAATACTTTATTTAGTAACACAAGTATGTTACAAACAACATTAACAGTAATAGGATTAGACAGTGGGGCCAGATTAACAATACCAGTTAACATAACACAAACAACAAATTAAAAAAATAAAAAATGGGATTTAAAAGATTAGACGCCGAAGATTTTGTTGTAAGTGCAGATGCTGTACAATCAACAGCTTGGTCAACAGATACACCAGATTTAACACAGTTTTACACTTCATCAATACAAAAAGGAGGAAGTTCAGGAAAATATTACATGAGTGTATACCAATCAGATCCAGAAGTATCATCAGATTCAACATGCCAGTTTGATATAGCTTATGGTAATATAAATGGAAGTGGTAGTAAAAACTATAATGATTTATATCCACAACTAACTCCTTCATCTACAACATATGGTCAATACAGAACTATGATATTAGAAGATGAAAATAGTTTATTTACATATGGTTCAGGAACCAATGAATTTACCCCTGATAGTTTTATAGCTATATCAGTTGAAAGATCTAGATATAAAGAAAAATTATTTGCTCCCACCTTTAACTTAAGTTTATCAGGACCTACAGCTAATGTTGCTTTAACTAATGATTCTGTCTCCACTACAACCTCTACTTTTTATGGAACAACAAGAGTATATCAAGTTGTAGAAGGAATAAATGGATCACCATCAGGAGCAACAGGTTATGTAGCTAACTCAGGTTCATATGGTTTATTTTTACCTGAGATTGGAACTATATTACTTAACCCAGCAGCTTTAAAAGAAAAAATAGGACTTAATTTTAGTACTGCCCAAAACCCAAATAACCAATCTATTAATTTTACAAAACTTTATGATGCTATTGTAGCTGGAGGATATTTTCAATTAAATGCTGAGGAAACAATTACATCAGATTATATTTTTATTAGGGCTAGAAATTCAGAATTTAATTATTCAACAAATCCTTCATTTATATCTGGTTCAACAGGTGAATTAGTTTACACTGAATTTATAAATAATCCCCAAGTATATGCTACAACTGTTGGAATGTATAATGATAATAATGAATGTGTAGCAGTAGCTAAACTTTCAAAACCACTATTAAAAGACTTTACTAAAGAAAGTTTAGTAAGAGTTAAATTAGATTTTTAGGATGAATGAGTACTTACAAGCCATTTACCACATCAGATGTTGTTGTAACTCCATTTAAAGTAAATAAAACTTTTACTTTTCAAGGGGTTAATGAGCTTATTTCCCCAAATGTTGGTATAGATAGATACAAAGGAGAAAATATTCCCTACACACCAGGATCTGATTTAACAGGTGATATTTTAAAAAGATCAAAATCATTAATATATGAATCAGTTAAACAATTATATTATACAAATTATATAAGAGGAAAAAATGGATCACCTGCTTTTACATCATCAGTTTTACCTGATGGAGTTAGAGTTGGTCAGGGAGGAGATGAAGCCCAACCTTCATATTTTAATTATCTAAATAATACTTTACAAGCTGATAGAACTTTTCCAACAGCTTCTAATGATTCTATAGGTGTCATTTCAATTCCTTCAAATTTATTTGGGGAACAAATTAAACCAGGTACTTTTTCATGGGAAACAACAGGTTCTGTAAATAATAAAATAACAGATGATGGCAATGGAAAATTATTTAATCATGGTATTAAAGTAGGAGAAATAATATATCAACATGGATTGATAATATTAACAACATTTGGTTTATCAATTCCAACTAGTACGTATGACTCAGCAATATATGGTCAAGATTTATACTCAGCTAATAATGAGCAAGAATTAGATGATTTTTTATCTTGTAGTATTGTTACTTGTTCATTTCAAAGCACTAATACTATATATGAATCACAATATAAATGTTCTTTTAATCCAAGTGAATATAATTATACACAAAATCCATCTGCTATATCAAGTAGTTTAAATAGTGGTGTATTATATGATTTTTTAACAGGTTCATACTTTCAACCTTATATAACAACAGTTGGATTATATAATAATGCAAACCAATTAGTAGCTGTGGGAAAATTATCACAACCATTACAAAGTTCAAATACAACAGACACCACTATATTAGTTAACTTAGACTTATAATATTTATAAACATGGCAAAAAGATTAGAAAAAACAGGGGTACAAACAGGACAAATAATTTTTGCCTCAGAGGTATCACAATCCATTGATGCTTTTACAGGAGTAGAGGCTTATGATATTAACTTATCAGGATCTTTAGATGTAACAGGTTCAACAAAAATAGAAGGTGATACTGTAATAACTGGTTCATTATCTTTAAAAGGAACCACTGAAACTGAACAAGATACTATTTTAACTATTAATACTTCAACAGGTAAAATACATCACCTTCCTAAATCCACATTAACAACAGATTTTGTTGAGGCTGTTAAAGAAGATTTACCTGACCCTGAAGTCCCAACTTTACAAAATGTAACAGCTGAAGGTAATACAACTGATCAAGATATAACAATAGGAGGAACTTTAACATCTGCTAATTTTAAACATACTGGTAAAAGTGTTCATCTTCCTAATGTATCTGGGTGGTATACCATTTTATCTTTTAATGCTGACTCTAGTAGAAGAGGAGGAGGTAATTTAATATTATCTACCACAGGTGGTGATTTTAGACCCACTACATGGGTAATAAAATACCATGATGATTGGGGATCTGGCGCGGGTTCTAAAGGAACATTAAAATTAGAACAATATGGTACAAATGATAAAATTACTAAAGCAAGAATAATTTCTGATCAAAATACCCCCTCAGGTGTTAGGGAACATCTTGAAATTTATATTAAAAATACTACTTTTGATGGTTTACTAGATTCAGAAAGAGGATTAGATACAACTCCTAATGAATTATCATATGGAAGAGGTTTAGTAATTTATAATGATAAATTGTTAGGATTTGGATCTGGAATTGGCCTTAATATAGACACCTTCACAGCTCAAATTTGGGATACAGATTCAGATTCTGTACAAACCGTTAATGTTGAAACTTTACAACCATCTACATTTGATACAGTAAATGAAGGAACAGAGGGAAATAAAGATATATTAGTTAAAGAATTAGAGTTCATAATTCAAGGCACATCAATAGAAAACTTACTAGTAAAATCAGCTGTATTATCTTTACCATCAGGTTCTAATGAATTTCAAGATTTTCAAATTATGGGAACTCGCACAATTGAATGGGAGGTAGACCAACAACAAACATATTTTGATGATGACTATATAATATTAAGTTCTGATTTAAATATTTTACGTTGTGAAATTCAAGAAAATCCTACTTCAGGTGTTATCAATGTTGTTTATAATAATGAAGGTACTTATTCATATTTTGATAAACAAGTATCTGATGGACAATTCACCCTTGACTCTAATTTTTTAGATGATGAGACTAGTATAATTACTATTAAAGCCCCAAAAGACTCAAATTATCCTTTTTATAGAATAACAGTTGTAAGGGCTAACGTGGCCTCACATGGAGATAAGAGAATATACGCTATAATAGAAAAATTATTCAAACCATAATAAACTTAAATTATGCCAGAAACAGAATCAAATAATAATGAGCAAAAATCATCTACTGATGAAGTAACAATCACTTCAACTACAGACAGCAATTCTGAGCAAATATCAGACATTGATGGAGCGACAACAACTTCAACAATCAGATACACAATTAGTGTTCAAAATGTTAGAGGTCAAAATAAATATTTTGTAGATGGGGTTCAACAACAAACATTAGAATTATTAGAGGGTAACACGTATATCTTTTCTTACCCATCATCACACCCTTTTGCGTTATCAACAACAGATGGAGGCAGCCACTCAGGGGGCAGTGAGTATACCACAGGGGTCACTAGAGACACGTCAGCAAATACTTTGACTTATGTTGTTCCTAATTCAGCACCACAACTTTACTACTACTGCACAAGACATGATGAAATGGGTGGAACTGCTAATATTAACCCAATGGTTGAAAATAGAGGAGCTTTAGATATTCTTGGATGTACAGACAGAGCTGCTACAAACTATAATTCAGCTGCAACTATAGATGATGGAAGTTGTATATTTAATACAGATGTTCCTGGATGTATGGACTCAGCTTATCAAGAATATAACCCAGATGCAACTGTAGATGATGGAAGTTGTACTAACTTACATATAGCAGGTTGTATGAACAGTAAAGCTTCAAACTATAACCCAGCTGCAACTGTAGATGATGGAAGTTGTGAATTTGAGGATGAAGAAGTAGATAATGATAATGAAGCAGATGAAGTAAGAGATGTCCCTGGATGCACAGATCAAAATGCTACAAATTATAATCCAGCCGCAACTGTAGATGATGGTAGTTGTAAATATGAAACCGAGGAAGTAAGAGATGTCCCTGGATGTATGGACCCAAATGC